>Ga0315310_10002141_pt1 | contig 12401 bp, 13 predicted proteins | sample TDP5_MG_FD_203630 | JGI IMG/M metagenome (GOLD analysis project Ga0315310, IMG submission 203630) | Freshwater sediment microbial communities from Lake Towuti, South Sulawesi, Indonesia - TDP5 | ecosystem: Environmental > Aquatic > Freshwater > Lake > Sediment | place: Indonesia: South Sulawesi... | reverse complement strand
TCGTTTGACTTTGACTCCCTACTTTCAAACTAGGAGGAACCCATGAGGATGTGTTGATCCGTGAGTTACCCTTGATGCAAGCATATATATATTGAGCGAAGTCCCCGTTTGACGTTATATTTATGATAAAGGTCGAACTTCTTACATCCGAGGGTAGGCTAAGAATCTTTTGTAACGTTACATTGCTGCTGTCTGTGGAGTTTACTAGATAGTACAAGTTTGCCAAGGTATCAGAAACGTAGTCAGTGATTTCCTTCAGCTCTCTCTTAGTTATCTCCGTTCTCATGTTATCTACGACGTATATGAAGGAAAACTGCATTAAGAAAACTAAGGCGATTAGGGCTGAGGTGCAGATGACATGGCTTATTGTGTAGGCGGGCAATTTTCCTTCTCCCTCACACGCTAACCCTTACTTCAGCAACTACTACACTAAAGACGACCTTTCCAGCATCTAACCCAATTTGTACGTAGCTTGGTTCATCTTCTGACTCAACGGCGATTGTGCAGTAGTCCGCGTTGGTCACATTATAGGGACCAAAAGTATCCGTTTCAATATCGATACATCTTGCTTTAAGGTCAAAATCGTGAATATAGGTTGCCGAATATTCCGTCACAACTTTGATTACCCAAATAGCCACATAATTTACCATCGTGCCGTTAACTTCAATAACTGATGTCCTTATGGCCCGTGCCCTATAGCTTAATGTAACGCTAGCCAAACCCAATTTTTCCTCAATGAACACCCTGCTAAGGCTTTCGGCGTTACCGCCAACTATTAAACCATCATCTCCCAAAATATACGATGAATAGTTTTCACCTAGGGTCACATATCTAGTCCCTATGGAGTATCTTACAACATTAGTTGAAAAAGATCCTAAAGAATAGTTTTCACTAGAGTTGCCTATCCTTGCACTCAAATTTAGGGTTAGAGCATTCGATATCAGGTCCAGAGCACCAAATTCAACTTTGAACCTAACCATTCGGGATGCATTAAGCTTCCAAGCGACATCTTGCAACGCGTCGTCAAAAGCTAGAATCGACTTCTTGGCTACATCGAATTCAGCCCCGCCTCTCTGTTGCTCCAAAACTTGGTAAGCGTATAAGGCAACCACAAGGACGAGGCTGACTGTAACAGCGGTGATGATTACTGCTGAAATTGCATATGAAACGGCCTTATTGTGACGTAAAAAGGGTAATGGCAGTCTCCTCATATGATCACAGGCTCACAAGCTGTGGAACCAGAACAGCTGCCAGCAAGGTAATGAGCACGAGCAAAGCAGAGTGTTTAAATCCGGCGGATATCGACTCTTCACTAATCTTACCCGCCACCATTCCAATCATGTAAGTGTGGAAGATAACTGAAACAGTGAAGATGCTCGTGATGCCGGCTAGGTCAATCTGCGAGGTTCCGGCTATGCTCACCGTCTTGGTAACGAACACAAGCGTCAAAAGAGTTGTCGCCATAAGCAAAATCGCAGCGAAATAGGGAACTATCATGTAAGGCCGAGTGCTCGCCCTCTTCTCTTTCTCCACTTCTTGGGTCATATGGTTGAATCTCGCGAGTCCTTCAATCATGGAGATAGTACCGCCGCCTACGTCAATCGTCTCTACGAGCAGAAATATGACGATCTGCGACAACCAGCTCTTGGTCCGTCCCAGGAAACCCGTGAAAACCTGCCTCAATGGGAGTCCCCAAGAAAGCTCAGATGAAATTTGTTGTAGCTCCTTAGTGAATTCACCGTAGTTACGCTTTGAAAGGCCTTCGATACACTTTTCCGGGGCTAAACCAGTTTTTCTAACTTCAGTTAAATCACGAAGAAAGTTGGCTATCCCCTGCTCAACACTCATTTTCTTGCTTGCAGCTTTTAGTTGAATGATGGCCGGAGGTGCAGTGGAGACAAATAGTGAGACAGCAAACGCTGTGGGCAGATCAACGACGCTTGTTATGCTATAAAGGAACGGGGCATGAACCATGCCCATGAAGCCGGTGAACAAGAGGAGAATTAGAATGCCAACTAATAGGCAGATGCCGTAGGCTTTATACGGTTGCCAATCTGTTATCGGAGTTTTAGGTTGCATGTCATGGGCAAGGTAAATGAAGACAATTGAAAGCATGGGCGCGAAAATGTAGGTGTACAGTAGTATGCCGGAGTAGACAGAGATACCAACACTATATATTGTTTCAACGCTGAACAGAATGTAGAAGCAGAGGGACATAAGGACCATTATGATTATGAAGGACTCTAGAAGCATTCCGAGGCGTTCGGCAGCAGCTCTTATCCTCATGGACCGGGTCCTAAAAATGTCAGATGTTTTTGTTTCCAAATAGTGTGTGATGTCGCCCCCAGTTATGACCGTTGAAGCATATCCTGAAAAAAAGTCTCGATAAATGTCCAAAGGATTCTCTTTAGCTGACTTCTCTAAAGCTGAGAGTGGGTCCATACCAAAGATTTCAACGTCCTTAATCACTTCTCTCGCTTCTTTCCGTATCGCAGGCATCAACTCCACGTTAGAAAGCCTTTTTATGCTCACATAAGGTGAGATGCCACCTGTAGCCATAACGGTCACGTAGGCGGCAGCGAAGGGCATCTCTCGCTCTAGCCCATGGGCCCTCTCGCCAGCCTTCATAATGGGTGAGAGCATGAAAACTACCATGACCCAGATAGGTGTGGGAACCAGAAAAATCAAAGGGATAAACTTAAAAAAATACAAGAGCACGATTGCTGTGATGGTCACTGGCACGGTCAAAAAAGCTAGAAAAAACATTAGCGAAACGTAGGTGTCAGGATAAATCTTCATGCCTGCCTTCCGAAGATACATCTTGAACTCAAAGACATTGCCTAAGAATTTGAGTGAAAGTCGTCCAAAGAGACGATAGGACCAGCCCTCAAGGTGATTGAGCAGAGACAACTGGTTCCACCTTCTTCTCATAAAAATCCTTTGGTCTGGAATAGTACTCAGTTATGGTTTGTGCGACATCGTGATAGCTTCGTATATTGCGTCTTCGCATCCAGCTCAACACGTTTTTGCGCCGTTCTATTTCCTCGATTAGATCCTGTTGACTAACACCAAGGCGTTTTGACGTAGTAGAAAGCAATATACTTTTGTTTAAAGAGGAAGGAAAAGCATCCTTGGCTGGATCCCATTCAAACACTGTCTTATATTCTTCGTAATCAGCGATTTCCTCTACGGACGTTATTCGTCTATAAGCCTTCATTTCACCAGCTTTTGGTAAGTGCACCCTCCGAATCATCCCAACCACGTTCATGAGAGGTATGTACGCTGGCGCTATGTCCATGGGTCTCTGAGTTAAACGTTTGACAGCGGAACTGAGGCTTTCCGCGTGCATCGTGCACATGCCACCGTGACCTGTTGCTAAAGCTTGGAACAGAACGTACGCTTCATTTCCTCGAACCTCACCCACAACCAGGTAGTCTGGACGGTGTCTCATCGAAGCTTTGACAAGGTCAAAGAGTGAAACCTCACCTGCTTGGTTCTCTCCTAGACCATAGCTTCGCCTCGAAATGAGTGAGACCCAGTTTTCATGGGGCAAATTGAGCTCAGCAGTCTCTTCAATCGTGAGAATCTTGCTTCCGGGCTTAATGAGGCAAGCAAAAGCGTTTAGAGCAGTGGTCTTGCCCGCCGCTGTTCCACCGAGCACCATGATGGAGGCTCTGTTCTCTAGACCCACCCAGAAATAGGCTGCTATGTCTTCAGACAGAGTTCCGATACTGATCAAGTCAATGATGGAGTAAGGATCCTCTCGGAACTTTCTGATGGTGAAGGTTGTTCCGAAAGGGGTCACCTCACGTCTGTAGCAAACGGCGAGTCTGTGCCTACCCGGCAAAGAAGCGTCAACAATCGGGAACGCGGAGCTAACATGCTTTCCAGCCATGTGAACCAGTTTGACCATGAGATTGTCCAGCTCTTCGTCATCTCTGAAAACTAGATTTGTCTCAAGGTTCTCATACTTTCTGTGCCAAACATAAACCGGCTTGCTAACGCCATCGCAAGAGACATCCTCGATGTTGGGGTCTCGCATCAAAGCGTCGATCTGTCCGAAACCGACTAGGTCTCGTTCCGCATGATAAAGAATCTTGGACCATGAAACGTCTGCCAACCAGCCTAGACTGATACGATATTTTTCAATGATTTTTTTCGCCTGGGTGTCAAAAAAGACTCTAGGATCCTGTATTGCCTCCCTCGGTGAACGGATCTCAGCAAGCAGGATTTCTAAGATTCGGTCGTATATGCCCCGCTCAAAAGGGTCGAGTTGAAGTTCATCTAAAATGTACTTAAACTCTCCCGTTGTTGGGTTCTGTACAATTACGGCATGAGCAAAAGGCTCGTATAAGGCTGTCCTCTCAACTGTCCTGTAGCCTCTGGGGACAGGAATAGGCGGTGGGGGAGGAATAACTTCTTCTTTGCGCTTTCTACGGAACCTTAGTTTTGTGAAAGGCTTCTTAATTTTGGTTAGAGCTCGCTCAGGTTTCGCCGAGGCTTTCTTAATGTGTAGCATTGTGCTTCTCATATGCAATAGGACTATTCTGTGTATTAAATCTTATGTCTTACGAAAGCTAACTTTGGCTAAACGCTACCGTAAAAACAAAAGAAAACTCACGCGTTTAGCAGCATTAGACTTCTTCAAGTCTTGTTAGACAAGAGTTATTTCAGAAATCGTAATATAGGTTAAATGTCTTAAATCTAAGAATATACTTAAAACAAAGGACGGAGAGTTGGGGGTAAAGTTGGCAGAAGAAGAAAACGTCAAGCGGATCCTCATTGACGAGAAACTTTCCGCGATTAAGGCGATGTTGGAGAAAGACCACGCAATCGACTGCATTTTCCTCTTGCACTTGGACATGGGACGGTGGAAGCTGGCTAAGAAGTTCATGCAAGGGCTGGGCCTAACCCTAAGTGACGGGACATTCAGGGCTAGGATGATGGAAATTGAAAACCTTGGGTTGGCCACGAGCGTGCAGATTGATCCGTTAAAGAAGTATTACGTGAAGACTGAGTTCGGTGAGAAGATAGCGAAGCTTATTTTGGAGCTTTTCGAGGCAGTTGTTTAGATAAGCCCTTGTGGTAGGTGGGCCTGAGTTTTGTCCTAGCGTCCAAATAGAGAGTCGTAAGTCGTAAGATTTAAATCTTTACACTCTATTATCTTCTTGTGAAACTCCGGAAGGAGGGATAAGAGCAAAAATGAAAAGAATCTGGAAAGGAAAAAAGGCGTTGAGCCCAGTGGTTGCAGCGATAATCTTGATTGCAGTGACAGTGGCGGTTTCAATCGCTGTTGCAGCATGGATGGGAGCACTAACCTTCACCTTCATGGCAACCGAACAAATAAGTTTCACTGGCTGCGACTATCAGACTGGTTTGGGAACCGTCGATCTGAAAATCAAAAATACTGGAACAGCAGCGCTGACAGTGGACAGAATTCTGGTAAATAACTATGTTAACTCCTCGAGTCCAGGATGGACTGTGACGACAACAGGAAAAGACAAAACACTGGATCCATCTGAAGAAGTAACCATTCGAATTACTGCTAGCAAATATCCAACGTCAGCTGGTATCACTTCCGATGGCAAATTCGGCCAAGGAAGCAACTACGGCTTCACCGTAGTTACCGCCAAGAACAACCAGTTCGGCCCATACACAAAAGCAGCGCAGCCTTCGTAGACAAGCCAAAACATCAACCTGAGAACTAGGGTAGGGGAACCTGACTTCCTCAGTCATCCTTCGGAGGTGTACATATGGTAGTTGAACTGAAAGAATACGAATCCGCAACCGATATTTCCAGAACTCTAGACGACGAGATAGCTCGGACAAAAAGCGTGCTGGGCGAGTATCTGCGCCGGCTTGACGAGATCCGCTCATTGGCTGAGAGGTCGAAAAAGATCCGGGAGGTAGTCTTCAAGCTAGCCGGCCAAAAGACGACTCAGAACACCCTTGGAGAGATCACCGTTGGAGACCTCGACGTCGTCTTAGATGCCAACCCATTCCACGAGTTAACCTGCATCGAAGAGGTTGTTCGAAGCCAACAGGACAGGCTTCTAGTCTTACAAAAAGCTCGTGAAGCATTGAAGTGGGTGGATCAGATCGGAGACACAGAAGGGGTCAAGTATCTAGTGCTGGAAAGAAACGGGGTGCCGGAAAAAATCTTGCTCAAGATCTCGTAAGGCCACCTTAGGAAGTGAGAAGATGAGTAAAGACATGTACACAGCAGCGCTAAAGAACACCCTAACAGAGATCAAAAAAATTTGCCCCGACATTAAATACTCCTTTATTTTTACAAAGGACGGCGCCATAATTTCAGGAGACGGGGAGACGAACAACGCATTAACGAAGAAAACAGTGGAGTCTTTTCAAAGTCTAGCGGAAAAGGCAGGTGTAATTGGTGGACTTGACGCGTTGTTTATCAACGGAGAGAATGGAAAGCTACACATCTCACGCGTTAATGATATGTACCTAGTTGTGACAACCTCCCCCGATGCGGATATAGCCTACTTACGTTCCATCACGAACGTAATAGTTCCAACGGTTCTGAAACTGCTAGAGAACATCGCCCCTACCCCACTCAAATTTATGCCCTCGCAACAACTTGTTGTCGACACCCTCACTGGGCTCTTCACTGGTGACAATGTACAGATTGATGACGTTCATCTCAAAGAATGGTCCCAGCATCTAGACGGAAAAGATGTCAACGAGGTTGAGGTCGAAACTATTAGCGGAAAGAAAGTCCAATGCGGCGTGAAGAAAATAACCGATCCAAAACGTCAAGGAAAAGGAATGATACTAATACCAGAGAAAACATGCCGAACGCTTGAAGTGAAAAAGGGAGACCTTGTAAAAGTAAAATCGATAGCAGCATGATGGAGACTTTCGAAGTGAAGGGTAAGAACAAACCTGAACAAGAAATTAAAAACCTCCATGTCAACCTAGAAGACATTAAGGCCAAAGATGGAATCATCGGATACATCCTGAGGGACCCGAAGTCTGCCTCAGTAGACATTAAAGATCCAAGCAAAATAATTGACTACGCTGTGCTGTCGTCCACAGTGCTCGATTCCGGAACACACATGACGGAAACTTTTGAATTGGGCAAGATTGACCATATCGTTGTAGAGGGAGGAGACGTAAAGGTCCTATCGCTGGCGATTGATGACCATCGAGTCAGTGTTTTCATGAACAAAAAAGTTGATCATAACGCAGTATACAAAGACCTACACCTAAAGTGAAGACACGCTACCAACGCCTTCTAATGCGGGGGAAAATGGGGTTTGAGGAGAAGGGCTTTTTAAACCACCCCATCTTCTCCTTTCTCTTTTCTCCTCAACCTCATCCCCAAACGCCAAGAAATGTGAAGGGAACCACCGAACTTATACAACACCTTAATTTCAAGACCTCAATTTACATATACGTTATTCCAATTTCAGATTTATGTCGGGTTTAACTTTTCCGTAAAATCTTAAATATATGGAACTATACATAACAAATATGGTAGACGCACGTTTTGGTGTTTAGTTTGATTCAGGAGAAGAAGTCGGGCTCTTCGCATCGGAGTCAAGTAGACATAATTGCAAACATTTTGCAGGTCGCAGTTGAAGGTGCAAAGAAAACTCACATTATGTATGGGTGTAACCTCAGCTTTCATCAGCTCGAAACCTACTTGCATCTTCTTATCGACAGGGGGCTTTTAAGAACGATTTCGGAAACAGGAGGAGGTGTCGACCCAGGTTTTTTCCAAACCACGGCTAGAGGTCAAAGCTTCCTTAATGTCTATGAAAATCTTAGAGGTCTTTTAACTACTTAACACGTCTTTCTTTTTGAAGCGTTGAATCTCTTTCAGGAACTTGAGCAGTGGAGGGGTGAGTTTCGCCTTTTGCTGTTCTTCGTCAAAGTCGACGAATCTGTACTTGGCCAAGAAACCCAAAATTATTTCGACTTTAGATTCATGTAGCTTAGACTTCTTTACGGCCTCACTTATGTCGTGCCAGTTTCCGTCTTCTAAAAGCTCTAGAATGTCATCGATCGCTGACAAGGCCTAAGACTCCCTCGTTAATGTTCAGAGTATTGGCGTTTGGTGTATAAATGGTTTCTGAGGAATTTGTTTAGAAGATTTTTCTAAACTCAAAGCTCATGAACAAGATTGCTTTATTTGCCAGTTTCTTAGTGCGTTTTTAACATCTACATATAAATTCTCAACATTACGTCGACATATTTTAGGTTGATATTCGCTGGAGGTTTGGGTGAGCGTAGTTTTGTAGAGATCATCACAGTGTTTTGACCGAGGCTTTTGTTGGAGGCGAATAAGATTCCGTTTGAGATTTTGGGGAAGAGGGGCGGTTTATCTCCCTATGAAGGTTAACCTGTCTCAGTCATTCAATTCTTGTTTACTGCTAGTTCCATGCACCTCAACTGTTTGTTGCAATATTTCGGCTCTTAGAATATTTTCCCCGTAGGAACACTCCTTTTAGGTCCTGATTTGCACTAATCGTATAGACGAGTATTATAGAACAAGCTTAGCGAGGATTTAGGTTGGCCGGAATAGACTTGACGGATAGTCGTAAACGCAGGGATCGCCTGCATATAATGGCAGAGGTTTTGGGAGTAACAATGGATGGCGCTCTTAAAACCCAGATCATGTATAGAGCCAACCTAAGCTTTGCACAACTAAACGAATACTTATCCCTCCTTCTTGGACTGGGCCTTCTCAAAACCAGAAAGCAAGGTCAAAAAACAATCTACAAGACAACTGTTAAGGGCGTTAGATATCTCAAAAGCTACGAGGAAATTAGGGTCCTCTTGGGGAAGGAAGAAAAAAACGTCAAGGGCAACCCGCCGATCTACTTGACGAAATCATTCTTTTAGGTTTGTACAGTAAACTACTGTTGCCAGCTAACCAACCGTGAAGGCCCTTTGAAATCTGATTTTCGTGGAGAGACTTACTTCAATTCAAGCGATCAATACGAGATCGGTCTGCCGGTGACTCCATCGATTTTTACGGTTTTCAATACGCCTGTTCTTACATTCTTGAATGCAAGTTTGTAGACAGGTACGTAGATCAGCGAACGTTCAGAAACCTTGAACAACTCTTGAACGACCCGTTCCACGTCTGTAGGTCTTCTAAGTATTCTAGATCGAACGACATCAATGTCCTTGTCTGGAGCTGCCTTAAGCCTTTCTACAGTTTCGCGAAAGTCAGCTAACGCTTTCTTTGGGTGTTCCTCAGAGGGAGCGGCCGGCACTCTTTTGGGATCAACCTCACGCCCAACTTCATTCAGAATGAGACATGCTCTGCTTTTGTGAATGAGACGTTCTTCACCCTCAAGAGTTATTGACTTATAAGGAATCTTGGAGAACTTTTTTGGGAGGTCAGGCTTAAGCGTTTTATTAAGTATGATAACCTCCTGGACTCTTGCGTCAATGTTGAATGTGTAGTAACGCTTTCGATAGTAGTCGATACTGTAGTCTCCGTCAACTAGAAAGTAGGGCTCGTAGTATTTCTCGACAGATATGTTCTGTATTTCTTCTGGTTTAGGCTTCAAGAACCATAGTTTGGTGAACAGTCTAGCTTTTATTTTCTCCCCAGCGATCTTTATCACGGTGGGATCAACTAGCGTCTTGTAAACAACAGTCTTCCTTTCAGGCACTTCCTCAGGTGTGGGTGGGATATTGGCCAAGTTAAAACCCAGTTGTAAAGACTGGTTGCTTCGCTATTAATCATTTATGAATTTGAACTCAATAATTTCAGTATGTTTTTGTCATCCACTTATTAGTGGCGGTTGTTCAGCCCTTCGCGAAGACCAAAAGTTAAAGGTTTAGTCCCTTAAGTATGCTTTTACCTTTTTCTTCAGAGACGGAAATTCATCGAGCATTATCTTGATGATTTGCCAACGAACCTCGTCATGTGTCATTTTGCTGTTCTCCATGTTAGTGTTCAGCGTTAGGTTATTAAAATGTCATGTCGAAAGCCGATATATTGTTTCTTACGATAGGAAGAAGGCAAGGCAGTTGGCGTAGACAGAGGCAAATTTGCTTTGTGCAATGCAAGAGTTTGCTGTTGATGTACGACACTCTCAGTTAGGAATATTCTTGCTTGAGGAATACTCCCTTTATGTTAAGAGACGAGAAGAAAGTGTTGGCTAGAATAATTTAATAAAAGGGAAGCGTAGAGACTATGCCATATTACCTTGCTGAGATACGGCTTAATAAAACGAGTAAAAACGTGAGAAGCCAGAGGAAGATGGGAAAGCAGTCAATCAAGCACATTATCACTATACTACTCATTTGTGTGCTGACTCTTACTCCAACCATGATTGTTCCAGCAGTCGTAGGCTCATACCAGTCGGAAGTAATTGCAGATTTGGAGAACCTTCGTGAATATATAGATATGTTACCTGATGAAGCTTTCAACAAAACTGGACCAGTGATGGGTCAAAGAAAGGCTTTATGCAACAAGATTAGCGCGGTGATCAATCAGATTGAAGCTGGAGCGTGTGAGAGTGCTGTAAACAAACTGAGGAACGACATTGAAAACGCTATCGGGAACTGGATTAACGATCCGTGGAAAGGCGAACTCATCGGAGAAGTGGAGGATATCATTGAAAAGATCCTTGACACGGAACCTCCTGTGATCGTTGAGGTGTGGAGGGAGCCGGAAACACCTGCGTACAACGAAACCGTGACCGTCAAGGCTAATGTTACCGACGAAGGAAGCGGAGTGGAAACCGTCATTCTCAGCTACTTAATCGACACAAACTGGGTTAACGTAACGATGGGCTTTCTTGAGGAACTTTATGTTTGTGAGATTCCGGCCTTCCCCTACAACACAACCTTGTATTACAAAATCTACGCTTATGATAAGGCTGGTAATACTGCGACTGCGGGACCATATTGGTACATGGTGGCTGATCCTTACGCCCCAGCGATTGGTGTTCCCACATGGGATCCTGAAGAGCCCTTCGCTGACGAAGAAGTGAACGTTATTGTGTCAGTGACTGAGCCCGCCGGTGCTAGTGGAATTAGAAACGTTACCTTATGGTACAGGACAGACGGCGGGTTGCAGTCCATAGAAATGATGGAGACAGCTCTGGGAAACTGGACATCCACAATCCCTGGGCAGAGTGCTGGTGTCAACGTGACGTTTTACATTGAATCCTATGATAACGTAAGAAACATCGCTAGGACACCAGCGTACAACTACACGGTAAAGGCCCGTCCACCAGGCTTGCCCCCAGTAGCTTCATTCACCCATTCGCCATTGACTCCGTACACTGGTGAAACCGTGGTTTTCAATGCCACAGCCAGCTTTGACCCAGACGGCACCGTTGTTAGTTACGAATGGGATTTCGGCGACTTCGCCTCTGGGACAGGCAATGTTACAACTCACATCTATGCCGACGACGGAACCTACACAGTCACGCTTACCGTAACCGACAACGACGGACTCTGGAACATCACTTCCAGAGACATTGTTGTGCTCAACAGGCCCCCTGTTGCCATCTTCACGGAAAATGCAACGATAGTGCTTACAGGCGAGGTTATCCACTTTGACGCGTCTGACAGTGAGGATCATGACGGGTCAATAGTCAACTATTTCTGGGACTTTGGGGGTGGCATTAACGCTACGGGCATGACCGTAGATCACGCGTACGCGGATGACGGCATATATATTGTCACTCTCACGGTAACCGATGACGATGACGCATCCGCATCGGCAACTGCCACTAAAACTGTCTTAAACAGACCTCCAGTTGTTATTTTCTCCGAGTCCAGAGAAATTATGCTTACGGGCGAGGTCATTTACTTCGATGCGTCCGACAGCTTTGATCCTGATGGGTTAATAGTTAGCTACTTCTGGGACTTTGGAGACGGAACCGCTAGTGTAGCTGGCGTGACTGGAGAGTACTTGTATGCTAGGAAAGGAGTCTACACAGTAACCCTAACGGTAACTGACGATGATGGAGCAACAGCGTCAAGCAATGCCACTAAAACTGTGCGGAACAGACCTCCAGTTGCCATTTTCATCGAGTCCATGGAAACAGTTGACACCGGAGAGAATATCCTCTTCAATGCTACTGACAGCTACGACTTGGACGGCGTTATAGTCAGCTATTTCTGGAACTTCGGCGACACCACTACCGAAGTTTACAAAGGCGAAAACCTGACTGCGGTTACAACTCATTCCTACGCTGACAATGGGACGTACATAGTAACCTTAACGGTAACTGACAATGACGGAGCAACCGATTCAACTAATGGAACCAAGGTGGTTGGAAATAGACCCCCAGTAGCCTTGTTCACCGAATCCGCTGAAACAGTCCCCACTGGCCAAACCATCACATTTAACGCTGCGGACAGCCACGATCCGGACGGCACAATAGCGAGTTACTCGTGGG
>Ga0315310_10002140_pt1 | contig 12404 bp, 11 predicted proteins | sample TDP5_MG_FD_203630 | JGI IMG/M metagenome (GOLD analysis project Ga0315310, IMG submission 203630) | Freshwater sediment microbial communities from Lake Towuti, South Sulawesi, Indonesia - TDP5 | ecosystem: Environmental > Aquatic > Freshwater > Lake > Sediment | place: Indonesia: South Sulawesi... | reverse complement strand
GGGAAGGAAATATCTGAGGATGAATACGAATCTTATGATGGGATGTGCTGGGAATGCTGGGACGACCAAATGACCGAAGAATGCGAATTCGAAGAAGGCATAATCTAAACGGAATAAGAACCAACGTAGAAACGTGAACATAAATGGTCAAGTGCACAAATTGCGGAAAAGAAATCCCCGAAGGCCACGACTTGTCCTGCAACATGTGTGGAGCGCCCCTCTGCAAAGAATGCGGAACCACCGGACTATGTTCCACATGCGCCCAACTCTGGGAATCAGAAATAGATTTAGAAGACATGGAAACAGAAGAAGAATAGCAAAAACAGAAAAAGAGGGGAGTTTGCGGGAGATATCACCAACTCGTAGGTATAATAGTTTATCTGCATTGAGAATAAACATGGTAAACTTGGAGAACGTTTATTAAAAGAGGAGAAAGAAATGAAAATATTAGTAATTGATCCCATAGTCAGAGAAAACGATTTTTTAGAAAATAGTCAGTTTTTTAGATAAAATAAAAAAATTATGGAGATTGTTCCTTAGCTTCATGCTTATATTTTCAGTCCGCTTAATTTCGCCAGTTTCTTTGCTTCTTCCTTCTCGATCCTCGGGTGAGACCTTCCTAGGTGCCACGGGAAGACCAGGAAGAACCAGCGCTGCAAGCGGTTGACATAGTTGAACCAACTCCACAGTAGGTCGGCGAACTCCTCCTTCGTCTTGATCGTATCGTAGGAGGCCTCTATGTCCTTGTAAAATTTCCACAGAGTCCCTAGGTTCAACCATGGGGAAGGACAGTTCGGCGGGTCCACCTCTCCCGTGAGCTCCGCCATGTGCCCATTCAAGTACTTGAAGCTCTTCTTGCAGTGATCCAATGTGAAGTCGGGGTCGTTCAGCATCGCTGCTATACCCGGCTGGTTGGTCCACCAGCCCATTGCCTGCAGGTCCGCGACCTGGAAGAACAGGTTGCCTAAGACCTGCCCGTCCACACCAGCTCCGCTGGGGAATATCCCCAGCTTGGACATGGTGACCTCCTCAGGCTCGTCGAACCAGATCCTGTCTATCTCAGCCTCTATATCATCTTTAACTTCACGCCAGTCTTTAACCATACTAAATCACTCCTTCCTTCTAGCTACCATTATGACGGTCAGGTGTGTCACATACTGCGCCTGCCAGACAGCCCGACCAGCCTGATAATTCTTCTCGAGGTCATTCTTATCGATTTTTGCGACTACTGGAGCACCGGCTGGAAGTGGCTCTGTAACAACACCATAGCAGACGCGAAGACCTCCGGCACCGCCATAACATATCATTCCAGGTTCAAGTCTGGATAGTAGAGTTATTTTTCGACCGACTGGTGCGCGCTGCGATCCTGTTTTTACAGGTTTTTTAGGTGGTCTAGCGAAGCTCTGGTAGACTTCTCCAGTGGAGAGGGTGTGAACGCAGACTGTCTTCATTGGTTTTTCTAGATCCTTCCATAGCATTCTAGCATACTCGGGTTCTTCTTCCTCTAGAAGTGTAGCACTAACGATTATCTTTTGGTCTGGCCATTCAAGTTCAATTTTTTTAGCCATTTGCATATCCATTTAGTAAAGGAACATATATATAAAATGTATGTTACGCGCGCGCGTAAAAATAGAGTTAAAGATTCGATAGACATTATGAATATTGCCAATATTATAACAAGCGCTCTATCGAGTCGTGCGCACATTACGAAGTAAAACAACATGGCTTTGTCCAAATAAGATTTAGATGGATGAGATCCTCAGCCCATCTTGGTAATTAAGATGAGGTTAAAAATCCCACCGAGGCTTGATGCCCTCTTCAGGGAGTTAAAGGTTTTCAAGCGTAACAAGAAGGCCTTCGCCACAAAGGTCTTCGCAGTGTTCGACTACATGGGAGAGGTCGACGTACCGCGCCACAGCCTGTAAGCTGAAGGGCTTCCTGGAGCCCGCCCAAGTCCTTGGTCTGGTACTGGGTAAACCAGCTTCGCTCCAGGATATTCCTCGCCGAGGATAGGAGGCGCCGGAGGCTCGTGGCCGTGGACGAGACGTGCCTCAAGAGCAGGGGGAGAGGCCCTGGGTCTGGGCGGCCGTCGACGCGGAGACGGGTGAGACCATACGTCTGGAGGAAGCCCTTGTGCCAAGAGGACCCTCCAGGCCCTCCGCTTCCTCAGGAGGATGCTTCAGCTCTGCTGGGGCAGGCCCAAGGTCCCCGTAGACCACGGTCCTTGGTACCCCTGGGGTCTCTACGCCTTCGGTATGAACGTAGAGGACGGCCTCACGTGCTGGATGAGGTTACTGAGAGGCTTCCAGCTCTGGAGGGAGATGACATGAAGCTTATTTGGACAAGGCCAACAACATGATATTGTCAAGTTTTGATTCTGAGTGGTGTGTTGTACCATGCGGTGAACGTCTCCAGAAAGGTTCTCACGCTCTGAATAGTTGAGTTGTTCGGAAAGTTGTTGTAGAAGCGCTTCACCCTGGCTTTTAGGACGCCGAACCAGCGCTCCACGCGGTTGCGCATTCCGAAGGTGACATGCCTCCACCTCATGCCCAAGTTCCTTAAGGCCTCAGGGTACCACGATCATTTATCGACCAGGATGAGAGGTTTGTTGCTGCACGACCCCAGGACCCTCCTGCGGAAGGCTTCGGCGTGCATGATGTTCCTCGTCCACGAGACGCGGTATGCCAGGACCTCCCTTCTCTTCACATCGACCGCCACCCAGGCGTAAAGCTGCTCTCCGTTGAGCTTCAGCTTCGTCTCGTCCACGGCCACCGACCCATCTGCGCCTCTGTTCAGGCCTTGGGGAAGACATCCCTCATTCTCCTGAACCAGAGGCGGACGGCCCCGTGGCTAAACTCGGATAGGCTCCTCAGGACTCGCGACAACCCTATATGAGAGGCCGGAGTAGTACAAGACGGTGGATAGGGCCTTAACCCGGAGGGGCTTCCTGTTCCAGCGGAACACTTCAGCCTTCTAAGCCCTATCCATTAGCACGGAAAAGGGTCCAACACAGACCATCAACAAGCCATTAAGAAGAACGGAAAGAAAACTTGACAACATCAACAACATAGAAAAAAATTTTATATATGTATAAATTATAAAATATTTTGATTGAGATGGTTAAACAGATTGAGACAGAGTGGCCTGATTTGGGCATAAAATTGACTGCAACACTTTTGGATAAGAAGGCACCTAAATTATGTGAGATGTTCTGGGATTGTCTTCCAAGGAGTTCTTATACTGGACATGTCGTTGTTTCTGGGCAGAGCATGAAATTCTTTTTCCCAATTGCCTGCAAAATTGCGGAAAACTTGGTCGAAGAAAAAAATCCTGGTGATATCTACTTTTATAACAATGGTCAAACAGTTGTTATACCTTATGGTTCTACTACGGGATCATATAGAGTCAATAAGTTCGCAGAAATCCAAAAAGAGGATATACCCAAGCTAAAAATAGCTGGCGAATATGCTTGGCATAGCAAAATGTTGAATGCAGAGAGGTGGAAAGGATTTTCTTCTCCATCAACTCCACCAATAAAAGCGATATTTAGAAGAAAATAAAGGTGAGATAGAAATGGCGAAAGATTGGAAGGAACTTAAGGCTGAGATCGAAAAGGAAATGGAACTCGTTTCTGATATTACGAAAGAGCCTCAGGAGATCATGAAGATACGGTTAGGTATAATTACAAGTGATGCGGGCTCTTATGGTCAATATTTCTCAGTATTGGTCTCATTATACACGCACATATGCGCTTTAGGACAACAAACTCTATACACCCTTTTGCGAGCTGCAGATGAGGATGCGATGGGTATGGATACCTTACGCATTATGACTAGGTTATCCCTCGGGATGAATAGTTACAACACAACAGAGTTCATCGCCTATTTGGGAATAAAAAATGTTTACAAGTTTGCTGCGGGGATTCTCGACGTTCTTGATCAGCTTAAGACGAAGGAAGAGTATAAGGAGATCATGAGCGCTTACTGGACTTACGTGAATTATCTGTTTATGCATGTTGATTATATCTTCCCATGGCCTTTGGGGATAGCTCTTTATCCAAAAACAACCGCAGAAGATATAAAGTTGTATCAAAAATTCCTGCCGATAATCGACAAAATTACATACTTCTAGGTGAGATAGAAATGGCGAAAGATTGGAAGGAACTTAAGGCTGAGATCGAAAAGGAATTGGCGCGTATACGCATTGAGGCACCGGAAGAGGTGCAGTTGGTACGCCTTGGTATAATAAAAAGTGGGCAAGGAAACTATGGAAGTTACTGGGGAATCCTATGGTACTTGATGGAATACACGTGCTATTTAGGAGAACATACATTATACCATCTTTTACAACTAGCAGATGAAGAGACAATTGATATCGATGCTCTTCGTACAATAACTAGAGTATCCTTCGGAGTTGGGGACTGGAAACCTGCGCATTTCATGGAAGCGCTCGGTTTTGAAACTATCAACAAGTTTGCTGCGGGGATTCTCGACGTTCTTGATCAGCTTAAGACGAAGGAAGATTATAAAGAACTCATGACTCCATATTGGTTGTACTCATATGATATGAGAAGATATATTCCATTTCCATATAACCTTGGTCTATGCGCTTACAGAAAGAGGACACCGGAAGAAATACGAGCGATGATCAAATGGTTGCCTGAACTTGAGAAAGGAGGAGGTTGAGTTATGTCACAAAAAGGTAAGAGAAAAGAGTTCTCAGTTGAATGGCCAGAATTCAACGTGAAAGTGACCGCAACGCTATTGGAAGACAAGGCACCCAAATTATGTAAACAATTTTGGGAGAGCCTTCCATACGAGTCGCACAGTGGGCATGTCTTTGTAGCTGGGGAGAGTGGTGGGATTGGCGGTCCAAAACCATTTATAATCACGCATATGGAGAACCCAACTACCCGGGATCCCGGTACATTCTACGTCTACAGAGGTCTAGGTGTTTCCATGCCATATGGCCATATCACTGAACCAACTGTGGTTAACAAATTTGCGCAGATCAATGCCGAGGACTTGAAAAAATATGATCAAGCTATTAAAAAAATTGGAAAATATGCTTGGCGTGTCACTATGACCGGGGTTGGAAAGAGACCTAAAACGATCGTCAGAAGGAAGGAGTAAAGTTACAAATGTCAGTGTATGCGATGTTGATGAATTCCCTACAACTCCATTCAATAAGCTTTAAACTAAGATGTTTACCAGAACACTAGTTATTTCATCCTCGATTAAAGACATTTAAAACATTATCTTTTTTTGAAAATTATCAGGTATATAAGAATAATTATAATAGCCACAAATCTTAAATATGTGAATGATATAATTTTTTTCCGATTTAATATGTTTAAAAAGGAAAGAACGTTGTTCATTAGATGTTTGCTTTGCCTTAGTTTGATCACTACATTGTTAGTTCCTATAACGGCTTCATTGGCTGTCAACGAAGAGGTCCCGCAGAAATCTTTCTTCACGCTAACAATCGTATGCTCACCTGAGTTTGGAGAAACAGACATAGCTGAAGTTTGGAAGCCTGAGTTAAAAAAAATCGGTATTGATCTAAACATAGTAACGGTTGAAGACGTAGACACACTTGTTATGGAAAATCCAACTAAAAGTTACGAAGAAGGTGGTTGGGATATTGTCATTAAGGGGGCTTCCCCTGAATTAGGGCATCCCGGCGCTGTAATACCTTATTCGATTTTAGATCGGCCTTTTGTTCCTTTCGTGAAGGATGAGGACTTCTGGACAATGGTGGACGAATTGGCTGCAGCAAGTGACGAAACCACTCTAAAAAAGGTATCTGGAGAAGCCCTTTCTTGGTGGATTGATAATCTACCAATATTCGACTTTTTAACGGATAAACGCGCTGTAATATTCAACCCTAACGTAAAAAATACAGATAAGTATGGACTCTACTTCGACTATACCTTACCAATGGAGACTGTAATAAAAGCTGGAATGTACTACGAAGGTAAAGACACATATACATATGCTGAAACTGAAGTGTGGTATCTCTTACCATTCTTTGGTTGGTATACATGCGGACCAGGACAATTCCAAAGATTATTGTGGATGAAGCCAGAAGACAAGACGTTAGTGCCAGAGCTAGCGGAATCCTGGGAGATCTCTCCAGACGGCACAGTATATACGTTCCATCTTAAAAAGGACGTAGTCTGGAGTGATGAAGAACCATTCACCTCAGCTGATTGCAAATTTACATTTGATCTGATGTTGAATCCTACAATAGGCTCGGAGGCAGGCATATTTCTGAGACGTGTTATTGATTCGATGGAAACTCCTGATGAATTAACATTTGTCATCCACACAAAAAAAGCGGTACCCTTTTTCCTAGAATGGTTAGCTAGGAGTTGTTGTCCTTGTATAGTGCCTAAACACACTTTAGAAAACATTAAACCAGAAGATATGGCTAATAGCGACTATGCCACTGGCGCTAAAGCCTGTCCAACTACAGGATGGTACGTCTTAGATCAGATGGTGGTCGGCGATTACATAAGATTCAAAAGAAATCCACTCCTACATTCAAGCTTTACACCAGTGAAAAATGAATACTTTATTCTCAAGAAAGTTGGTGAAAAAACAACAATAGTATCAATGATAAAAACTGGAGAGGTATCAGGTCATTATGCAGGATTAGGTATGTCCGCCGATGCGCCTGCCTTAAAGGGAGACCCAAAAGTCATTGTCGTTGACTTCTCACCTAATAATTGGCTAAAGACGCTTCACTTAAACCCGAACCATCCGATCCTATGCAATAAATATGTGAGACGGGCATTAGCTTACTCGTTCCCAGCTAATGATGTTGCAAAAAAGGTTTTCAGTGGGTACGGCGAACCTGCAGGCGGAGCACCTCTTTCACCAAGCTCCGAGTATTGGCCGACGGGCCTTCAAACCTACACGTATGATATAAGCAAAGCAAAACAAATGATGGAGAAAGCAGGGTACCACTACGACCTGCTGAAGGTAGAAATCCCGCCAACACCATACCTCGAATACGGAGGCTTCCTCATAGGAGGCATCATAGTAGGGACCTTAGTAGGCTTTGCAGTCGCACGACAACGAGCTCGCAAAACGCCCTAACAAAAGCTAAATATCAGATTACCTTTTTTTGGGGCGAAGATTCAAATGGGACTAAAGAGGTATATCATAATTAGAGTGTTTCAAGGGATATTAACCGCTTTTCTAGCTCTCGTAGTTATTTTTTTCATCATTCACATTGTACCAGGGGATCCCGTAAAGATGTACTTCGCAAACGCGCCATTCGCGAAATATGATGCTGAACGTGAAGCGATGTGGAGGGCGAAATTAGGATTGGATAAACCCATTTATATCCAATTTCTTATGTGGCTTGACAGATTATTCCATGGCGACTTTGGAACATCGATGGCGATCGGCGGTTATGGAGGATTGGAGGTCACTACAATTATCCGGCAGGCTCTTTTAAATACACTTAAACTATGGGCCATCAGCTTTGCGATGATCTTGGCGGTTGCAATTCCGACAGGGGTCATATCTGCTGTTCACCAGTACTCAAAGAAGGATTATATGGTAAGGACTGGGACAATTATTTCCTGGTCTATTCCTTGGTTTTGGTACGGAATCATAATGATTTACATTTTTGCGGAAACCCTAGGATGGTTCCCCGCAGGGGGCGTAATAACATTAGATCCTCAGTCGGCCAGATTCGGCCAGGGCACATTTGGCGATACTCTCTGGCACTTAGCTTTACCAGCCATTGTCATTGGAACGAGTAGTTTTGGATTCCTCACGAGACTGGTGAGATCTTCCATGCTAGACGTTTTAAGGCAGGAATATATCACCACAGCAAGAGCTAAGGGGTTAGCTGAGAGAATCGTGATATATAAACACGCTTTAAGAAACGCTCTACTTCCCGTAGTAACTGTTATCGGCCTCCAGGTTGGGGCCATACTTAGCGGTCATGCTATCACCGAATCAGTGTTTGGCTATCCAGGTATGGGTTGGTTAATGATAGAGGCTGCAAGCTCTAGGGACTACCCTTTATTAATGGCACTTTGCACTATGATAACTTCAGTAATCATATTGAGCATTATAGTTACGGATATACTTTATGCATATCTCGACCCAAGAATAAGATATTGAGGTTGAATAATATTGAGGTTGAATAATAGTGGCAGTAGCTGAACGATGGGCTATAAAAACCCTTTTAAAAGATTTAATAACTGACCCTCTAGCCTTTTTTGGCTTTATTGTTATTTTAATAGCATTTATTGTTGCAATATTTGCGCAAATAATTATGCCTTACGATCCTTACAATCAGCTTTGGGAGCCCTTACAGCCACCGAGCTGGACAAACATTTTTGGAACAGACGAGCTTGGTAGAGACTTTTTATCGAGGATGATCTTAGGTACAAGAGATATTCTTTTCATTGGAATCGTCGGCTCTTTAGGATCTACGTTAATTGGGGTCGTAATTGGGGCGTTTTCAGCCTATTACTCAAAATATGCTGATTATATATTAATGCGTACAAGTGATGTAATTATGGTAATTCCGTCCTTTTTCCTTTATCTTTTAATTATATCTACCTTGAGGGTTCGAAGCGTAAGCCTGATGGTTTTAATGTTCACCTTTACAACGTGGCCTCGAATCGCTAGGATAGTTCGAAGCGAAGTTTTATCGCTGAAGGAAAGAGAATTCGTGAGGGCTGCTAAGGCGCTTGGAGCTAGAGACTTACGCATGATTTTCCGTCATATTCTACCAAATTGTATGGGTAATGTAATCGTAGTTTCAACGCTAGGCATATCAACGTTGATTCTTACGGCTGCAGGTCTGGACTTCCTGGGGTTCGGTGACCCTACATCCGTCTCTTGGGGCACTTTGCTTACAAAAGAACGTAAGTTTATTAGGGTTGCACCGTTACTAACAATAATTCCAGGCTTCGCAATATTCTTGTTGGCCTTATCCTTTAACGTACTCGGCGATAGATTAAGAGATATATTAGATCCACGTTTGAAGGGAGTAGGTCGTCGAAAGAAAAAATGACTGAAAAGATTTTATCCATAAATAAATTGAAAACGTATTTCTTCACAGAACAAGGTGTAATAAAGGCAGTTGACGAAGTCTCTTTTGAAGTGAATAGGAGAGAGATCATAGGGTTAGTGGGCGAGAGTGGTTCGGGAAAGTCTGTAACATGTCTTTCCATCTTGAGATTAATTCCAGATCCCGGAGAGATTGTTGGGGGTGAAATCCTATTTAATAATGAAAATATGTTAGAAAAAAGCGAAAAAGAGATGAGAGAAATAAGAGGTAAAAAAATATCTATGATTTTCCAAGACCCTACTGCATGCCTAAATCCTGTATTTATAATTGGAGATCAAATAACTGAATCTATTAAATTGCATACCAAAAACATATCTAAGTTAGATGCAAGTAAAAGAGCTATAGAAATGCTAGAAATCGTCGGAATACCAGATGCCCCAACTAGATATAAAAGTTATCCTCACCAATTGAGTGGGGGAATGAAGCAGCGTGTTATGATCGCGATGGCCCTCTCATGCAATCCTGAACTACTCATCGCAGACGAGCCAACTACAAACCTAGATGTCACGATCCAAGCTCAGATACTGGATTTGATGAGGAAACTGCGGGAAAAATTCAACTCCTCCATCCTGTTGATCACCCACGACATGGGGGTCGTAGCAGAAATGTGTGAACGCGTAGGGGTTATGTACGCCGGAAAAATGATGGAATTTGCTGCCGTAGAAGAAATTTTCAAAAGGCCTAAACACCCCTACACGGTAGCCCTACTAGAGTCAATTCCTGGGATTAAGATTACAGGAAGACTAAAAATCATTCCAGGTAGTGTACCTGAACTAATCAAAATTCCCCCAGGTTGCCGTTTTCATCCTAGATGCAAATACGCAAGAGAAATATGCAGAGAGCAGATTCCCCAATTTATTGAACTCGAAAAAGATCACTTCATTTCTTGCCATCTTTATCAGAGGTGACTGAAATGACTGAAAATATAATTAATGTAGTAAATCTAAAGAAATACTTTGAAATAGGATCAGGCTTTTTAAAAAAAGGAACTACATTAATGGCTGTTGATCGAGTGAGCTTTGAGGTCAAAAAAGGAGAAACGCTGGGCTTAGTTGGAGAAAGTGGCTGTGGAAAAACGACACTGGGATTAACCATTCTTGGACTATATGATCCTACAGCAGGTGAGGTCTTTTTTGAGGGAGAAAATATCTTCCAACTAGGAAGAAGAGAAATGAAAAAACTAAGACGTGAGATGCAGATAATATTCCAAGACCCCTTTTCATCATTGGATCCTAGGATGAGTGTATACAATATTGTTGGTGAAGGGCTAGAAATTCATGACCTTGCAAAAGGAGAGGAGAAAAAAAAGAGGGTTCTATGGTTACTAGAAAAGGTAGGGCTTCTTCCAGAGCATTTATATCTATACCCACACGAATTCAGCGGAGGACAAAAACAGAGGATTGGGATAGCTAGGGCACTGGCCACGAACCCCAAATTCCTGATAGCGGACGAACCTGTCTCATCCATAGACGTCTCCGTTCGAGCTCAAATACTCAACTTATTACAGGATCTAAAAGATGAATTCAAACTAACACTAATGTTCATTAGCCATGATCTAGGTGTAGTCAGACACGTTTGTGACCGAATTGCTGTAATGTATTTAGGCCGGATTGTGGAAATAGCCAAAAATGAGGACTTCTATAATAATCCCCTACATCCATACACTCAAGCACTATTATCTGCAATCCCAATCCCGGATCCAGATTTCAAGTCTAAACGAATAATCTTAACAGGAGATGTGCCAACCCCAATAAACCCGCCAAAGGGATGTAGGTTCCATCCAAGATGCCCCTATGCGGAACCCATATGCTCTGAGACAGTGCCAGAACTATTGGATAAAGAGGGAAAAGACGAACATTTTGTATCCTGTCATTTTTCGGGGGAATTAATTCATTAATTTAATATTTTGAACACACGCCTTCAAGATAACTATCTTTTTACTCAGATTTAACAAGAATATCCAGATGAAACCATCTACTTATACATAGGTTTAATAATAACCTCATTCATTTTAAAAGGAGCATTCACAAACATCGAATGGATACTAAGGGCAGGACTAATCTTAAGCTTCATGTTCTTCATCTATTTTGCGGTTAGCAGGGCTTGCCTCTCACCATCCGGACCTATACAAGCAATCTTCGCGTTTGAATCCGTTTCTTTCATCAGTTTTTCCGTGGTCATGTGGGTGTCTTGTCCCCAAACCTCGGAGGCGTCACGAATCTCTACTGTTTCGTTGTTTATCCAGATGTAGACTGGTGCCTCAGCTCTGCCTTCTGTGATTATGGCATCGTATCCTGCAAACTTTAGCTCAGGTCCCCAAAACCCTCCTGAGTGCGAGTCAAATATGGTGCCAGTCAGAGGAGACTTGGAGACGACGCAGTATCGTCCAGATGTCGGTGCTCTAGTTCCGGCAACCGTCCCTGTAGCGAATATTATTTTGTTTTCTGGGCTTAACGGATTCGTTTTTGGCTTTAATTCGTCGTACAGAACCTTAACTCCGAGGCCTCTTCCCCCAAAGAAAATTATGGAAATTCAGAGAACCTATAATCTACGCCTCTATGAAGGATTATAGCTACGCTTCATTTGTTTCCTCATCGCAAAGTTCTTCATAGTATTTATTTCTCGTTCATAAAGGTTAATTTGGCGGGTGATTCAGAACAATTCTGTCTGTTCTCTTGCCTAGATCACATCTTGGAGAATGTTGACATTGAAGAAGATTAGAGTTGAACCTAAAGAAGAATCAGAGGCGCGGGAGGGAGACGAAAAATAGTATTGTGAAGTCTGTGGGAAGGAGATATCGGAGGATGAATACGAAGCTTATGATGGAATGTGCTGGGAATGCTGGGACGACCAAATGACCGAAGAATGCGAATTCGAAGAAGGCATAATCTAAACGGAACAAGAACCAGCGTAGAAACTGAACATGAAATGGTCAAGTGCACAGATTGCGGAAAGGAAATCCCCGAAGGCCACGACTTATCCTGCGACATGTGTGGAGCTCCACTCTGCGAAGAATGCGCAACCACCGGACTATGCTCCACATGCGCCCAACTCTGGGAATCAGAAATAGATTTAGAAGACATGGAAGCAGAAGAAGAATAGCCAAAACGGAAAAAAGGGAGTCTGCGGGGCTAAACTCAAAATATCTATAAACTATCCTAGATTGTTTTTCTGTTTAAACTAAAAGGCCAGGTTTTCTAGGAAGGCTTTGATTCGTTGGTGAGAATCGATCCTCACATCTTCAGAAGCAGTAAATCTGACTACTGCGCTGGGTCCTTGAGCTGTGGGTGAAGCAAACGCCT
>Ga0315310_10002139_pt1 | contig 12407 bp, 10 predicted proteins | sample TDP5_MG_FD_203630 | JGI IMG/M metagenome (GOLD analysis project Ga0315310, IMG submission 203630) | Freshwater sediment microbial communities from Lake Towuti, South Sulawesi, Indonesia - TDP5 | ecosystem: Environmental > Aquatic > Freshwater > Lake > Sediment | place: Indonesia: South Sulawesi... | reverse complement strand
TGGAGAATGGGCGGTTGTGGTCGGCGGTGGTCTCGTTGGTTGTGAAACTGCGCTATTTTTAGCACAAAGAGGTAGGAAAATTACAATCATAGAGATTTTAGATAGTGTAGCACCTGATTTGTTTTCATCTAATCGCCAGCATCTGCTGAAGCTGCTTACTGAGACCAATGTAAAGATTTTAACGGATACCAGAGCGTTAGAGATAACGGATGAAGGTATCGTTGTTGTTGATAAATATGATAAGAAAAGTACTATTGAGGCCCATACTGTTGTGTTTGCTGTTGGCTTGAAACCTGAAGATAAGATCTCGGGAGACGCCTTAAGGGATAAAGTACCAGAGTTCTACATCATTGGTGATTGCACAGAGCCACGCAAGGTCATGGATGCCATTCGGGAGGGATTCCGTACCGCCCGCTTAATTTAAACCCTACCATTAGAGATGTATTAGCTGAGTAGATAAAAAGGCATTGGATTTGATATCATATTTTATTCGCGATCTAAATGAATTGAATGTGGTTCTGGGTGAATCGATTGTTTGTTCCGGCCTTGGTCGATCAGCATCTGAACTAAAGCAGATTGTCTAATATATATCTGGGAGGTCAATATGGAGGCGATCATTATACTTGATATGGTAAAGCATTTTGAGGGGAAGGAACATGTTAAGAGGATTATCCCAAACATCCAATCTGTAATAAAGGGGGCACAGGATGCGAAAGTGCCTGTGATCTACGTGTGCGATATGCACAGGCCCTCTGATAAACTCTACTTTGAGTTGAGCAAGTATGAGCCTCATTGTCTCATCGGTACAGAATCTGGAGAAGTCATCGACGAACTGAAACCTGAAAAACCAGATTTGATTGTGAGAAAAAGAAATTTAAGCGGCTTCCATGCAACCGACTTAGAGATCACTTTGAGGGCGATGGGGGTAGACCGGATTATTCTTGCAGGAGCCTCAACGGACGGATGTATTCTCTTTACTGGAGCTGATGGGTATCAAAGATATTTTCATGTGGTCGTGTTGAATGATTGTACTGCTTCAGCCCGCGGAACTGATTCACATGAATGGGCGCTTCGACTTATGAAAACCACAATGAATATTGAAATTCTCAGTTCGAAGGAGGCTATTCAAAAGTATCTGAAGCGTGGATAAAGAAACCAAGTTTTTTATGGAGGGGAAAATGGAAACAATCATTAAAGGAGGGAACCTTGTCATCCCATATTGGGGCATCCATAAAGCCGATATTCATATTAAGGGCGAAAAAATCCATGCCATTTCAGAATCGATTGAAGATCTCAAAGGGAAAAACATTATAAATGTAAAAGGAAAGTTTATCTTTCCGGGCCTCATTGATCCCCATGTCCATTTGGGCAATACCTTTCCTTTCTTTGAAGATGTCAAGAGTGAGACCCTCTGTGCTGTGGCTGGAGGGGTAACGACGATCCTTGTCTTCTTAAAAGCCGCTCTATTCGGTTCCGGGTTCCCTTCCTATCGGCAAGTCTTTAAGAAAGTCTTGGGAGATATGGCTGGTTTGGCTTCGGTTGACTTTTCTTTCCATTTTCATATTCCTCTTGAAACATATATTGATGAAATTCCAGATTATTTTAAGGAATACGGCATTCAGTCGTTCAAGTTTCATATGGGTTATAAGCCGAGCGAGAAAGAGATGAAAGATGAATACATCACCCAAAGGTTGCAAAAGATTTCTCCCGGTATCGATGATGGTGTCATCTATGGCATTTTAAAAAAGATTGGAGAAACCTCTCCTCCTCCTCTTGCTCTTGTGCATGCGGAGGCCGATGATATTATAAAGCGGACCACTCAGTCCTCTATGGAGAAGGGGCTTTTCGGTTTGAGAGCATGGGATGCTGCACGGCCAGATTTTGCCGAGGACATAGCCGTCATGAGGGTGGCTTATTTAGCAAGAAAGACGAATGCTCCTGTTTACATTGTCCATCTGAGCAGTGCCTTAGCCCTGGAGACCGTGCGAAACGAAAAAAGGCTGGGGACAAATATTATCGCTGAAACTTGCCCCCATTATCTCTCGTTAGCAAATGATGAAGCGAATGAGTATCAAGAGACCTTCGGAAAAGTCGCCCCGCCGATTCGCAGCAAGAAAGATGTGGAAGCGTTATGGGAGGGGATAAAAGATGGAACGATAAGTTGCGTCGGAACGGACCACAGTGCAAAGCCTAAGCAAGCCAAGACCAAAGACATCTGGAGTTCAATGCTGGGTATGCCTGGAATGGAAACAATGCTGCCTGTCATGATTACGGAAGGGACAAAAAGGCAAATTCCTCTCACACGGATTTCAGAACTCTGTTCTTACAACGCTGCTCGTATATTTCAGCTATTGCCAAATAAAGGGACAATCGCTCCGGGTTCCGATGCAGACTTAGTAGTTGTGGATATGGAGAAAGAGGTTGAGATTAAGGGAGAAAACTTACACTCAATATCTGGCTTTACGCCTTATGAAGGAAAGAGAGTGAGGGGCTGGCCCATGATGACCATGCTGAGAGGAAAAGTGATCTATGAGGATAGAAATATTCTTGAAAAAGGCCAAGGAAGATTTGTTCCTAGGTTTCCTGAAGGATAGAATGAGATGGATGTCCCTGTCATAGAATTCTTAAAGTTTCATCACAATAATTAATTAAAAGAAAGGAGGAAAGGATTATGTTAAAAGGCAAAAGGATGTTGGTGATAGGTCTTGTATTCATCGTATGGGCATTTTCTTCATTTGCATCCGCTGCTGAACCTTACCCTACTAAAGAGATTGAAATTATCGTCCCCTTTGCTACAGGAGGAGGGATAGATTTAATGTCCCGGTCCTTGGCGCCCAAATTGTCAGAGATTTTGGGGAAACCAGTTTTAGTGGTTAATAAGCCTGGCGCAGCAGGAACTGTAGGAACAGCCTTGGCGGTACAAAGGAAACCAGACGGTCATACGTTGTTTTCACTTTCCCCTTCTTGCATCCTCTTCGCTCCTAATTTTCAAAAGGTACCTTTCGATCCCCTTAAAGATATAACCTACATCGCAGGATGGGTCGATCAGCCTTTTGGAATTCAGGTTCGTGCAGACGCTCCATGGAAGACGCTTAACGATCTCATAGACTATGCTAAGAAGAACCCCGGAAAGATCAAGCATGCACATCTAGGGACCAATAGTCTAGGGCACATTTATATGGAGGCAATTGCAAAAGATAGAGGAGTGAACTGGATCCATATTCCTTATACGGGAGATGGCACTACTGTCCCTGCTCTCTTAGGAGGCCATGTAGATGTTGCTACCATTGCGGTTGCATGGGTTCCCCATGCTCGATCAGGTCAAATACACCCGCTGGCTATGTTTGGTGCGAAACGATTTAAGAGCTTTCCGGACACTCCTACTTTGAATGAATTAGGCTTCAACTACTATGCAGGGGCTGCAGGTTTCCTCGGCGTAGGAGCTCCAGCGGGCCTTCCAGAACATCTTCGTAAAAGGCTTGAGGATGTTTTCGAAAAAGCGGTAAATACTGATGAGTTTAAGAAAACTACAGAAAACCTTTCCTTAGAAGTCTGGTTCCGATCTGGCCCTGAACTTAAAAGGTCTGCAGAAGAGGGGCTAAAAGCGATTGATGAAATGGCGAGAAAGGTGGGGCTAAAGTAGTAAAAGATGAACATCGGTGGATGGACTATTTAAGGGGCGGGATTGTCATGTAGAAAAGGAGAACATCATAAGTAGAAATTAGTCTATCCCAGGTCCGAAATTGTCTATTGAGTTTATTGGTAAGGTTTCGAGATATGAATCGCTATGACTCCAAATCTAGCGTGATTTGGTTTCTCGTGGCTAGTGCGATCATTGTTTGGTCCTCTACAACATTGAAGTTTGGGACCTTCAGACATCCAGGTCCTGCTTTCTTGCCTACACTCTGCGGTGTAATTATTTTGGGTTTAGCCACCATCGTATTTTTCCAATCAAAGAGAAAAAAGAAAGAGATTTCAGGGGAAAGATTACTTGAAAAAAGATCTTTATTCAATATTCTACCTACCATCGGGATTTTGATTATCTATGCTTTTATCTTAGAACGTTTTGGCTTCATTTTGACAACGCTTGTTGTCATGTTTTTTATTTTTAAACAGATCGCTCGTGGGACATGGTTTGGCTCAATTCTCGAGTCGTCGATTGTAACTGGAGCTTGCTATTTAATTTTTGGTTACATGTTAAAAATTTCCCTCCCGAAGGGATGGTTAGGCATCTGAGAACGAGGGCCGCACATTGGATGTGCTCCAGAACGTACTATTTGGATTTCATGTAGCCCTTCAGCCTGGAAACCTTCTTCTGGCATTCATTGGGTGTGTCATTGGAACACTCATCGGAGTTTTACCTGGCATAGGCGCTCCAGCGGCTATTGCACTTCTCCTTCCCTCTAGTTTCCACATGTCTTCAGTTGGCGCAATTATTATGCTGGCGGGGATCTATTATGGTGCGATGTACGGGGGCTCTACCACTTCCATTTTGGTAAATATTCCAGGGGAAGTTGCCTCTGTTGTAACTTGCATAGACGGATACCAGATGGCAAGACAAGGAAGGGCTGGTCCAGCCCTTGCCGTGTGTGCTATTGGGTCATTCATCGCAGGAACTTTAAGTGTCGCGGGCTTAATGCTTATTTCGCCTTTGCTTGCAAAGTTCGCCCTATCTTTTGGTGCACCAGAATACACTTCGTTGATGATTACAGGATTTGTGGTGTTAACATTTTTAGCGAGCTCATCCATGCCGAAGGCATTAATCATGGCCGCATTTGGAATATTCATATCCACCGTTGGCTTGGATAATATAAGCGGGGACGTAAGATTCGCAGGTTCAATGGTTGAATTATGGGACGGGGTAGGGCTTGTCCCGATAGTCATGGGGATGTTCGGGATTTCAGAAGTTCTCCTGAACTTAGAGGAGATGGGTCATAAGAGCGTTGAGATTCTCAGAGATAAAATAAAGCATATATTTCCGACAAAGGAAGACTGGAAAAAATTTGTTCCATCCAGCTTACGCGGAACAATATTGGGATTTTTTTTAGGCGTTATTCCTGGGGGGGGAGCTGCTCTCGCTTCCTTTACTTCCTATGCAATTGAAAAAAAGATATCCAAAAACCCTGAGAAATTCGGTACCGGGATGATTGAAGGGGTTGCAAGTCCGGAATCGGCCAATAATGCTGCCACTGGAGGAGCCTTCGTCCCGTTATTGACTCTTGGAATTCCATCCAACATTGTGACAGCTCTTCTTCTCGGAGCCTTCATGATCCATGGAATATCTCCAGGACCACTAATGTTAAGAGACCATTCCGACCTTTTTTGGGGTCTAATAGCAAGTATGTATATGGGAAATGTAATGCTACTTGTATTAAATCTTCCACTCGTGGGAATATGGGTTCAGCTTTTACGGACTCCTTATCGTATCCTTTTCCCTTTAATTCTCCTTTTTTGCTTAATTGGTGTTTATAGTATTAACTCAAGCGTCATAGAAATCTATATTATGATTATTTTTGGAATCATAGGATATTTGACAAGGAAGACCGAATATGATGCAGCACCTTTAGTGTTAGCAGTGGTGTTAGGACCAATTTTTGAGAATGCACTCCGTCAATCTTTAATGATGTCAAGTGGAGACATCAGCATCTTTTTTTCCAGACCTATCTCATGTGGATTTATGTTAACAGCAATATTTCTTTTATTTATTCCATTGTTTCTGAAAAGAAAACTTCCCAAAACAAAAGATGAAATATAAGGCGGTTAGCTAATGAGCACCATATCTGAGCGACTGGCCGATTTTACATCGAATATGCGCTATGAAGATCTTCCATCTGAGGTAGTCGAACGCGTGCGTTTACATTCGCTCGACCTCGTCGGTGTATGCTTACTGGGGGCACGTATGGAATTTGCCAAGATTTTACGGGCCATTGTCACCTTGAGTGGTGGGGCTCCAGAGAGTACACTGGTCGGTAGTGGGGGCCTGAAATTACCGGCCCCGTTAGCAACTTTGTACAATGGAGGTTTGGCACATGGCAATGAGTTTGATGATACTTACGCACCAGGCCGCTGGCATGGGAGTGCACCCACAGTCCCACCTACACTTGCGGTAGCTGAGATGCTACACGTAGATGGTAAAGCATTCATCACTGCGTTAACTGCCGCTTTGGAAGTTGGATGTCGCCTGACCCGAGCGGCCCCTGGAATTTTGAATCAGGGATTTCATTCCACTTGTACTGCTGGAATTTTTGCCGCCACTTTGGCTGTTGGTAAGCTCATGGGCCTGGACCCTGAGCAAATGGCCAACGCTATGGGCATCTGTGGTAGTTTTACAAGTGGTACGGTTGAATTCCTAAGTGATCCGGAACCTTGGTCCAAACGTATCCAGGTAGGTTATGCTGGACAGGGTGCCATTGTAGCAGCCCGGGCAGCACTGAGCGGGTTTAAGGGGCCACGCACCATTCTGGAAGGCCGTTATGGTTACTTCCGGTCTCACGCACGTGAGGGAAATTTCGACCTGAGTAAGGTGACGGAGGCATTAGGGAGTGACTGGCAGGTTCTATACTTATATCCGAAACGTTATCCTTGCGATCACATTGCGCAAGGCTATATGGACTGCGCTATGACCTTAGGGAGAACCGAAGGCGTTACCCCTGATAATATCGAGCGAGTAGAATGCATTGTTCATCCTTTGGTTGTGCCTGTCATGTTTGAGCCACACGACATTCGGTATCGGCCTACCAACGGATGGTCTGCGCGATGGAGCATGCCTTTCAACATGGCGGTTGCACTCACTGACCATGCCCTAACTGTAGATTCTTACACAAATGATCGCGCGAACGATCCGAGTACTCGCGCTTTGATGGGTAAGATTGGGTATACAAAGGAGCCAAATTTAGCTTTTCCCGGGGACTACCCAGCATGGGTCCGTCTCCACACCAAAGACGGCCGAGTACTGGAACAGAAAGTTATGAAGGTGGCTGGCTCAGCAGAAAACCCAATGCCTGCCGAGGAGTATGAAAAGAAGTTCTTTAGTAATGCTTGTCGTAGTATCGAGGCTGAGAAGGCTGCTGAGATTGTTAATCGTATGCGAAATTTGCCTTCTATAAATGATATGGCGGAGTTAGCCACCCTTTATGGCTGAACTGGTTCAGTATAGTTAATCCTAAAAGGTTGTGATTTAATGGGTCATAGGGGGTCCTATGATGAATAAAAAAATTGGAAATGGTGCGGAGATTCGTTTCGCCCAATTTGCTGTGCAACAAAATTTCGATTCATTACCTCCTGAAGTGGTCAAACGGACTAAAGAGATTATCCGAGACACTATTGGTGTTATGATAAGAGCCACTACGGCACCGAGCCTATCTAACTTAAGGAAGGCTCTTATTGACAGGGATTCTGGGACTTCCACGGTTTTGGGAACTTCTTTTAAGGCAAACCCATTTATCGCTGCGCTTCTTAATGCATCACTCCCTACTGTGACACAGTACGATGAAGGTCATAGGCTCGCAGCCCATCCTGGTATTCACATCGTCCCGGCTGCTTTTGCTATGGGCGAAGATAAAGGGATTTCTGGAAAAGATTTAATCGTTGCAGTTGTAACGGGTTATGAGGTGGCTGTAAGAATTGGTTTTTCTGTTCTCCCAATGGATCCAAAGATTCATCCACATGGCAATTGGTCGATCATTGGTGCAGCTGTCAGTGTCGGGAAAATACTGTCCTTTACAGAAAAACAATTTGTCAGTCTTATAAACTCGATCTCAACTCTAACTTTGGCTACTTGGAGGAAAGCCACCACCGATGGTGCAACTATTCATCACTTAGCTCCTGGTCTTGGAACAAGCCATGCCATTGCTGCTGCCTTGGCAACCGAAGCTGGCCTCAGTGGTCCTCCATCTTCCCTGGAGGAATTTTTTCTTCCATTATACGCTACCCGACCCAACCCAGAGATAGTCACTGAAGGATTGGGAGTAACCTATGAAATTCTCAATAACTATTTTAAAGCGTATCCTGCCTGTGCCCACGTGCATTCCAGCCTTCAGGCTCTGGAAAAAATCTTGGCCAGTCATCCAACCTCTTTAGAAGACATCGATTGGGTAGAAGTGAGAACGTTTCCAGCTGCATTTCATTTAAAAGAACAAAACCCTCCAAATACTCTTGCTGGTATTTTCAGTATACCTTATTGCCTTGGGAGTTGGCTTGTACATAGGAAGCTTCCTATAGATGCTATTGCAGCAGAAGCGATTATCGATCCACAAACTTTAAGGGCAGCTTCTCTTGTCCGGGTGGTCAAAGATGAAAATTTGAAACCACCCTATCCTCAGGGAAGGCCTTCCTTGGTGCGAGTCCATCTGAAAAATGGGACTCAATATGAAGATTTCGTTGCCCTCCCTCGAGAAAGGTTGACCGAAGAAGAGTTGGGGGAAAAGTTCCTTCAAATCGTTAAACCATTAATGGGAGAAAAGAGAAGTGAGGAACTAAAGAAAAAACTTGATCACCTTGAAAATATTTTGGATATCAGACAATTGTCTGCATATCTTTCCCTTTAGCCTTCTATATCATTTTGATATTCTCAAATCGGATATTAGAGTGATTGAGGACTCTTCAGGAAGGAGAAAACTTTTTCGACATGGAACGGGGTAAGGTGTTTCGTGGGCGGCTCAGAAAAGAACTCCATCCATCCGTAATTAAGCATATTACTGAACCCTATCTGTATGGAGCCAAGAAGGAATTATCCCACCATCTCTATATTCACAGCGCCCACGTCATTATGCTTAAAGAGCAAGGGCTCATTACTGCCAATGAAGCCCAAATTATTTCAAAAGGGCTTTCCAAATTAGAAAAGGAGGACATTTATAGAAGCAGTTTAGATGTAGGCACTGATCTATATATGAACCTTGAGACTCAACTCATTAAAAGAGTGGGAGAGGTGGGTGGCAAGATGCATATTGGCAGAAGCCGTAATGACATCTATGCTACCTCTTTGCGTATGGAGGTGCGAAGTCAAATATTGGCAACAGGAGACGACCTCCTTCAACTGATTCAAGCTATGCTAAAAGTTGCACGGAACCACTTCCGGACCTTGATGCCTGGATATACCCATTGGCAGCATGCTCAGCCGGTTACTTTGGCCCATTACCTGACAGGAGTTACCCAGGCTTTAGGTCGGGACGTTCATAGGCTGATGATGGCCTATGAGCATACGAACCGGTGTCCTTTGGGAGCTGCAGCCTTGGCCACCACTGGATTCTTAATCAATCGGGAGCGGGTAGCTGACTTATTAGGATTTGATGGGATCGTTGAAAATTCTTATGATGCAGTGGCTTCTCGCGATTTTTTGGCTGAATCGGCTTCAGCCTTAGCCATTTTGATGACTACGCTGAGCAGATTGGTAGAGGATTTTATCATATGGAATACGCTCGAATTTTCATTCTTGAATATGCCTGAGGAATTTTCAGCTACCTCAAGTATCATGCCACAGAAAAAGAATCCTATTGCCTTAGAACATATAAAAGGTCGAACCGGCCATGTCATTGCTGCTCTTGTTTCTGTGCTTACGATTTTAAAAGGTACTTCTTTCAGTCACAACCGTGAGATAGCCGGGGAGGTTGCAACGGGGGTCCATAATGCATTCGGGTTGGTCCAGGGATGTTTGGAAATGCTCTGTCATCTTTTCCCCCTTCTTTCTTTTAATACAGAATTGATATCTCGACGTACAACCCAAGGATTTTCAACGGTGACAGAATTGACAGACCTTCTGGTTCGGGAAAAAGGTATTTCTTTTCGGCAGGCCCATCATATTATAGGCCGTGTGGTTAATGAGCTCACTGATAAATCGCAGGGGATTGAGCATCTTTCATCAGCTATGATAGATCATGCCTCCAAGGAAGTCTTGGGATATGAATTGCTTATACCGGAAGAAGCAGTTCGAAAAGCTTTAGACCCATTTTTTAATATAGAAACCCGGGAGATAATTGGCGGCCCTGGGCCCCGATCTGTGGAAACGCTAATTTCCCATCAGAAAGAGGAATTGAAACAAAAGAGAGACTGGCTCTTTCAGCGCCGACGAGATCTTGACAAAGCAAAGGAAACCTGTCAAGAAGCTCAGTTGCAAATGATCTCAGCGAGTCCCAAGAATTAGAATTTTTCAAGGGATAGAAAAAATATGACATTCTCGATAATTGCTCATGATTCAAACAGTGGAGCCATTGGTTTGGCAGTTTCCACAGCCTCGGCTGCGGTAGGTAAACGGGTTCCCCATTACCGCGATGGGGTGGGTTTGGTAGTTACGCAAGGCAAAACAAACGTATTCTATGGGTCGATGGGGTTGAAACTTCTGGAGATTGGATTTTCACCCAAAAGAACCTTGGACATCCTCACTCGGCAGGATAAGAATTGCGAGTATCGCCAGGTCCTTATATCAAATCCCTCTGGGGAATGGGCAGTCCATACAGGCGAACTCACCGAACCATGGCATGGCCATTTGATGACTCAAAGTTACGTCGTCATGGGAAACACACTTCCTGGAAGGCAGGTCTTAGAGGCAATGGCCAATGGTTTTGAAATGGCTTCCGGGGACTTGCCTTCGCGACTCATGGCCGGTCTTAAGAAAGGTCAAGAGGCGGGAGGGGATCGAGAGGGCAGGAGATCGGCTGCCATTCTTGTATTGAGTCCCCAGCAGTTTCAACCCTGGGGACCTCTTGTAGATCTCCGGGTAGATTTTGATCCAAACCCAGTTGATAAGCTTGGAGAGACTTTGGAATCTTACTTGGAATGGGAAAAGAAGAAGTTAGAAGAAATTGATAAGAGAATTTATAGCTTAGATTTAGATGGGCCATGAGCCTATCTGCAAGATTGATGGTGCTCAAAGGAAGTTGTGCATAAACCATTGAAAGAGTGCAACGAAGAATTTGAGGCAATAATTAAATTCAAAGGAGGAGACCGTAGATGAAAAAATTTTCTGAGTTGACGCAGAAAGAAAAATCGAGAGCCGATGAAATCAATAAGAAGGTTGTTTTCATTAATGCATGCGATTCGACTTTTGTCCCAGATTTCAATGAGAAATATTTTCCCAAGCTTATGGAGAGTAAGCTAACCGGAATAAGTCTCACTGTGAACTATCAGGGCTGGATGAGCCTCGAGGAGGTACTGCTCAATTTTAGCACCTTATATTTAAAGGTCGAGTCGAACCCTGACAAGCTCTTATTAGTTAAGAATACGGCTGATATTCAAAGAGCCAAGAAAGAAGGTAAGGTAGGAGTGATCCTGGCTTTCCAGGACGGGAGGCCCATGGAATATGATTTAGGTTTGGTAAAAATTTTTCATCAGCTCGGGCTGCGGATAAGTGGTTTGACCTATCAGAGGAAGAACTATTTTGCCGATGGATGCGGCGAGAGGACAGACTCCGGTTTGAGTAAATTAGGCGTCCAGTTGGTAGAGGAAATGAATCGCTTGGGTATGGTAATCGATCTTACCCATACCGGAGAGGCCAGTTCTTTGGATACCATTGAGGTGTCTAAGGATCCGGTTATCTTTTCTCATAACTGTGCCAAGGGGATCTATGATCATTTCAGAAATTCAAGTGATGCAATGCTTAAGGCTCTGGCAAAGAAGGGTGGGGTGAACTGTGTTGGTACATTTTCGCCGTTCCTGAGAAAGGGTGGAACACAGGAAGGGACGACGTTGGAAGATACGGTGAATCATATTGATTATGTAGCGAATTTGGTGGGTGTTGATTATGTTGGGGTAGGGTTGGACTCGGCCCCGGACAGCAGGACGCCACTTCAGGCCAATACAATGGCAGGGAGGTATCCTGAGTTTGAGTGGGGGAAATTTGAGTATCGGTATGCAATCAAGACGATTTCAGAGATCCAGTATCTCACCCATGGGTTAGTGGCGAGGGGTTATCCGGATGCGGATATTGAGAAGATTTTAGGCGGTAATTTAATGAGGGTATTTAATAAGGTATGGAAGAAATAGGCGGATTGAGGAAGACTATGGAGACTCGAATAAAAGAGTGCTTAGACTCCCTTCGCTCAAGGCATATCAACGGGATATTTGCAGAAAATTCTGAGGAGGCGAGAGATAGGATTTTGGACTTAATCCGCAAGAACGCAGTGGTTGGGATCGGAGATTCAACGACAATTAGACAAATGGACATTCCAAAAATGTTGAAGGAAAAGGGTATAAAGGTTTTGGATGCATTTGAACCAAAAGACAAAGAGGCCTATGAACACCACCAAAGATTAGTTAGGGAGTCAACCCTCTGCGACGTTTTTCTAACCGGAACAAACGCCATCACTTGTGATGGGAGGCTGGTCAATGTGGATGCGGCCGGGAATAGGGTGGCAGGGATGTTTTGGGGCCATCCCATTTCTGTAGTCGTCGTTGGAAGAAATAAAGTGGTTAAA
>Ga0315310_10002138_pt1 | contig 12411 bp, 16 predicted proteins | sample TDP5_MG_FD_203630 | JGI IMG/M metagenome (GOLD analysis project Ga0315310, IMG submission 203630) | Freshwater sediment microbial communities from Lake Towuti, South Sulawesi, Indonesia - TDP5 | ecosystem: Environmental > Aquatic > Freshwater > Lake > Sediment | place: Indonesia: South Sulawesi... | reverse complement strand
ACGAACCCTGCGTTTAATGAAGTATTCGCGTGAAGATTTGCTGAAGCTCGTTTCTAGCACAAGCGATGAATGTCTTGGCTGGCAGCCTCCAGGTAAACCTCGCACGATAAGAAACTGCCTACGACACATAGCAAATGTTGAACCGTGGTATATAACCCTCTTAAACGTTGACATGCCAAGCAGATATCCGAGAAACACGTTCAAAATGCTTGATTACACTCGCAAAATAGTCGTCAATTATTTGGAGAGCATGCCACGCGGCAAAATGCGGGGAATCTTTCAACCGGCGAAATACCCTACATCAATCTGCAATCTGTGGACAGCTAGAAAAGTCCTACGAAGACTTGTCGACCACGAGAGACTACACACAAGATACATAATAAAAGTGCTACAGATGTACCGAGAGGAGAAGCAATGATCAGAGTCGTTGTGTTTGATCTCTACGGAACGATACTGACTTCTCGGAAAGCCGTTGAGCCTAAAGACGAGGCTTTGAGTAGAATTCTCATAGAGGCTGGACACGAGGTCTATTATCAAGAAGTTTGGGCAGCCAGACAGTGTGTGTCATTTGTCGACTATCCAAGAGGCAGAGCTAACACCGCGCACGAATACTACACTAGAGTCTTAGAACGACTTGAAATCCAACCCGCATCGACTCTCACAAGCAAGCTAGTAGCCAAGGACTTGGAATTGGAGAAAACGATGCTCTATCCCGATGTCGCGTTAACCATCAATGCACTCAAAACCAAAAGAGTGAAAACTTCCATTGTAACCACCATCGCCAAATGGAAATTCAAACCGCTTTTAAAACAAAAAAACATTGAAATCGACTACATTTGCACTGCAAAAGAAGCCCAAGCAGTTAAGCCAAACCCAAAAAGCTTCACAGCCGTTCTCGACAAGTTTCGAATTCAACCCCAACAAGCCATGATGGTCGGAGACGACGTTAAAACAGACATTGAACCAGCCAAGAAACTCGGATTAAAGACGGTTCTCCTTTGCCGAATGGGAAAAGTTGAATGCGAGACGGCTGATCGCATAATCTCTTCTCTTAGCGAGCTGCTTGACCTGATCTGAAGGATACGATGCTCCCGTTGTAATCCTAAGCAGAACCTTTTTCTATTTCGAGCACGATTTCCACCGCAGCTTTCACAAAGTTGGCGCACCGACTTTCTTTCAGTTCTTCAAAACGTTTGTGTCCCTCAGGTGTTCGAAAATCGCAGCCAATCAAGTCATAGCAGATCAGGCTTCCAAACCTCTTTTCAAAGGCAGCCATAAAACTGCTGGCAACCGAGTAAGCTTTCAGTCTATCCTCTGTAAGGCGCATACGCCCGTATTTCATGCCGATTCCCATAAGCGCCCCAGTCACGCATCCGCAGATGGAAGCGCTCCTAGCAATTCCGCCGCCAAACGGTGTGGCAATCCTAGGAACAAGGGGGGTACTCACACCTTGATGTTCCGCCAACGTGAGAAGGACGCTTTCTGCACAGTTGAATCCGCCCACAAACTTTGACGCCGCTTTATCTGAGATTTGATGCTTAGCCATTTTGCAGACCTCATGGGTGTTAGGAATATTGCCTGTTGATAAGGCTTTAATATTAGATTCTATTTGTTGTTTGACGGTTGAATAACATTGGGAGTCAGATCATTCTTCAGCTCAGCCGCCAAAATGCTAAAATTGGCTAAGAAGCCCGGCAGAGACGAGGTGTGGCTGTCGGTAAAAATCTGCATTTTGGGCGTAGTCGCAATAGGCGCTATTGGTTTTGTCATCAAATTCATCTCTGCAACGCTTCAAGCTTGGAGCGGCGTCTAGAAGGCTGTTGCACAAATGACTGAAGACCCCAGAAAAGTCCCCACATCAGTTTTTGCTGTTCGCACCACAGCCGGACAGGAGAAAAACGTGGCAGACATGATTGCCTCACGGGTTGAAACCACAAAGCTACCCATTAAAGCAGTTCTTGTACCAGAAATGATGAAAGGCTACGTTTTCGTCGAAGCTGAAGGACCACATTTTGTAGAGCAAGTCATTGCAGGCGTCAAACATGTACGCTCAAGAGTGCCAGGATTAATCACCTTTTCAGAGGTAGAACGCTACATCGTAACAAAGCCGATCATTGAAGAACTAGGCATCGATGACGTTGTAGAGGTTGTCGGCGGCCCGTTCAAAGGCATGCGAGCCAAAATCACCCGCATAGACAAATCAAAGGAAGAAGTGACACTTGAACTGCTTGAAGCAACATTCACGCTACCCATCACAGTTCACGCCGACTACGTGCGCCTAGTTGAAAGAGCCAAAAAAGAGGGAGAAGTGACACTGCAGTGAGCGAAGCCAAAAAAGTTGTAGAAGCATTAGTTGAAGGCGGACAGGCAACGGCGGGACCGCCACTTGGACCAGCCTTGGGACCATTAGGCGTCAACGTACTCGCCATTGTGAACAAAATCAACGAAGTCACCAAAGATTATGCTGGCATGAAAGTACCCGTCAAAATCATCGTAACTATTGAAACTAAGGAGTTCGAGGTCACAGTTGGCACACCAACAGCATCCGCGTTGATAGTGAGCGAGCTTAAAGTGGGGAAAGGCTCTGGTTCGCCGAAAGCCCAGAAAATAGGCAACTTGAACATGGAGCAACTCGTGAAGATCGCAAAGATGAAGCAGGTGGAGCTATTGGCACCGAACGTTAAGAGAGCGGTGAAGGAGATTTTGGGCACCTGCGTCAGTATGGGCGTTACTGTTGAAGGCAAAGACCCGAAGGAAGTTCAAAAAGAAATTGATGAAGGAAAACATGACTCCATTTTGGAAAAAGAAGCCTAAGGTTTTTGGTTAAATCTGCCTCTGCAGACGCCCACGTAAACATACGAGAATCTTATATCTATATCACCTAGAAACTTAAAACTCTGAAGAATAGGCTTTTACATACAGGTTCTCGGAGGTGAGGAAAAGTGAGTGAAAAAAGTTGGAGTCCTCCAAAATGGATGTATAGAGACAAAAGACCTCCCAACGACGATGCATACTTTGAGAACATGACCCGAGTCATTTTTCTAGCAGGGCTAAGCTGGAAAATGATCGATCAAAAATGGCCTAACTTCAAGAAGGCTTTCAAAAACTTCTCGGTCGCAGAGGTTGCGAGATTCAGCGAAAACGATGTGAAGCAGTTAATTGGCGACGCGGGAATCGTGAGAAACCGAGCGAAAATAGCTGCGGCAGTCTCTAATGCCAAACATTTTCAGGACGTAAAGAAGGAACACGGTTCATTCCGTTCGTTTCTCGACAGTCTCGACAAATCCAACAACTATGCATTGGTCATTAAGGAGTTGGGTAAACGATTCCAACGTTTGGGTCCATCTTCCGCCAGAATCTTCCTGTACACTGTAGGCGAAGACATCAGGCGTCCAGAGGAAAAATAATCAGACAGAAGGTTGCCCAAATTCACAGTTGCTTGAGCATAGTTACGTATTCTTCTCTCTTCTCGTCTTGGAACCTGCCTATATCTTGGAATCCATGCTTTTGGTAAAAGGCAATGGTTTCAGGCGACACTTCTGTCCAGATTTTCTCCTTGCCGTTCTCTTTAGCCCAGATGCATACTTTTTCTATGAGGTTTGCGCCGATTCCTTTCTCTCTATGCTCTTCTCTCACCGCTATCCAGTCAAGATGAGCCTCATGGTAGGCGCTGTATTGTTTTAAGTTGGCGTCTTCAACCTCGTATCCGCTAGGTGTTCCCTCAAGCCAGCCGCCTACAACTCCGAGTATGTCACCGCTTTCTTTAGCCAGAATCACAATAGCCTCTCGGCTTTCCAGCATTTTTTCAATGTAGTTAACGTCTGGACAGACAGAAGGCAAATGCTTCTTCACCATTGGCGCCTGGCCCCTCATGGCTTGAACATACCTAATCAATGGTTATTCCCCTTTGGCGATTGAAACTCAACGATGACAAAAACATCTGTTACGGGCTTATTTAAGGATTCTGGTCCAATTTCAAGACTATTCTGGCAAGATAGACCTGATTTGGTCCTATCTCATCTAAGAAGAATGCTTGGCAACCTTTTTTTGATTCCATAAAGCAAGAGCTTGCCTACTGACAAGCTCAGAAGAGAAGCACTGCCATGATGCTTCTCGATTCAGTGCAAAGCTCTATCACATAAAAACTTTTTGGACGCCCGTCTGACACGACAAGATTTTTATAACTGGTTTCCATACGGTTTGAGAGCATTGGGGCTTCGACGATGTCATTGGACTCCAAAGTGCTTCTTGAATCAGTTAAAGAAGCAAAAAGCAAGGCTGAGAAAAGGAAATTCTCTCAGTCAGTAGAGTTGATCATAAACCTACGCGACATCGACATGAAGAAGCCCGAGAGCAAGATTCAAGAATCAATCGAGTTGCCGCATCCAGTGGCAAAACAAAGCAAAGTGTGCGTCATAGCCACGGGTGATTTGGCCCTCAGAGCACGAAGAGCTGGCGCTGACCTAGTGATTGAACGAGCTGACCTAGAATCTTTAGCTGGCGACAAGAAGAAACAAAAAGCCTTGGTCAACGAATACGAATACTACATCGCTGAGGCGCCGTTGATGCCCACGGTTGGTCGAGTTTTAGGCTCGGTTTTGGGTCCAAAGGGACGCATGCCCACTCCTGTGCCGCCCAATGTTGACATCGCTGGCGCAATTGAGAAGCAACGCAAGATTGTGCAGGTTCGCTTGCGAGGTCAACCCATTCTGCAGTGTCGTATTGGCACCGAGGACATGCCTGACGAGCAGATTGCTGAAAACATTGAAACTGTAATCAGGCGGCTGGAAGGCAAGCTGAAGCGTGGACTCAGAAACATAAAGTCTATAGTAGTTAAAGCTGCGATGGGACCACCCGTTAGATTGAAGATTTAGGCGGAACTGGGCTATGTCCAAGCAAGTTGTCGTGCAGAAAGCTGCTCAAGTTGAAGAAATCAAGAAGCTGCTAGATGAGCACAACGCGTTGGGAATAGCCAACCTGCAAAAAGTGCGAGCAGCGCAACTGCAAGAGATGAAAAAGAAACTCAAAGACATAGCCAACGTGCGGGTTATCAAGAACACGTTGATGAGGCGAGCTGTTGCCGAATGTAAGGACAAGCCCGGTTTGGAAAAGCTTGAACCGCTGCTGAGCGGCTCCAACATCTTCCTGTTCACCGACCTCAACCCGTTCAAATTGTCGCTTTTGCTAGAGAGAGGCAGAGTTAAGACAACAGCTAAGGCTGGAGACATGGCTGCCATGGACGTGGTTGTGCCAGCCGGCAACACGGGACAGCCTCCCGGTCCAGTCATCAGTCAGTTGAATTCGGTTGGGTTGCCCACAAGAATCGAAACGGGCAGTGTGTGGATAAACAAGGACACGATGGTGGCGAAGAAGGGCGATGTGATCGACGCTCGGCTGGCAAGTGTCTTGTCCAAACTGGGCATTAAACCGGTTGAAGTTGGTCTCATTCTAAAGGTGGTCTACGAGAACGGATTTCTTATAATGGATGATCAACTACACATAGATTTGGATGATTTTAGGAAAAGCCTCATCGAAGCCACATCAAACGCGTTGAATCTATCCCTGAACGCTGGTTATCCCACACCAGACAATGCTCCATTGCTACTGCAAACTGCTTGCCGAGAAGCCTTCAACCTCGCGTTGAACGCTGGCATACCAACAACCGAGACGATTGGCGACCTATTGAGAAAGGCTTATGCCGAGGCATCGAGTTTAAACGCTAAACTACCCAAAATAAAGGAAAAACCAGCCGAATCATCAGCTCAGAAAGGTTGAAAAGCAGGAAATGGCAATTGAGGGAGAGGTGAAATCTAGATGAGTATGGAATACGTCCACGCTGCCATCCTACTACACAAGGCAGGCAAACAAATCAACGAAGACGCCGTAACCCAAGTTCTGACAGCAGCAGGCATAGCAGCAGATCCAGTCAGAGTCAAAGCCCTAGTCGCATCACTAGCAGAAGTCAATATAGACGAAGCGTTGAAGCAGACGACAACCTTTGCACCAGTATCAGCAGCACCAGCCGCAGCAACTCCAGCACAAGGAGCAGAAGCCAAACCAGCAGCCGCAGCAGAGGACAAGAAGAAGAAAGCGGAAGAAGAAAAGAAGAAAGAAGAGGAAGCGATCGAAGGCTTAGGCGCACTGTTCGGCTAGCTAAAGCCTCGCTTGCGCATTTTCGCTTTTTCAAGACATGCTCGATTATCCCTGACGAATCAGCCCGTCTAAGATAGCCACTGTGTTTTCCTTCTGCGCCTCCCTCTTGAGCATTCCAAAGTCAAGTGCGACGAATACCATAATAACTCGCAGCCACAGCTCCAGTGAACATGTAGTCAACGCTCACTGCGTTGAGATTCCGTATAATCCGCCGGATCAGGTCTGCGAAAGCGTTCAGTTTCTAAACCTCGTGATGGCGGCGCTTTTGGCGATTCATCCTTCTTTTAAGCTCTTCTTGCAGTGCCTTTTCTGTGATGTTTGGGTTTTGGTCTCGAATGCCATCAGCGCAGATTCTCACAACCGCTTCAGTCATCTCTATTGTCATGTTCACTTTTTCTTCAGGCTTCAGCCTCTTAGGATCCAAGGGCAGTGCTCCGCTAAGCACTTTGTGGCATTTAACCTAAAAATTGTGTGCCTGATTTTTAGATCTCTTCAAGTGTTTGTGGCAACTCCCTTAGTGATTTTATGGTGCGTGAGGGTTGTTCTTCAGATGAGGTTATTCTTTCGTTGTAGCGTTTGTTCCATTTGAGCAGTATAGTTTTCATACCCATTCTGTTGCCGCCTACGATGTCTGTGCTTATGCGGTTGCCCACCATCACTGACTCATGAGGCTTGACTTTCAATGCTCTTAATGCTGTCATGAAAATCCTTTCGTCAGGCTTTTCATGACCCACATCAACCGACGTGATGATGAGGTCGAAGTATTTCTCTACGTCTATTTTCCGTAACGCCTCACGCACATGCTCTTCTCGCGAGGTGACAGTGTTGGTTATAATGATCAGCTTGAGTCCTTTCCGCTTCAGAAAGGTCAAAACTTCGTCCAGGTATGGGACCTTTGCTAACGTTGCTTCCCACAAGTGTTTGCCGCCAATAGCTTCTTCAACGATCAAAGTGTCGCCGAGGTCAAAGAAAACCGCCCGAATCAAACTACTGCACCTTTAGCCAAGCCTATGACAGTATACACCAATACTTATAGATTAAGACCCGAACAGAAGACGGTTAGAAGAAAAGACAGGATTCTTGGGACTTTTCTCATCATTGAAATTCGTTAACATTGTTTACTACAGCATCGTTTCCGGAGAAACACATAAGCTTTAATAAACTCTCTAAGGAAGGTACAAAGAAAGTTGGGAAAAAGCCGAAAAACGGGACTTTTTCATGACAAATACCTGTCCAGTCATCATCGGAATTGGTAGAACCAAATTCGGTGAACACTACGAGCGGGAGCCTGAAAAGCTAATTGAAGAAGCGTGGCTGAAAGCCTCTGTTTCCGCAGGATTGGAAAGGAAGGATTTGGACGCCGGATACTTAGCCGACTATTTCCTCCCAATAACCAACAAAATCGGAATCGAAGAAGGCTTCTTATCCGAGCTTACTGAACTTCACATGCCAATGGAAAAGACACGATCGTTCAGTTCAGCGCTCCTGAACGCCTGTACAGCCATTCAAGCCGGACGATATGACTTGGTTCTGGTCGGTGGCGTCGAAAAGATGACCGACCGATGGGACAAGATTCGAGACGACCTCATGCTTCTCGAAGATCCATGGAGCTACTACGCCGGATGCACACCTGAAGCTAATCATGAACTTATGCTCCGCCAATACGTCAAGAAATATCACCTCTCAGCTGCAGAGCTTGAAACCCTCAACGTTGCCTTGGCTCAAATAGCCGTCAAGAACCACAAGAACGCTGTTCAGAATGAATACGCTCAATATCAACGTGAAATCACTGTCGAAACCGTGCTGAAAGAACGCAAGAAGGCACAGAAACCATTGGGGCTATATGATTTTGCACCCATATCAGACGGAGCCACAGCCATAATTCTGGCCAGCTTCGAGAAGGCTAAGAAGCTTTCAAACACACCTATTTGCGTTGCATCTTCAGCCTCAGCAACAGACTACGTTACATACCCAGCGCGAGAAGAGAGAACCGGCTTCATCGCTAGCTCAATAGCCATGAAAAACGCACTCAAAACGGCGAGAATTGAATTAACCGACATTCAAATCGCTGAACTCTACGATCAGTCCACATTTCTCGAAATGGTTTCGCTTGAAGACTTAGGCTTCTCCAAACGAGGCATTGCATGGCAAGACGTTGCTGAGAATCTGAAAGATCCCCAATGTTTTTACAGAGTAAACGGCAAGCAGCTTTATGCGAACACAAATGGAGGATTGAAAGCCGACGGCAACCCTCTTGGCGCTACGGGAGGCGCACAAATCTACGAGATTGTACAGCAACTCAGGGGCGAAGCAGGCATTCGACAGGTGAAAACCGACGTTGAATTAACGTATGGCTGTGCACTGGAGCTTGAGGGTTTTGGCACAAAGGCTTATGTTCACATTTTGAGGAGGGGCGACTAATCGGATGAGCAGCGAGCCCATCGAAAGAAGAGTCTCTTACATTGGAGACCGCCTGCGCGGAGGCAAATGCGGAATCTGTGGCAAAGAGTACTTCCGTCCTCGCGACTACTGTGGAGCATGTGGAAGAAAGAGCTTGGGCAAGATGCAGGATATTGACTTCTTCTACGAGAAAGGTAGCCTTGAGGTCTGCACGTTGGTGAAAGAGCCGACGAACAAGTTCACCAAACTTGGATCTTATGCGTACGGCATTGTGTCCTTTGACAACGGCAAAGTTCGTGTTCCAGGCAGACTTACCGATAGCCTTCTTCGAGAGACAGAAAATGACGTGATTCAGCTTGAAGGCAGAGAGGTTGTTCCAAGGTTTAGACGACGGTACGCTGTGGACCAAAGTGACGTGATCCCGACTATAGCATTGACCTTCACCTTTGCCGACGAATATTATCCGTTTCAGGAACATCGAATCGCGAAACCCAAAGAAGAGTGTGAAAAGCCGGGGATAGTTGGCTACGGCGTGTACACGTCCAAGTTCAGGATCAGAGAGGACACCATAGAAAGAAGCGTTCCCTTCATTGACGAAGACTCCATTACAGCAGCGGTTGAAGCAGGCAAGATGGCGCTAATCCATTCAGGCGCTGACCCACTTATGGTAGCCAAAGTATATGTTGGTTCAGAGTCCAACCCGTATGCTGTTAAACCCATAGCTTCAAAAGTGGCTCAAGTCCTGAAGCTTGGCGAAGAAGACAAAGAGGGAGGCGTGCAGACCGTTGACGCAGTGGACACGGAATTCGCCTGCAAGGCAGCAACCTGCATGTTCAAAGACGCCGCAGCGCTGGCTTACTATCCCAGCGCACGTGGACACTACACGATGGTGGTGGGCACAGATAACTCTCAAGCTGCGCCTCGAGACGAGATTGGCGGAGAGTTGGACTTCTTTGTGGGCTACGGCGCATCTGCCTTCATATTCGGTATCAACGATGTTATCGCTGAGATAGAGGACTGGTGCTCCTGCACTTCGGATACGCCGGACTTCTGGAGACGAGATCAGGAATCTTATCCAAGGCACGGTGGAAGATTCACAGGTGAACCTGCCTATTTCAAGCACATAACAAAAGCGGCTGAAAGGCTTATGGAGAAGATGAGACTGCAACCGAAAGACGTCTCTTATTTTGTTTCGCATCAGCCTAATGTGGCTTTTCCAGTTAAAGTAGCCTCACAGCTTGGCTTCAAGGAGGAGCAGTTTATGCCTGGTTTACAGGTAGCCAAGTTTGGCAACACTTATTCTGGCTCATCGCCCATAGGGTTGGCGGCAGTTTTGGACATTGCTAAACCAAACGATAGAATAGTGATTGTAAGTTACGGCTCTGGTGCTGGAAGCGACGCCTACTCGCTACTTGTTACCAATGAAATTCTCAACAAGAGAGATAGACAGAAGTTCACGATCCGTTATCAGGCTGAAAACAAGAACATCGAGTACGTTGATTACGAGACGTACCGAAGGCTCAAGCTGGGAATGTAGACATATTCCATTGCTTCATTTCAACAGGAGCTTATCAAACAAATTGAGCAAGAAGAATGCAAAAATAGAAGTCACTGCAACTGAGAGTGAGGCTACTAAAAGCTCAACTGTAATGGATTTGATTGTGCCTCTCAGGGTTTTGGTAATGCCTTTGAAAACATTTAGTCAGCTAGCCCAGAAACCTACTGCAAAGGGGCTAGTGACGTTGGCTGCGCTTATCTTGGTGGTCAGCGCTTTATCGCAGTATGTCAGCGCCACGAAGATAATACTAAGAGTTGATGGGCAACTAACCAGTTTCCTGGCAACAGGTGGTTTCACTGATTGGTTCATTCGCAGTTTTACGTCGACAACTCTTTACATCTTGGTGTACTGGCTTGCGTTCGCAGTATTTCTAGCTTTAACCGGTAGATTCTTCAAGGGCAAAGAACCTACAGTGCGCAATTCGTTTGTGATTCTTGGATATCTGCTATCGATTCTTGTTGTGCTTTATGCTGTGCGTGCAGCGATTTATCTAGCGTTGCCTTCAATATCTTTCGAGATTAGCTCATGGCCACCTTCAGAGCCAGCTGAAATGGAAAACGCCTTAGCTCTGATGAATCAGACTTGGGGGTCTCTTCTCATCTATCAATTCCTACCGTATTTTTCGCTTGTTGCTTTTGTATGGCTGGTGCTTTTGGGCGGAATCGCGGTGAAAACCATGCGCGAAATTAGCTGGACAAAAGCAAGCGTTGTTTCCATTGTCGGATTTCTGTTGACAATTTTCCTTTTTGGGCTGCCCTAAGTCATAAAGAACCTTCAAGATAACGGAAACATGGGACGTGGTGCTATTCCATTCTGCATATGTTACACAGAGTGTTCTTGAGCGTCGGATCGACGCGTTCGCACAAGTGGCACATAAGCCGGGTTCGTCTTGCAGCTCTGCACATAGAGCAGATCTCGAGCGTCAGTTGTGGACCTGAAACCTTTTTATCTGCTATCTTAGAGGCAGTCTCATTCATCATGCCTTGAATCTCTTTTGCACGGTCAAGTCTGACCGCTTGCCCGCGAACATTGCTGACATACTTACTTACAGCTGTCTGCGTAATACCCAGAACGTATGCCACGTCGGTTTGCTTCATTTTGTAGGTTTGGATCAATTCTTTGGCAATGTAGGCGCGAATAGCGGGAATCAATGATTTTACTGCTATTTCACACGGCACGGGCATAATGACTCTCCACGAAGAAGCAAGTGTATTATTTAGAAACCTATATAAGCATGACGTATGTCATTCCTATCATGACGTATGTCACGGCAACGGCAGACAGATGACTGATCAGTGGTTTTTACCTCCTCTCTCCTCTTGAGGTGAAGGATGTCAGCCTTGGCATACGCCTAGCATGAAGCCATCATAGAAACAGTCTCATAAGAGGAAACTCTGGGTTCGTTTTGTCTTTTATGTGAAACCCGTTTTTTATATAGAACTCCATTGGACCAGAAGGATTGTTCGCTTCACTTCTACGAGCAAAGGTTTCGATGGCTTTGAACCCTCGTCTTCGCAAGTCTTCAATGATGTTTTGCAGAAGCATTTGGCCTACTCCGCTACGCCGCATTGTTTCATCAGCCACCAACAAGCATGAAAGGAAAACCACACCTTCTTCGAGTGTGCCGACAGGCTTAGATTCATACGTATTGACGTTAGGCAGATTCGCTGAGGGAGCGTATTGAGCATAGGCTATTGGTTTGCTGTTGTGATAAACTATTTTGCCACAAGTGCCAAACTCTTCCAGAGTCTTTTCAAACCACTCGCGTTTCTTGGCTTCAAACTCAAGTTTCTTTTGCGGTTCGTCCTTTCCCTTCTCAAAGTCCTCTGGAAACTCCCAGTAGACACAACCTCGGCAGCTTTCTGGGATGTCTTTCAAGTTCGCTTTCCTAATGTCTTCAACATCGACTTCTATTTCCTCAACCACAACACAAACCTCTCTAAGACGCTATTGTTGAGCAACTAATCCTTAATCTTTCCCTTCGATGTCTAAGATTAAGGCGTAGACTCTGCTCCTTCTCATTCTGAAAGCCGCAAACCTGTTCTCGGTTAGGGAAAAAATAAGCCAAATGGCGTCGCCCCATAGCCGCATGAAATGCAGATCAGCAATTGAAGGCACAACGGGCGCTGGATGAGAATGAAAGAAACCAAGGAACGTCAAGCCATCTTGGTTAGCGGCTGTGAAAGCACGGTAGAAGGCTTGGGAGTCGATTTCGAAACGGATCGTTGACTCCGCAACATTAGGCGTTACCGCAATCCGTTCAACAGTGGCTTCTTCATGTGCAAGTTTTCCAAACAGAA
>Ga0315310_10002137_pt1 | contig 12417 bp, 14 predicted proteins | sample TDP5_MG_FD_203630 | JGI IMG/M metagenome (GOLD analysis project Ga0315310, IMG submission 203630) | Freshwater sediment microbial communities from Lake Towuti, South Sulawesi, Indonesia - TDP5 | ecosystem: Environmental > Aquatic > Freshwater > Lake > Sediment | place: Indonesia: South Sulawesi... | reverse complement strand
CAAAATCTTTACCATAGGCACGAATATCCATATAAAATATACTACTTTCTACATCTGGTAGATGTTCTTTAACAATTACTGCATCTTTAGCTGCCTGCATGCAGCATATTGCTGAACAATATTCATTACCAATCTGCATATCTCTTGAACCAATACACTGGATGAATGCAATTTTTTGAGGTTCTTTTCCATCAGAGGGTCGCAAAACATGTCCTTGTGTAGGGCCCGAAGCACTCAAGTACCTTTCAAATTCAATACTGGTAACAACATTAGGAAAAGTCTTGTACCCATACTCATCCTTCAGTGTTGCGTTAAACTCATTTGAACCGGGTGTTAATATCACGCTCCCGATATTAATTTTTATAATTTCTTCTTTTTGATTAAAATCAATTGCACCCATTTCACAGAATTTTTCACAAATCCTGCATTTACCTCTCTTATGATAAATACAATTGTCTTTATCCATTATCGGTATAGCTGGTACAGCTTGAGGAAAAGGTATCCGAATACATTTTGTTTTAGTTAATCCTTTATTATATTCATCAGTTATTTTCACAGGACATTTGCTCATACAAATACCACATCCCGTACATTTTTGTTCGTTAACATAGCGTGGTTTTTTTAAGATAGTGGCTGTAAAATTAGGCGGTTCTCCTTCTAAACTCTGTAATTCTGAATTTGTTAAAATATTAATGTAAGGATGAGCGCCTGTTTCAACCAATTTAGGTGAGAGTATACACATTGCACAATCGTTAGTAGGGAATGTCTTATCTAATTGAGTCATTCTACCACCGATACTTGGATTTCTTTCAACAAGAAAAACTTCAATCCCCATCTCGGCTAAATCTAGGGATGCCTGAATTCCTGCTATACCAGCACCTAATACTAAAATTCTCTTATGCATTTTTTGCTCTTTCTTTTTTGCGTTTTGTAAAAGAAACAATCTTAGCCATCATTTCTGTTTTATGTATTCTTAAATCTTCTTTACTTTTAAACAATAATTCCTCTATATGTTTTTTCTGTTTAGCCCCATTATATAGTTTTTCGCCCAATAGAGTTCGGATAATTATTGTAGTATAACCATCAGGAGAACCAAGTCCGCCAGCAGATATATCAGCATAATCATTTGCAAAATCCTGACAGGCAAAACATGATGGACGAGCAATTTCATCTACTGCTTCAAAGGGTAAGTGAATAATTTTTTTATTGCCTAAAGTAACAATCACATCATCTTTGATATTTAATTTTTGGATATTTCCCAATTTTATCTTCAGTTTTCTCTCTAATTTCTCTCTTGCCTTAACATCAAATGAAAAATTTTCCATACAGAAAAGACCTATTGTCAAACTGATTTTATCTGCTGGAATGATATTCAATAATTGCATTTTTCTTACAGTGTAAATCTGACACGGTGTTCCTACCAAGGCAATACTTTCTAATCTTCTTTTACCCAGATCTTTTATCTCTAACATACCAGGTGAATAGGTTGTATATTTTTTACCTATTTCTTGCAGATGTAAAGATTCTTCAAAATGTGAACCAGCACACCCTATCAGTTCTTCTGGATTGGTAACAGTTACTGGTTTACGAGTAAACGGACCAACTCTCTTTGATACGATAGCACCTTGTATAAGATTCTTTTTAAAAGCATAAATCAAAAGTGAAGTTACCACACCGCCATCTGTACAAACTTTTCTAATTTTTCTATCCCTGGTTCGGGCAGAAGTAATACCGCGGTAAAGACCAATCGGACTTTCCCAATTAAACTTCTTTTCTATCTCTTTATTTAAGACTTTTATTTGTGGACAAATCAGATAACAAATACCACATTTTAAACATTTCTCTTCATTAACAAATTGAGGTGTTCCATCATCATCTAATTTAAGAGCATTAAATTCACCTGCAGAACAAAAAGAAACACATCCACCACATTTTCCACAAATACCTTTTTCTTGAACTTCTTTAATTAGGTCTTTAAAACTTTTTACTTCTTCGTCAGGCATTAGATTTCCTCTTTTTGAGATCCTTCGCTTTTGCTCAGGATGACACTTTGTTTCAGTTTTTCTTCAATTTTTAGTTTTATTTTTTCTGATATTTCTTTTTCAGGATAAAACATATTTTTTATAAAGTCACGACGGATTATCTGTGCAAATTGGTCAAAATCCTCTACCTTCCCCAGAACTTCTGGTAAAACATGATTTCCTTTAATAGCCAGGTACCTTAGAACTCTCATTACATCAGTAAAATTTACCTTTTGCGGACATCGGGCATAACAACGATAACATTGCAAACAAAGCCAAATAAGTGGCGAGGAAAGAACCTCTTTACGCATACCAAGTAGTATTTGCCGAACAATTCTTCGACAATTATATTCCTCGTCAATTTCTGTAATTGGACAACCAGCAGCACAGGTACCACAGGCAAAACATCTCTTTACATTTTCTCCACCGGGCTGAGATGCAACTTCTTCACGAAAACTAAAATCCAACTCATTAACAACTATAACATTTTGTTCTGACATGCTATCAGAGACTTTTCCAGTTTCATTCATTGAATTCTATTCCTCCTATGTCGACCCACTTCGCGGGTATCCCACTTAGACCCCTCAGGTGGCTTGTACTTTTTATTCAACGGTCTATCTTGTTACATTTTCTCACAGTGAAAATATTCACTGAGAAGTTTAAAAAATATATCTTTAAGTTTGTTTATTTTCTTTGTGTATCTAAATAAGATAATCTCTCTAACTCGGTACTCATATCAATATTTAACAAATCTACAAAACTAGGAACTTTTATTCTTATCGGTGCAAAATTCAAAATTGCTTTTATTCCTGATTCTACTACTTTATTAACCACTTCTTGAGCCGATATAGCCGGTAGTGTAATAATAGCCATTTTGATTTTTTCTTTCGTAACTATTTGTTTCAATCTGCTGATATCGTATATTTTCACTCCTTGCCTGATAGTTCCAATCTTCCTTCGGTCATTATCAAAAGCAGATACAATCTCAAATCTATGTTCTTTAAATCCTTTGTAACTTAATAAAGCACTTCCTAAATTTCCTACGCCAATTAAGGCAACTTTCCATTGGATATCAATTCCTAGAATTTTTAATATTTTTTCTTCAAGTTCCGGAACCAAATATCTTTTCCCTGCACTGGACCCGATTTCCTGGATAAAATATTAGCTTAATCATGCTGCCTTGTCAAGCTTTTTCAACCTTTTGTCAGCCCCAAATAGAAATGTCCTACTTTCACCCAAATAGAACTGTCCGTTTTCCAAGGAAAGGGAGGTTTCCACCAAGATGATGACCACTCAATCTATCTCGGCTTTGGTCAAGAGAAAATTCTTGATTATAGGCATGCCCTCCTTGTTGCCTATGAGTGTAAGGGGAGGACATTTCTATTTTGCAGGGGGAGGACATTTCTACTTTGGTGCTACAGCTTTTTCAACCTTTCAACCTGAATGCCTCCCTCACCTCAGATAGGGTGCGATACCCGTGCCTCTCCATGATCCAGTCTTTGTTGTACAGATCACCAACTCCTCAAATGTATCTCCTATAACCACCCTCTTAACTGATCCAGTTCATCAAGCTTGACGCTATCTAAAGAATTGTAACAAATAATAGAGGCGGATCAGATTTTTATCTCCTTGTCCTTGAATAGATCCGGCAGGACCTGCTTTGCCAATCCAAAGGAATTATACCTGAATACCTCTGCATAATGAGCACCTATCTTCTCCCCTGCCCTCGCTGCAACTGTCCTTATGCCCATATCTATAAAGGTTCTGAAATCAATTGATTGAATATCGTCTTTAAGTCCGATTGAATCCAAATCAACTCCGGCGCTCTTGAATGCGATCACTATCTCTCCAACGGTTAGCTCCATCTGGGATTTATGCATCAAAAGGGCTTCTATCTTTTTTTCAATATATTTTGTTATATCTACAATCTTGTTCACATCTGTCGGGCTTTTTGCAAAATAAAGATAGTCAGCGACATAATGGGGCCCAAGCCCCTCTTTTTTATGCTCAGGATGATAAAGGGGAAGATGGGCAAACTCTGCTGCCTCTGTTGCAGCCATTGCAACAACCCTGTGGTCCTGATGAGTCTCGTATGGAGCAAACGGGTCCCAGGTCAGCAAGACATCCGGCTTTATTCTCCTTATCTCTTTCATAAATTTTTCCCTTATCTCATTAAAAGGATAAGCCGTCAGTTCTCCGTCCGGATATTCAAGAAAGGAAACCCCTTTTAACCCGAGGAACTTAGATGCAGCCCTTGCCTCCTCTTCCCTGCTCTTCCTGACAAGCTCCTCTTTCGCCAGTGTAAATGAACCCTTTTCATTGTTGGTCGTGATTAATTGATGAACTTCCATGCCCTGGCTAACCATCTTTGCAATGGTTCCGCCAGCCATAAATTCCATATCATCGGCGTGGGCTACAATGACTAAAATGGTTTTGCTCCCCATATGCTTCGCTGCCTCTGCATTCCTTATACCACCGAAGGCAGGCATTGCTCAAGCCCTGGGGATGTCACATTTCGCCAACTATCTTCTAAAATGGTATAGTATTTATATGAAATATAAGAATAAGAGACTCATCAAGACATTGAAGGAAATGGGGGTAAGGTTTTATACCTTGAAGGAATGGGAGAAGAAAGAGCGGGAAAGGATTCTAAAAATTCCTCCCGGAAAAAGGATCGCCATGGCCCTATGGATGCTCAATGAAGCGAAAAAACTCTCCCCCAGGCATCGCTGATCTGAAAAGGGTCATTACTCGCCTCCGGAAACAGGGGGTAGTGAAGGATTACGCCCTTGCAGGAGCCTTGGCAATGGCCGCATGGGGTTATGTGAGGGCCACAACAGATTTTGATGTCCTTGTCCTTGCAGATATCGCTGACATCCCTGCCCTTGAAAAGAGACTTTTTGGCAAAGCCTTCTTAATAGAAGACATAGATGCTATTGGATTGAGATTTTTCTATCGAAGAATTCCAGTGGATTTTATGTTTGCGCGCACAAAGGATGAGCTTGCTGCATTAAAGAACGCACCATACAGGAGTGTGGCAGGAACCCGTATAAAAGTAGTTCCGCTGGATTACCTCATCTCAACAAAATCAAGAAGCAAGAGAGGAAAAGACAGGATAGATAGAGTGGAACTTCTTAAGATCCAAAGAATATTGAAGAAAAAGAAGGGGCTGTGAGAAGCCTTTACAACAAGGTTATTTCGCGGGTGGTGCCTTTAATCGCCTTCTTCTGACCGCTGATCCTTACCCTCTTTCTCCAGAACAATGCCTCTGCATTCACTGCACTCATCTTTTTAAGCGTATCATGGACGGTATCCGGGTCCAGCCCGAGCACCTTGCAGATATTCAGGAAGGAGAAGGGCCAATCGGATTCACCCTCTGAAAACCATTCGTTAACCTCGCGAAATCTCTTGAGCCTTGTCTTCTGCCTCCTTGTGTATTTCTCATAGATACGCAGGGCGTCAATAAGCACGGCAGCCATAAGGCTCCTTTCCCCTTCGGTGTATGTGTTAATTTCCGTGCCCTGAGAATACTGGCTCGGCAGCAGCGTTCCGAAATCCTCCTGATGGCTCTCTGCAGCCTTGATGATGTGTTTTTCTTTCTGCATGGCAATACATTTAAGAGCAATAACCATGCCTGTATAAAAAGAAGCAAAATCAATGGATCAAATGATGTGATTGTCTAATGCGATGGACACCTGTTGAAATGCTTGGACACCCCTTTCCATGTGATATAATTCGGTCGTGAAAAATTGGTCATCGAGGCTGAGCTGGCTTTATCCCCCGGATTCCACTATCACCTTCCTCGTTCTTCTCCTGTTCTCCCTGTTTACCTTCAGCCTGTGTCGCATTTTGTTCTATATCGCTTACCACCCATTTTTCTCTGATATAGAAAGTATCAGGATCGCTGCAGGCTTTGTCCGCGGGCTGAGATTTGACCTCTCCGTAATAGCAGCCATCATGGGCCCATTTTTCCTCCTCTTTCATCTGCTTCCCCCGAAACTGAGGAGCGGCAGGATAGGCTCCTTCATCCTTTTTCTCCCCATCCCCTTTTTCTGGCTTTCCATTTTCCTGTTAGCGGTTGATATCTATTATTACGGCGAGACCGGACGACGCATCTCATACGAGATCTTCATGCTGTTCAGGGACAAAAGGGCCATCCTTGGAATAGTTCTTTATTATCCGATAAGCCTGTTTTTATGGATCGGCCTTTGCATCCTCTTCTACTGGGTATGGATGAAACTCTACAGGATTGGAGCGCGCTGGTTCCTTCCCTCGCGCGGGATCATCCATGAAGCCGTCTATCTCCTGCTACTTGTTGCCTTCTCTATAATCGCCGCAAGGGGGGGCTTGCAGGTCAAACCACTCCGTCCAAGCTATGCCTTTGCCGACGATAACCTGATCCTCGGGCACCTCGCCCTGAATCCGATCTTTACTGCTGCCCATACGGCTTATCAGGGCGAAACCTGGAAGCCGCACTTCTATCCAGAGCAAGAGGTCCTGTCAGTAGTCCATGAATTGCTCAACGAGCCCGAAGATGCCTTTCCTGACCAGCGCTTTCCAATGGTTCATTCAACGAGGGCCAGAGGGAAACCGGGGCGCCTCCATCGTTCCAATGTCGTGATCATCCTTATGGAAAGCTGGGCCGCAAAATACATGGGCTCCCTGGGTGCAAAGGAGAGCCTCTTGCCCAACTTTGACCGCCTGTCAAAGGACGGCATCCTCTTCAAAAACTTCTATGCCAATGGACAGAGATCCATAGAGGGAATGGCATGCCTGTGCTGCGCCCTGCCGACATTCCGCGACACGCTTCTTATCGGCGGCAGCCTGGAGCAAAACAGCCTTATGTGCATCGGACAGATCTTTAAGAATGCCGGATACAAAACTCTTTTCATCCACGGCGCACGAACGGGCTCTTTCGGCTTTGACGCCTTCTCGCGGCGTGCAGGATTTGAGCGCTACCTCGGCATGGAAGATTTTAAGCTCGGCAAGGACGAATTTGACCCTGTTTGGGGTGTATATGACGGCGTTGCGCTGAATCGCGTCAACGAGGAACTCCGCAAAACAAAAGAGCCATTCCTGGCATTATGGTTCTCCTTGAGCGCGCACTCGCCCTACAATCTCCCGTCCAATTGGAAGCGCCGTTATCCCGCCTCAATGCAGGATGGAGAGTTAATGAACACCATCCTGTATTCCGATGACAGCCTTGGCAGGTTCTTTGAGGCAGCCCGCAAGGAGAAGTATTTTGCCAATACAATATTCGTGATCCTCGCCGACCACACATCCGGCACCGCATACTCGTCCTTGAGGGAGAGGTTCCATATCCCGTGCCTCATATATGCCCCGGGAAGGCTGGCCCCGCGCCGGATAGACACTGTCGGCAGCCAGCTTGACATAATGCCTACGCTTGTTGACCTGACCGGCATCTCGGCCCTGCATCACGCCTTTGGACAATCACTTCTCAATCCCAGCGATTACCCCGGCATTGCAATCATTGACAATGTCAACACCCGCGCCTGGATACACGGCCGCCTCATCCTTGTCAGCGACCAGGAGAAACCCCTGGGCTTATTTGACTATGTTGCTGACCCTAACGAGAAGCATAACCTCATTGAAAAAAGAAAGGCTGAAGTTGAGAAAATGACAAGGGAGCTGCTTTCTTTCATCCAGGTGAGCAAGGGCTTAAATATTGAAAACCGCCTTTTCCCCCCTCCCTACCTCGCTCATGGAAAAGGAAAGCGCTGATAAAACCCAGATATTATCTTTTAGAAGAAATACTCTTACCAGGGGTATAGGATTGTAACTCTGCTACAACGGAGCCAAACACAACCTCTACTTTAAGACGCAAAGGGATTACGCGGGAATCCTCGGAAAACCACATATCCAGCTCCCCCCGTCTCTGGAGCGATCCTTCAAACTTCGTCACGGGCTTTACGAGCAGGGTTTTGAACTCGCCGATCTTTGTCTTGATCCTTTCCTCTTTCAGGGCAGTCACCTCCAGGCTCCACACCTTCCGGCTGGCATATACATCAAAGGCAACTGTCTCCCCCACTACTTTAGTTAGCGCCCTGTAATAATATAGGCTCGTGAGGGAATCCTGGACGCCCCTGGGAATCTTTGTCACCTTACGGGTCTCTCCGCTCGTGTATATGGCCTCTCCATTCTCCTGGTCGTATTCGTATTTTTCATCGTAATTCCATTTCCCCTGCTCTATATGGACATTCATTGCGAGTGGATACAGGCCTTCGGCATCCAGGAATACCTCTATTACATCACGAACCCTATAAAAGTAGGAGAAGAGTTTTGAGGTCTCAGCTATGGCCCTGATCCTCAACACGGGCCTGCCCTTGTAAACTGTTTTTTCAAGCACCTCCAATCTGCCTATCCCAGCCACAACGCTGAAGTAAGATACCTCATAAACAATGCTCTCCCCGGGACCGAACGGGACAGTGCTGAACAGTATGGGGACTTCTTTTTCCTGCTGGATTGATTCTGGAGGAACGGCTTGAGTGAATGAAGTTCCAGACGGCACTTCACCGGCATGGCTTTCTAACTCAGTCAGCACAGCAGAAACATCTTTACTCACAGGGGTAGGTGTATGTTTCATCTTCCCGACATGCCTGCATTCAAGAGAAAGCAACAGACAAATGAGGAATATTAAAATTCTATGGCTTGTCGGGCAAAAGCCGTATGATCTCGCCTGAGATCTTTCCATCTGAAATTGTAAGAATACCCACGGCCCTTCCGGGATCCCTCACATCCTCTCCGGCAAACCCTGGGCAGAAAAAAAGCACACCATTGAACAGCCTGCTTTCCGGAAAATGGGAGTGCCCATAGACAAGGGCATCCACCTGCATCTTTTCAAACATTTCCTTGTAGCGTCCAGCCATCATTTCGAAAAATTCCCAACCGAAAGAGATGAAGCCATGCGAAAGGAAGATCCTCTTTCCTTCAAGGACGACCTGGTCCTGGCGATTTGGGAATTCCTTGATGACATCCTCCGGCTCATGGTTTCCCCTAACGGCATAGACCGGGGCAATGGCTCTCAGTCCCCTGATCACATCCATGCTTCCAATGTCCCCACCGTGAAGGATGGCATCCACCCCCTTGAAGATCTTTGGAATCTTCGGATCGAGAAAGCCGTGCGTGTCTGCAATAACCCCGATCTTCACGGCAGGACAAGGAACTTGCCATAGAGAATTAACGCTACTGCTGCTATCCCCATCCAGGCATTGTATTCCCTGTTCCTCATAACCCTTTCAAAATGGAATTTTTCAGGGACAGAGCCGGGGATTGCCCAGCCCCTCACTCTTGGAATAAACACGGGAACATTATTTTTATAAACTGCATATTCTGTGCCAAAGGTCTCCTCCATCTTTCTCTCTTCAGATCTTGCGATCCCGAGGTAAACAGCTACAAACATGACCACATAGAGCAATAGAAATGGAATAGATGCCCCCATGATGCACATCCCAAGGCCCAGAAGAAAGTTCCCGGTATAAAGTGGATGCCGCATATGAGCATAGGGGCCGTTCCGGGCAAGTTTCTTGCCTTTATGGATGTATCCTGATGCCCAGACCCTCAGGGCTTCTCCAAGGAGGACAACAGCCATCCCGATCCACAGGGATGGCATTGTTGGCTCGGCAACTGCCAAGAAAACTCCGGCCAGAAAGAATGCAGAGGCAATCCTCTGTTTCATAAGGAAGTCATGGAGCCGCTTGATATAATCAAGAAAGAATTTCACTAAAGTGGACGGGTCTTCCAGCGCCTGTGAAGCCATAACCATTGATCAGGATGTTCCCTTATCTGTGACTCAATAATGCTCGTGAAAAGCTGTGTGTATTCAACGATATCGGTTTTCCTGTCCCCTGTGTTGTCCAGAATAATGGGAGGAAAATAACGAAGGGTATGGGTCCTGTCCGGGTTCCTGCGGATAAACGCCGGAACAACCGGAACCCCTGTTTTCAATGCAATGATAGCCAGTGCGCTCTGCGTGCATGCCTTCTGGCCAAAAAAATCCACAAACACCCCCTCACGGTGAGATGTGTCCTGGTCGAGAAGTATGCCAATTTCCCCCTTTGCCCTGAATATCCTGAGGATCCTGTAGATGGACCTTCTGGGCCTGATGATCTCCAGGTTGCAGGAGCCCCTCTGTGCCTTGACATGCCTGTCAACATAAATATTTTTAACATCCTTGGCTATTACATGAGCCTTTCCAAAATGGATGGCATGGGCAGCAGCCAAAAGCTCCCAGTTGCCGAAATGCCCTGAAAGGAAAAAAATTCCCTTGCCCATGGATTTGGCTTTATGGACATTCCCTTCGCCTTCAAACCTTACCATTGACTGCGCCATCTCTTTGAGCCGGATGAACTCGGCGAAGTTCAAGCCAAAGTGTTTATAAATCCTTCGCAGTATCGCCTTTCTTTCCTCCTCATTCTTTCCGATGGATGCCCTCCTGAGGTTATCCATCGCTATTTTCCTGTGGGAAGAATCAATAAAATATCCCAGAAGGCCCACTGCACTGCCAATACGGAGACAGAGCGAAAGTGGAAGCGAGGAAAGAAGAAACACCCCGATGCGATAGAAGAAATACTCAATCAGCCATTTGAGCTTCTTCACTATCAACCCTTCATACAAGAAAGGATGAAGTCCTTGAAACTCTCTTCAACAGACAGATCGCATTCTGCAACAAGCAGGGGCAGGCGCTCCAATGGAAGCCTGCGTGCAAACCTTGCATAATCCTTTTCGGTCGTTACTGCAAAATCCGCCCTGGCGTTTTCTTTCATTAAGGACATATTATTAAGATCTTCTTCAGTATACCAGTAATGATCCGAATAGGCGACCTTCCCGCAAATATTGAGATTCTCTGCAAGAAGCGTGGAGAAAAACGAGTCTGGATCTGCGATCCCGCAGAATGCAAATAGTTTTGCCTTTCTCATTTCCATCAAGCTCATGAGCTGTCCATCGCGTGCGGATCTAAACCCGGTCAGGCGATATTGGGCCTCAAAGATCCTTGCATGGGGATTAAGGCGATTGATAAAACTTTGCAATTCAATATCACGGCCAACGATCACGCATGCAGATGCCCTTTTAATCCCCTTGAGAGGCTCCCTGAGGGGGCCCCTCGGAAGGAGATGGCCGTTGCCAATGCCGCGGCCGGCCTTGAACATCAGGATATCAAGGTTTCTCTTCAGGGAAAGATGCGAGAACCCGTCATCAAGGATTATGGCATCAAGGGCCTGATATTTGAGGAGGAGAGAGCATGCTGAATGCCTGTCTTCTCCGACGGCAACGGGTATGCCTGAAAGCTTCTGTGCCATAAGAAAGGCCTCGTCCCCTGCCTCCTCTACACCCAGGAGCGCCCCTTCGCCAGATGAGACAATAAAACTTCCGTGCGTTTTACGCGAATAGCCCCTGCTTACAATTCCCACCTTTTTCCCCTTTTCTGCAAGAAACCTGGCAATTGTCATAACAAGCGGGGTCTTGCCTGTGCCCCCAACAGTGATGTTGCCCACGCACAGCACCCTCGCAGTAATTTCCCTGGACGCAAGCAGGTTCTTTTTATAAAGGAGCAGGCGCAGCCGCACGACAAGACCATAAAAGACAGAAAGGAGCCAAAGCAGGGACAGAATGAGCTTCAATAAAGCCCCCTCGTTCCTGTTGTAGAAAAGCCGTATTGCCATCCGGTGCATTAGATCCATTATTATTAGGTTAATAGCGATCGGCCTTTGTTTCAACAGGAAGAATGGCGCAATCTATAAGGTCAGAGAAACGGGAGCGCACCTTCCTCGTCGAATGATACACATAAGCTTACCTTATTTAATGACTTGACAGGTGACAAAGAAGGACAACTCTAAAATTATAAGCAACAGTTATGGAGTATATCGGCCTCCGGAGCTGATAGGGGCATAAGTAGTATCATGCCCTCCCCAAATAATCATAAGACTTCCCGTCCATACCGCCGTGTGATGTCCCCTCCCCGTAGGCACATAAGAAAGAGAGGTAGCCTGCCAGGAATCCAATAAAGGATCATATCGACCCCCTGTGTTGCAATGGATTCCATCATATCCCCCCCAAATAATCATCTGAGAGCCGGTCCATACCGCCGTGTGATCCCATCGTGCCGAAGGTGCACCTGCAAGAGAGGTAGATTGCCATGTATCAGTAGCGGGATCATACCTGCCCCCTGTATTGATGGAACTGCCATCCCATCCCCCCCACACAATCATCTGTGTCCCTGTCCATACCACGCTGAAAGAATATCTTGCTGATGGTGCTCCAGTTATTGCGGTAGGCGCCCATGAATCGGCAGAAGGATCATACCGGCCGCCGGTATTAGTTAGAGGTGTGCCATCCCATCCCCCCCATACAATCATCTGAGTGCCGGTCCATACCGCCG
>Ga0315310_10002136_pt1 | contig 12418 bp, 9 predicted proteins | sample TDP5_MG_FD_203630 | JGI IMG/M metagenome (GOLD analysis project Ga0315310, IMG submission 203630) | Freshwater sediment microbial communities from Lake Towuti, South Sulawesi, Indonesia - TDP5 | ecosystem: Environmental > Aquatic > Freshwater > Lake > Sediment | place: Indonesia: South Sulawesi... | reverse complement strand
AATTCCTTATCTACAAAAGGATTTCGATAAGTTGCCTCAAAGGTGGGAGGAGGGTTATGATAAAATCTTCTCACTGGTAGCCCATCAAATAACTCATCTCTGGAAACGTCTCTACCAAAAAAATCCTTCCCTTCCCGACAGAAGACATAAACTTGATTCGTTTTCTGTAACTCTCGGGATAAGTGGTATGTATAGTTCTCAGCCCCATGAGGATGCCCGGGTAAAAAATCATGAACTACTTGCACAATTCTTTTCATTCTGGCGCCAGAAAGCGAACCTTTTGATTCGCTACTCCTCATATCCAATGATATCTCTTCTCTTTCGGCAATAGCTTTTCGATAACAGTCTATGACTCTTTCGGGATCGCCATCCTCTCTTATACCACCCCCATCCAGCCAGACGACCCTATCGCACCATTTTACAATTGCTTCCGAGTCGTGGCTCACAATCACCATGGTCTTACCCATCCTCTTGAATTCAGCAATTTTCTCCGCACATTTATGCTGGAAATATTCATCTCCCACGGCGAGGATTTCATCAATTAATAAGATATCAGGGTCCACATTAGTAGCTATCGAAAATCCAAGCCGCATAAACATCCCATCAGAATAGATTCTTACGGGCTCGTCAATATAATCTTCGAGTTCAGCAAATTTCACAATATCATCAAGTTTTCTCTTTATCTCTCTTTTTGAAAGGCCCAAAATTATACCGTTAACGAAGATATTCTCTCTACCTGTAAATCCGGGATGGAAACCTACTCCCAGTCCAATAAGAGAGGCAACCCTTCCCTTGATGTATACTCTGCCTGAATCGGGTTTATATATCCCTGCCAATAATTTAAGGAGAGTGCTCTTACCAGAACCATTCATTCCGATGATTCCAACGCTTTCTCCTTTTTCTATGGTCAAATTGATATTTCTTAAAGCATTAACATACCTCACTCTTCTTTTACTTTTCAGCCAGTCAAAATAATGGAGGACGGTCTCTCTGAGTGTGGTATACTTTCTCTTCAATCTTCGCCTAGCAAATATTTTCGAGACATTTTCCAACTTAATTACAGCCAATTTAAACCTCTTCGGGAAACGAGTCTTTATATCTATTAAATATCAAATTCCCTAAAAAGAATACTAAGAATCCGAAACAGAGTGTAATTCCCAGAAAGATCCAGTTGGGAAACTGTCCGTAAAACAGAATGTCCTGGTAGGCTTTAATTAATGCCGCCATAGGATTTATATAGGATATAAACTTAAACTCCGCTGGTATTGCAGTCGTAGGATACAAAATTGGCGTGGCAAAAAACCACATTAGAATTAGATTACCAAGTATATGTCGAATATCTCGAAAACGGACATTTAGAGCAGAAACTATCAAAACCAACCCCATAGTAAAAACTGCCTGGATTACCATAAGTAGGGGCAAAGCAATTAATGCACCACCAATCTTAACCCTAAAAATTAGAAGGAAAATGAATAGCAGAGGAAGGCTGAAAACAAAATTTACCAGGTTGGAAAAGACAGTTACAGAGGGCAGAACTTGTGGAGGGAATAGAGTCCTGGTAACGAGGTCCCCACCCCTGATTATGGAGTCTGCTCCCTCCAGGAGTGAAGTGGAGAACCATACCCAGGGAATGAGCCCGCAAAATAAGAATATGGCATAATTGTCAACCCTGATTCTGAGAAAGACAGAGAATACAACTGTATAGACGCACATTAATAGAAGAGGGTTTAAGAACGTCCACAAAAATCCCAGGAGTGAACCTTGATAGCGAAGTTTAACTTCTTTTACGACGAGACTCACTATTAATGCGCGACAGCGATAGAGTTCTATAACATTAGAAAACATACGCATCCCACTTAACCTGATTCTAGTAGTATGGGGCTTTATGGCCGTAATGACCTTCGTAGTGTAGAGGCTTGTCCCCGTAAAAATTACGCCCACAAAGGGCCACACTACCCTCTTCTGGCAACGCCCTCCAAAAGAGCGATAATACATAGAATAAGGGCTGCTTGAATAAAAACGATGACAGCTCCTGAAATATTTACCTGGGTAAGCAAGGTAGCTGTAATTCCCAGACAGAAACTTATCAAATAGATAAGAAGTACTGCCCCCCTCTGACTGAACCCTAACCCCACCAGACGATGGGAAAAGTGGTTTTTGTCTGCAACAAAAATAGATTCCTTTCTCTTAATTCTTATCGAAATAACCGAAAGTGTATCAAAGATGGGAAACGCCAATATCAGAAGAGGCATAACTACTGGCAAATGAGTCGGCAAACCCTCCCTGTAGTAGGTAGCTATTATCGCTAAAACCGCCAGGACATAACCAATGAACATGCTTCCTGCATCTCCTAAGAATATCTTTGCTGGATAAAAATTATGGCGAAGAAATCCTAAAAGTGCACCACCAAGAGCGAGGAAGGCAATACTGGTGAAAGTCTGCTGTTGCTGTGAGGCTACTATAAAGAAGATAAAACAAGCAATCAACCCCACACCCGCACTCAGACCATCCATATTGTCCAGGAGATTGAATGCATTAATGATAGCCACCATCCAGACTAGAGTTATCAGGCCGCTGATATAAAAATTGGGTATAAACAGTGTAATCCTGATTCCCAGAGTGATGAGAGGCAAAGTCACTAGAACCTGACCCAGAATTTTCGTCTCTGGCTTTAGACCTTCTATATCATCTATCAATCCCAATATAAGTATGATAGTTCCTCCCAGCAGAATACCAATCAACTGCGGAAGGAGGTTCCACAATCTGGGAATATTCCTTACCAGAGTTGAGCTAAGAACGCCGGGAAGAAGATTGAGAACTCCAGGGCTTAACTTTATCACTAATAAAATAACAAAGTTTATTAATATGCACCCAATAAAAGCGAGAAAGACCGCCACTCCTCCAAGTAGGGGCACCGGTTTATCCTGTAACTTCCTCTCAGCAGGATAGTCCAGAACTTTGAACCTGATGGCTAACCTTTTCGCCCAAGGAGTGAATAGCAGACTCAACAAGAGCGACAAAAAGAAGACATAAAGATAGACGAGACTCCACATTAATCGCCTGACCTCCTTTCTTTAGGTACAAGCTGCAATCTTATTCCTATTTGTATGATATTTGATAGTTTCCTTAAGAGCGCCTTCAAGCCCGACCTTAGGAACGTAACCAATTAGGTTGCGGATCTTGGTGGTATCAGGAACGCGATGCCTCATATCCTCAAAACCTTCTCCAAAAACCTCTTCATATGGCAGGTGAATTATCTGCGAATTACTTTGTGTAAGTCTCCTTATCTTCTTTGCCAGGTCGGAAATAGTAACTTCCTCTTCACTTCCCAGGTTAAAGATTTCTCCGACTGCCTCAGGATGGTTAGCTAAGTTAATTATTCCATTTATAGCATCACTTACGTAAGCAAAACTTCTGGTCTGATTCCCGTCGCCATAAATAGTGATAGGTTCTTCAGAAAGAGCCTGCTCAATGAATCTCGGCACAACCATCCCATATCTACCCGTCTGTCTGGGACCACAGGTGTTGAAAAGCCTTACTATTATAACCGGCAAGCCTTTCTCCCGCCAATAAGCTAAAGCCAAGAATTCGCCGAAAGCTTTAGTGCAAGAATAACTCCACCTATGAGTAAGTGTTGGTCCCAGAACTCTTCCATCGCTTTCTTTGAAAATTCTCTTTTGATTTTTGCCGTATATTTCCGATGATGACATTATTACTACTTTCTTCTTATCCTTTGCTGCCAGCCTCACCATTATCTCTGTCCCCAGCACGTTTATTTCTATTGACTTTATCGGGTTACGAACGACGAATTCCACACCCACAGCAGCTGCCAGATGGTATATTATATCACACTGTTCGACTAACCTTTCCATTAATAGCTCATTCAGAATACTGCCCTGAATGAAAGAAAATTTTTCATCTCCTTCCAAGTGGCTGATATTCTCCATCTTTCCTGTAGAAAGGTCGTCAATCACGAAAACTCTATTCCCCCTTTTGAGGAGTTCTTCGGCTATATGTGAGCCAATGAAGCCAGCTCCTCCAGTAACTAATGCCACCATTTGAAGACACCACCTTTCTCTTCAATCAATTGCTTGTAAACGTCATCGATGCGCTCTATCATTACTCCCAACCCAAAAGCGGGGGACACCATGGCTCGTCCGACCTCTCCCATTTTCCTTGCATTTTCTTTATTTTTCAAAAGATGAATAATACAGTTAGCTAACTTTCCCGAATCCGTGGGAGGAACCAGGTAGCCATTAATTCCGTCCTTTATTACCTCTCCTATTCCATCAACTTCAAATGCTATGACTGGCTTCGCCATTGCCAACACTTCTGGCAACACCCGGGGCAGCCCCTCTCTCAAGGATGTATGAACAACGACATCCATACTCGATATTAGTTTTGGAATTTCTCTTCGCTCTACAAGTCCAGTAAATATGATATTATCCCTTATTTTCAAATCTTTTGCCTGGCGTATTAGCCTCTCCCTCAAGATACCATCGCCCACTAAGAGGAATTTCACTTCTGGAAAGACTTCCGCCACCTGGGAAGCAGCCTCCAGAAGATAATTATGACCTTTTAGATTGAAAAGGCGAGATATATTCCCCACAACCGGAGCGTCAGGGTCCAAATTCAACTCCTTCTGTTTTTCAGCTATTGAAATGGCACTGTTAGAGTAATGGTTCATTTCTATACCACTATAGATGGTTCTAAATTTGTTCTCCTTTGCCACACCAACTGCCACAGCCTTTCTCACCATTGCATCACATACTGAAATTAGCTTATCTGTAAAAAGTGCAACAAACCTTTCACACACAATGTAAATGTAGTTCAAGAATCTGCTCTGATAATCAAAAAAAGGCAGCCCATGAACACTGTGAACTATTATTTTCACTCCTGCCATCTTAGCAGCTAATCGTCCCAGAATACCAGCTTTAGAGCTGTGAGTATGGACTATTGTGTAATTTCCTCTCTTAATTATACGATATAGTTCAATAAAAGCCAGGATGTCTCGGAAAAAGTTAATTTCTCTTCTCATATGGCGTATTATCTTGGGCTCAATTCCTCTTCTTTCCGCCTCCTCAATTAGACTTCCTTCCGGCCCGATGGGAGGCCCTGTGGCTAAGTCTACCTCATAATAATCACTCTTATTCAAGCCCCAAACAGTAAATATTGTATTCTCCTGTGCGCCGCCCAATATCAAACGAGTAATAATATGCAGTACCCTGATTTTTTTCATCTATCTCTCGTAGCAGCAAAGCGTAGGCTTTGCTTCCTGCAGGGGACGGACTCTGTGCCTTACCCTCCTGGGCGGCCACTGAGTGCCGCCCCTACATTCATTAACCTTCCGCAAAATTTCGAGAAGTTTAGGACCGTTAACTTTGAGCGAATATCTTTCTTCGATTGTCCTTCGACCCATAGCGCCAAATTTCTGCCTTAGAGCTTCATTCTCAATAAGTTGCGATAACTTCTCAACCCACTCCTCATCGGAATCGGCTAAGAAGCCATTAACACCATCATTGATAATTTCTGTATGGATTCCCACTCGAGAGGCAACTACCGGAATGCCCGTTCCCATATATTGAATGACTTTACATCCGGATTTCCCCAAAGCCCACTCATCGTTAATAAGAGGGGCTACTCCAATATCAAAACATTGCAAGTCCGAAACCTCCGTTTCCAGTCTCCAGGGCCTGGCAATTGTTTCAACCCCATCAATTCTATAACTACCTGTCCCAATGACAGTTACACAAATATGGTGGTTCTTAGCAAGCTTCCTAAACAGATTTTTCAGCCGGTTGAGATAGAATATTGTGGTTTTACTCCCTATCCAACCAATGTTTATTTTGTCCTTCTTCTCTCTTTTACTAACGAAATATTTTTCAGTATCAATAGATGTGGGCACTACTTCAACCTTTGGATTAAACCTTAAAGCATACCGTTTCAAATATTCATTTCCAGCAATGACATAATCACTCATTGCTAGAATTTTGGGAATGCTATTTTCATAGCGAAAATTATAGAGAAAACTTCTTCTTTTCGGTGGGGTAAGGAAGATAGCGTCATCAAAATCGAAGACCAATTTCCTGTTCAATCTCTTAATCAAGTCTTCTATAAAAGGATAGGCTTGTGGCAAGATTTCTTTTTGCAGAAATACAATGTCATCCGCTCCAATCATAGTTAGACCTATTAGGCGCTTCAATGCCACCAGGCCAAAATAGGGCAGTTTGTTGATGGGCCTATCCGTCTTGTATACTTGCCCAAAATAACCAGAGGTAATAGCAGGACTAACCCTGAAATTGACGCCTTCTCTTTTCAGGAAATTGAGATACTGATAAACTCGATGCCTGCTGGAGGGTCCTAATTCTGAAGTCTGAGTCAGAAAGATAACTCTCATAAACTAAAATCCGGTTATCAAAATAGTAGTAGATTCACTTTTGCCCTAACATCTTTTCTACCTTTTCCAAGTTTGACCGAGCCCGTTCATATTCCGGATTGCGCCGCAGAGCCTTCCTGAATTGTTCCACTGCCTGCCTCAGTTCTCCCATCTCCGCAAGAGTAACCCCAAGGTTATTGTAAGCTTCAACTAAGGAACGGTCGAGATCTACGGCCTCCCGGTATTCATTTAATGCCTTGTTATATAGACCTTTTTTCCTATATACATTTCCCAGGTTATTATGCACTCCTGCGAGATTAGGATTAATTTCTAAAGCAAGCATATACTCTCTTATTGCCTGATCGTATAGACCTCTATCGATGTAAAAGATGCCCAAATTGTTATGTACCTCGACAAGATATGGATTAATCTTTAAAGCCTTCTCAAATTCTTTTAATGCTTCTTCATCTAGACCAATAACTCTATAAATGTTCCCCAGATTATTATGCAGATTCTCGTCTCTAGGGTTGAATTTTATACTTTTTTTGTACATAGCAATCGCCTTATCGTAGTTGCCATTCCTCATGTAGTGTCCCGCCCGGTCAAAATAAATACTGGCGAAAAAGGGCTTGGTCGCCCAGAAGAGAAGAAAGAAAGCGAAAAGTATTACTATGGTCTGTCTCAGTATCGAGGGACGAATATTTTCTCCAATTTTCTCCGCTTCAATACTTTCAGTATTTAATAATCCAAGCCAGAGCCAGAATAACATGCTTGTTGTTGGCAAATAGAGAGAATAATGGAAAAAACTGTGAATCAGTACTGCTGTAAGGCTCGACAGAATGATGATAAGTAAATTTTGAGAATATCCTGGCTGGTCTATTTGCTTAAGTTTCTTAATGCCTATCCAGTATAGGGCCACAATAAGCCAGAGAAAAGTCCCTAAGCCTAAAATGCCCGTATCCGCAGCTATTTCTAGATAGTCATTATGAGCGAACCTTGATAATCCCTCAAACCTTCCGTACTTATCTGTCCTGAGATACTTGCTTTGATATTTTGGATGTATCTTTTTAAAAGTACCGATACCAGTTCCCAACAATGGATGCTCTTTTACTATGTCCGCGCCTGTATGCCACATAACAAATCTGTGTCTTGTCGCTGGATCATTAAGGTCAGCAATAGAAAGAAACTTCTTAGTAAAAGAACCCTGCCTCTTATAATCGTGCCTTACCAATAAACCTAAGCAAATAATCGATACAAAAATAACAAGAAGAGATTTCTTACTTAATACCCCCTTGATGGTTTTTTTGACCCTTCCTTCCATTATCAGTTTCGCGCCAGCAAGGAACGCCATAGCTCCGATAAGTCCTACCCAAGCGCCGCGAGTGCGTGTATAAATTAAAGCAACCAGAGTGAAGAGTGCTACTAGACTAACTATTATCTTCAATTTCTTGCTAATTTTTTCAAAGAGAAATCCCGCACTCACCGGCATTGTAAATACCAGGAAACTCGCCAGAACATTCCGGTTCTCAAAAGGCCCTGAAATGTTACCACTTCCGATTACTTTTAAGTTTAGCAAATCTATCCCGAAGTACTGGCCTATTCCATAGATTGAAATAAGCCCGGAAACGAAGATTAACGAAAGCATTATATTTCTTATTTGTTGTGCTTCCCTAACAATATTTGACACAATGAGGTATAGTCCGACAAGGAGAATAATACTAAAAGTACTATAGAGACTAATGTATATATCGACTGAAGAGAATAGCGATATGCTGCAAGCGACTATATAAACAAGGATTGGATAGTTCAACTTGCTTTTGACTAATTTGTACTTGCCTTCTGTTAATAAATATAAACTGGCTCCTGTGATGACCAGCACTTGAACGAAGGCTATCTTCATTGTGGATATAAACCAGGGATTATGAATAAATCTTGCATAAAGAAGCGGCGTTCCGATAACCAACATCAATATGATGGCCATTAGTATCTTGTTGATGTTTTTCTCACTGGTTTCATTTTTCAAATTAGTTTTCTCTTCCTCATATCCAAATTTCCCAAAATCTCTTAATAACTCGGCATAAATCTCTTAATATTTCTTTACTTTCTCGAGAGTACCCTCTGTCGTGATTATCTTCATTCATTGAATTGACTGATATTACAGCCATTCTGTACAATGTCTTCAAAATCAATCCAAAAAGGTCCATCTGCTTCACTGCCCATTCTGAAAGAATTCCATAGTGTTTCCTGAAAAACTTGTGTTTGCTCTTGTATCCCTGGATCATCATCTCAGGCATGGTTGGCCTCGAACTTTGACCTCCATAATGAACTATTTCCACTGAAGGGGTAAAATATATCTTCCAACCTCTCTTTTTAACCCTGAAACACAAGTCTACTTCTTCAAAAAACATATAGAACCGCTCATCTAATAAGCCCACGTCTTCGAAGACCTCTCTCCTAATCATAAGAGCTGAACCCATTGGCTGGTCAACTTCTCTAACATCATTATAGTCCCAGTAACCCATTTTATATCTCGCAACAAGTTTATTCTTTGGAAAGAATTTCTCCAGTCCCGTATCTTCAAAGAAGGCAGTAACTAAGGTAGGAAAACTCCTGCAGGATCGTTGCAAGTTTCCATCGGGATACAATAACTTACATCCCAAGGCACCCGCCTGCGAGTTTACTTCCATAAACTCAACCATCTTATCCAATGCACCGGACAGCACAGCCGTATCAGGATTCAGTAATAGCACATACCTCCCTCTACTCTCTCTCAGACCCTGATTAGTGGCCTTGGCAAAACCAAGATTCTCTTGATTTTCTATTAGCCTGACGCCAGGAAACTCCTTCCGGAGCATCTCCACGCTGCCATCAGTCGAATTATTATCCACGATGATTATTTCAAGATTTATTCCTTTTGTACTACGATAAATAGAGCATAAGCATCCCCTCAGCAGTTGCTTCACATTGTAATTAACAATTATAACTGATAGATCGACCACTTCCTTGCCTTCCTATCAATGCCTGCTTAATTGCCCATACTGTGGCAGCAAAGGGCCCACTTTGCTTCCTTTTAGGCCGACTCGAAAAAAGCCGAATTCCCCCGATGGGACCGGAAGTTATCCCTCGGCCGATGGAATCCGGAGTCTAAAGGATCCGGAGTCCTTGCGCAAGCGAGATTTGGTGGGGGAATCTTTATAGCGCAAATCAGTGAACCACGCAGAAATTGCTTAGAATTTCAGATTTAGAATTTTTAAATTCAGAGGAGTTAAAATATGGTGTGTTACTCATAGTTCTGTAGAATCTTCTATTTACTTCGGTAGGCAAATTGTAATAAACTTCGAAGTCAAAAAATTCTATCAAAACCGAGAAAGTTTGTCAAACAAAAAATCGCCTCAAGATTTTCCGTTTGACAGGTCGGTGCTGAATCTGCTAATCTTTCTACAAATTTCGTGAGAATTCTTCGTTTCTGCAATTTGTTGTAAGAAACGTGCCAAGCGAGTCTTCCGGGATGATTGGTGGACAAACAGTCGATTTAGATTCTAAAGCTATAGATTTAGAAACACTGCAGTACGTGCATAGCCACAAAACTGGAAACCTGTTTGGCGTAGCCAGTGAAAATGGAGCAAGACTATGTGGGGAATCTAAAAAAGAAAGGGAGGCTTTAAGGAATTACGCCAAAGATATTGGCTTAATCTATCAAATAAGAGACGACCTTCTAGATTTTAAGGTGAAAAGGAACTGATCGTAGCCTAAAGATTTTTGGTTCAAGAGGAGAAATCCTAAGGGAATTTGCAGGATACGACGTAGAACCAGAGAATTACGTAAGTAGTTGTAAATCTGAATCTCCATGTTCAAGATGTTAGCAAAACTCAAAATTTATTGGGAACTTATGAGACCATTTACCCTCCTGGCCCCTACAGTGGGATTCATAAGCGGAGGGTTGATTGCTATTGGCGCCAGCAGCCCGGCAGTGGTAACCTTTACTCACATTTATCCAATTATTCTGGGTGCTCTCTCCGCTACATTTCTTAATGCAGCCTCTAACGTGGTAAACCAATATTTTGATATTGGTATTGATACAATAAATAAGCCAAACAGGCCTCTACCTTCAGGCAGAATTTCTTTAAGAAATAGTCGACTGTTCGCTATTGTCTTATACTCCTTTTCACTCTTCCTATCATATTCAGTTCCCAATAAGCAATTTATCACCATCATTTTAATAACAGGCCTAATTACTTACGCTTATTCCGCACCGCCTCTTAGAACCAAAAGATGGGCAATACCGGCTAATCTGACCATTGCCATCCCCAGAGGATGTCTCCTTATAGTCGCTGGCTGGACAGCAGTGAGAAGTTTCTACATTTTTGAACCCTGGTTCATCGGCTCCATATTTGCGCTTTATCTTTTGGGCGCTGCTTCTACCAAGGACTTCTCCGATATAAAGGGTGACAAAATGTATGAATGTAATACCATTCCCATAATTCTCGGAGCCAAGAAAGCGGCAATTACCATGACTCCTTTTTTTGTACTGCCATTTATATTAATCCCTTATGGAAAAATCAATGGCATATTGACTGGTTCACCCATAGTATTATACCCATTAACGACCATCCTTGTAGTCTGGGGCGGTTACACTGCTTATCTAATTCTGAGAAAGCCTGAAGATTTGACGCTGGAAGCAAACCACATCTCCTGGAAACATATGTATCTGATGCTCTTAGTAGGACAGATAGGCTTTGCCCTGGCTTATCTCATTTAAATAGGATTTTGCAAATGGAAGAAAAGAAAAGATTGATACCATTTTTGACGGAATTCAGCGGAAATCTAAAATTTGTGATTGTTGTAAGTTTTGTTTTCGGTTTGATTATTGGAGTTGTGCGAGCAAATAGTATCATCCACGCCAACCAATACTTGCAGAACTCACTATATTATCTCTCTGTATGGATATTGCAGAATTCGATTATTAATTCTATCGTCTCAATGTTCGTTATGCTGACATTTGTAGGTCTGGTTATGACTTTCGGTAAAAAAGGATTGTTTTTTGATTTCTTGCTTCTCTCTTTCTTGTATCTATTATTGCTGATTACCGATCTTGAACTAAACCTCATAATTACATCTCACCCTCTTTCCTTTTTGCTACTCAGTGCAGGATTGTGTGGGATAATATTTATTAATAAGAACCTGAAGAAAATAATCATCTTTTTTGATAAACTGATTAGCTGGGAATCCGTGTTAATATTGGGAGGACTGATACTAATAGCATTCATAATATACAATAGATCCATCTATTCCTTAAGAAACATCAATTGCGCTAAAGGTCCAAATATGATTCTGATTTCCATTGACTCCTTGAGAGGAGACCATCTGGGTTGCTACGGATACCGCAGAAATACATCTCCCAATATTGACCGGGTGGCAAGAGAAGGAGTCCTGTTCAAGAACGCCTTTAGCCAGGCCAGCTGGACTCTTCCTTCCCATGCGTCGATCCTTCTCTCGCAGTATGTTTGGAGGCATAGGGTAAATGATATTACAACTAGATTGAGCGATTCATCAACTACACTACCTGAAATTCTGAAAAATGAAAACTACATTACTGCTGCGTTCACTGGTGGGGTGTTAGTCTCAACTAAATTTGGGTTCAAACAGGGATTTGGTGTCTACCAGGATGGGATTCCAGGAACGAAGAGGCGACATGAAATATCATCCTATATTAATAAATTGTTAAATTGGTTAGAATCTGTCAGAAACAGGAAATTCTTGCTATTCATCCACACTAATGATGTACACGGCCCATATAATCCTCCTCAGCCATATGTCAATTTATATACGAAGAGACACTATGAAAAAGAGCACCTGTGGACATCACAAGGCATTATACCAGCAAAACTGGATGGTTTAGAACTCACCCCGGAAGAAATCGATTTTATCATCGCGGTGTATGATGGGGCTATCAGTTATGTTGATTACCAATTAGGAAAACTATTTGAGAAGTTGAGCCAACTAGGAATTGATGATAACACAGTTATAATCATCACTTCTGAC
>Ga0315310_10002135_pt1 | contig 12427 bp, 7 predicted proteins | sample TDP5_MG_FD_203630 | JGI IMG/M metagenome (GOLD analysis project Ga0315310, IMG submission 203630) | Freshwater sediment microbial communities from Lake Towuti, South Sulawesi, Indonesia - TDP5 | ecosystem: Environmental > Aquatic > Freshwater > Lake > Sediment | place: Indonesia: South Sulawesi... | reverse complement strand
GTCACTCAAAACACGGCATCATACTCACGCACATGCGGCTTTTACGTAGTCTCCTATTCCACAGGAAACGTAATCGCTTGGAACAACATCATGAACAACACGATGCAAAAATACCAGGATACCACAAGCGGAACAAACACATGGTATAAGGCCATCTCAGGCAATAGATACGGCAACTACTGGAGCAATTATCTAGGCGAAGACACAAACGGTGACGGAGTGGGAGACACCCTAATCCCCCACGCAGGCGTTGATTCTTATCCGCTCATCAACCCCTGGAGCACCGTGCATGATATCGCTATAATCAGCGTTGTGCCGTCGAAAAACACCGTTTACCAAGGACAAATGGTCAACATCACCGTCGTCGCCAGAAACGAGGGAACCAAAACCGAAACTTTCAACGTCACCACCAAATACTTCGGCCGCACAATCGGAACAAAAACCGTCACCAACCTAGCTCGATACAAGAGCACAACCCTAGTGTTCAACTGGGACACAACAGGCGTACCCACAGGCTTCAACTACGAAATCACAGCAGAAACCAGCAAAATCGCAGGCGAAACAGACACAATTGACAACATCTTCATCGACGGCACCATAACAGTTGAACAACCGCCAACACCACAAACAACCCTTTCTGTGGTTCCAGCAAGCATCATCGGTCCACCCCCAAACATCGGCGAAACCTTCGTGGTTAGCGTTACTGTCTCCAACGTTTTCAACCTTTGGAGTTGGCAGACTGGCATGACCTTCAACCCAAATGTTCTGGAGGCTGTCAGCTTCCAACAAGGACCCTTCCTAGCAACCGGAGGCACCACTATCTGGGAGCCCGCAACAATAAACAACACCCTGGGAATAATACAGCCTCACAAATGCACCCTCACAACAGGTTCTACCCCCGTTTCAGGCAGTGGGACGCTAGCTTTCATCACTTTCAGAGTCAAGGGTTATGGAAGCTCGACGTTGCACCTCGGTCCTGACCCACCTGCGCAGAATGTGAAGCTTAGCGACCCTACTGGCACACCCATACAGGTCACTTTAAACGATGGCTACTTTAAGCTTCCATGGCCACCTGTGGCATCCTTCACGTTCTCGCCCTTAACCCCATACACTAAGGAGACTGTTACTTTTAACGCCACAGCCAGCTATGACCCTGATGGCTCCATTGTCAAGTACCAATGGAACTTCGGAGACGGAACCAATGCAACCGGAAAGATTGTAACACATAGTTTCGCAGACAACGGAACCTACAGAGTTACGCTCACCGTGACTGATAGTGACGGGTTAACAAACGTAAAATCAGCCGACATCGTAGTGCGCAACAGGCCACCCGTAGCCATCTTCACGGAATCCGGCGAAACCGTCCCTACTGGAGTGTTAATTTACTTTAATGCCTCAGGCAGCTATGATCCAGACGGCACGATACTCAGCTATTTCTGGGTCTTCGGAGATGGAACAAACGCCACTGGTGTAATAGTGAGTCACGCCTATGCAGACAATGGACTCTACACTGTTACCTTAACTGTGACAGATAATGACGGTGCAAAGGCAAGCGTATCAGCTACCAAGACCATACTAAACAGGGCACCAGTCGCATCCTTTACGGAATCTGCCACGACAGTGTTCACTCGCGAAGTTATCACGTTTAACGCCTCTAGCAGTTATGACCCTGATGGCACCATTGTTAGCTATTTCTGGACCTTTGGCGACGGAACAAACGCCACCGGCATAATTGTAACCCACGCGTATGCTGAAAATGGAGCTTTCACGGTAACTTTAAAGGTCACAGATAATGACGGAGCAACCGCTTCGGCCAGCGCTACGAAAACCGTAAAGAACAGACCTCCGGTTGCATTGTTCACCGAGTCTGCAACCAGTGTTCCTACAGGCGTGATTATAACTTTCAACGCTTCGGCTAGCTATGACCCTGACGGCTTTATTGCTAGTTACTTCTGGACGTTTGGTGACGGCGCCAGCGCAACTGGTGTGATTGTAACCCACGCCTATGCCGACAACGGCATCTATACAGTGACATTGACTGTGACCGACAACGATGGTGGAATCGCCACCGCCACTGCCACCAAGACCGTATCTAACAGACCTCCAGAAGCCTCATTCACAGAATCTGCCACGACAGTGCTCACAGGCGTGGTCATAACGTTTAACGCTTCGTCCAGTTTTGACCCGGATGGCTCTATTGTTAGTTACTTCTGGACCTTCGGCGACGGCGCAACAGCTACAGGTGTGACTGTTAGCCACGCCTACTCCAACGACGGAACATACATAGTTACTCTAAAGGTTACTGACAATGACGGCGCAACAGCCACCGCCACTTCCACTAAGACGGTGCTAAACAGACCTCCAGTAGCCTCGTTCACCGAGTCCGCCACTGTCGTTTTAACGCTTGAGAGCATCACATTTAACGCTTCGTCCAGTTTTGACCCGGATGGCTCTATTGTTAGTTACTTCTGGACCTTTGGTGACGGAGCTAACGCTTTAGGCAAGGTTGTCTCACACGAGTATTTAGACAATGGAACCTACACAGTGACCCTGAAAGTAACGGACGACGATGGGGCAACAGCAACAGCCACCGCCACTAAGACTGTTTTGAACAGGCCACCCGTGGCATCGTTCACGGAATCTGCGACAGCAGTCTACACTGGCGTAGTCATATTCTTCAACGCCTCAGCGAGCTCAGACCTCGACGGTTCTATTGTTAGTTACTTCTGGACTTTCGGTGATGGCACAACAGCTACAGGTGTGACCGTTAGTCACGCTTACGTTGACAATGGCACCTATACAGTGACGTTAACTGTCAAAGACAACGACGGTGCATCCGCTTCTGTATCTGCTGTTAAGACTGTTCTTAATAGGCCTCCTGTTGCCAACTTCACCCACTCGCCACCGAATCCGTTCCCCAACGAGCCAGCGACCTTTAACGCTTCAAATAGCTATGATCCTGATGGCTACATCGTCAGTTACTTCTGGGATTTTGGAGACGGAGCCAACGCCACAGACCAGGTTGTGACCCACGCCTATGCGAACGCCGGGACTTACAGCGTCACTTTGACCGTTACTGATAATGATGGTGCAACTGGCATCAGCACTGTGACCGTGACCGTTTCTTTCTACCTACGCGACGTGGCCGTAGTCAATATTGCCCTTTCCGGTACTGAGGCATATCCCACGTGGGTGGTTCCGATTAATGTCACTGTGATTGTCAAGAATCAGGGTGAGCGAACCGAAACCTTCAGCGTCACTGCCTACTACAACACGACTGCCATCGGAACCCAAACCGTGACGTTGGCACAAGGTGCAAATGCCACACTGCTGTTCCGCTGGAATCTCCTAGGTGTTGCCCCGGGCACCTACACAATAAGGGCTGAAGCCAGCGTCTTGTTGGGTGAAACCGACATCGCTGACAATTCACTGATCGATGGCACAATAAAATTGAAACACCCAGGCGACGCTAACGACGATGGCATCGTCAACGTGTATGACCTAAACATACTGGCGAAGGCTTTGGGAACCAGTGTTGGAGATCCCAAATACGATAGGCGAGCTGACTTCAACGGCGACGGCAAAATCGACGACAACGACATAGAAATACTCCAACTCTACTGGGGGCCATAAGATGACGAGAATGAGAGGAAAAAATGGACCATGGAAGGGTTTTGTTCTTGTAGGACTACTTGCGTTGGCTAGTGTCTTAGTGTTTTGTCCAATTCCAGCCACTGCGAGCGTATCCACGCTTACGATTCGACCTAACGCGGCAGGAACCTTCTCTCAATGGGCACCTGTTGGCGACTCTCCCAACTACAAATGTGTAGATGAAGAAATAAGAGACGGCGATGTCACCTACGTCAGAGATACTGTTGGCAAAAAAAGCGACAGTTACAATCTGCAAGACCACTCGACCCAAACGGGCAGCATTTCAAATGTGAGGGCAGTTGCTTGGGCATATGATACTGCTGGCCCAGAGAACCTACACCTAACGGTTGTAATTGGCGGAACGCAATACCTCGGTGCCAAACAAATCTTGACTGGAAGTTATGCTCAGTACACCGAAAATTGGGCGCAAAATCCAGCAACGGGTGCAAATTGGACTTGGTCGAACATAGACGCATTAGAAGCGGGAATTTATACGGTTCCAACCGGAAAGTGGACTGGAGACGTGCATGTAACACAACTGTACATTGAGGTCACATACACCGTGCCACATGACGTGGCTATTGTAAGCGTTACACCCTCTCCGACCAAGGTGAACCCCGGCCAGCTGGTTAATATCACGGTTGTCGCAGAAAACCAGGGAAGCGCTACTGAAACCTTCAACGTCACCGCTTACTACGACAACAATTCAATCGGCAAAAAAACTGTCTCCAGCCTAGCTGCTGGAGCCAGAACGAGCATAACCTTTAGTTGGAGCAGCACAGGCATTGCGGAAGGTAAGTATGTAATTAAGGCTGTGGCTGATGTAGTTCCAGGCGAAGTTGACATAGCGGACAACACTTACGTTGACGGTACGGTGTCTGTCATAAGACCGACCGTTTCAATCGATCCACCAAGTATCATCGGGCCACCTCCAAATATCACCGAAACCTTCGATGTCAACATAACCATATCAAACGTTGTGGATCTTTATTCATGGCAGGCAGGCTTGGTCTTCAACCCAAATGTTCTGGAAGCCCTCAGTTTCATAGAAGGCCCGTTTCTCAAGCAAGGCAGCACCACAATATTCGTAGACGGAACGATTGACAACATGGCAGGAGTCATCACTTACTATGCCTGCAGCATCAGCGGAAATGTCCCCGGCGTTACTGGAAACGGAACTCTTGGAACAATCACCTTCAAAGTCAAATACTACGGAAACTCCACTCTGCGACTCGCAGACGTCATACTGCTTGACTCTACCTCGATCGAGACGCCTCGAAGCCTAGTCGACGGCGAGGTTCATCTTAAGATTCCGGGTGACGTGAACGACGACGGAATTGTCAACACCTTTGACCTATGGGACTTGGGCAAAGCATACGGATCCCACGGACCCGACTACAATTATCCAGGAGAACCCGCGAGTCCAAACTGGAACCCCAACTGCGACTTCAACAAAGATTTGAAGGTTGACGCCTCCGACCTATCAACCCTAAGCAAAAACTACGGCAAAAGCGCCGGTTGAAACGTTTCTCTCGCAGTCGAAAATTGTTTAAAAACATAAAATACGAGGGCACGGTGATTATAAAATAAGGGATTTAAGATGAAGTGCAAGACAACTCTTGGAATAATGATAACACTTCTCCTGGCAAGCACCATAAAGATGTTTAGTGTGGGACCTGTATCAGCAGTACTAGCAGTTCACAACCTTAACACAGGTTTGCACTATGCGACCATTCAAGAAGCAATAGATGCTCCTCAGACTTTGAATGGACACACGATAAAGGTCGATTCTGGGATATATAATGAACTAGTAAACGTAAAAAAAGCGCTGAAAATCGTTGGAGAGAACAAAGAAACCACGATCATTGACGGAAACGAAGCTGGAATTGTTGTTAATCTAACATCTACCTCTGTCACAATAACCGGTTTCACAATACGTAACGGAGGTGAAGGCTACGTCGGCATCCAGATGGATACATCTGGTGGGCATAATATTTCGGGCAACATTGTGTCAAACTGTGTTTATGGAATCGATCTTTTTGAATCCAGCAATAACATAGTTGTTGGCAACATACTTCTTGATAACGGCATGATAGGCATTAGCTTAGCCTATTCCAGCAACAACAACATTAGTGACAACTATATATACGGAAGCACCTATGGCATCAAGATTGATTCGAGTTCTGTTGACAATGACGTTTTCAGCAACACGGTCTCAGAGACTTCATACGGCATCGTCATGAACAATTCTGGCACGAATATTGTTGGCAGCAACAATGTGTCAGGGAAGGTGACTGGTATCTACTCGACCTATTCTAGTGGCAATAATGTTATTGGTAACATTGTGTGGGAAAGCGCTTTTGCCATTGAATTTTATGGAGGCACGAGTAGCAACGTTCTTGGCAACACGGTGTCCGCTAGTGGATACGGCATATATCTAGCGTTTGCCTCCGGCATCACAGTCGACGGCAACTTAGCTTCAAACAATGATTGGGGAGTGTATTTACATGGCGCTGATAGCAACACCATCAAGAACAACACTGCAGCTTACAACAAGTATTATGGGCTCACCATGGTCTCTGATTCTAACGGCAACTTCATCTACTTTAACAACCTTATCCACAACGTAAAACAATTATTTCAGGATGCTTCGAGTGGAGGAAATACATGGTACAAGCCGGTCGGCGTCAATAATTATGGCAACTACTGGACCGACTACAATGGCTTAGACACTGACAAAGACGGAGTGGGAGAAACTCAAATTCCTCATGCCGGCGTAGACAACTATCCGCTCATGAACCCAACAATGACCGTGCATGACGTCGCCATAATCAACGTCAAAACCTCTGCCACCACAGTGATCGCAGGGCAAGTAGTAATCGTCACGGTTATCGCCAGAAATGAAGGAACCGTGAACGAAACCTTCATCCTCACCGCCAAGTACTTCAACCGCATCATCGGCACACAAACGGTCACGAACCTTACTCTATATGCGAGCACAACCCTTACGTTCAACTGGGACACAACAGATGTGCCTTCAGGCTTTAACTACCAAATCAGCGCGGATGCCAGCGTGATTGCAGGCGAAACCGACCAGATCGACAACACCAAAATCGACGGAACGGTAGAAGTCAAGGAGAGAATAATCGGAGACGTGAACATGGACGGCACAGTAGACCTCAACGATTTAATTCTGCTCAACAAAGCATACGGATCGCACGGACCCGACTACAATTATCCAGGAGAACCCGCGAGTCCAAACTGGAACCAAGACGCCGACCTAAACAAAGACAACATAATCAATGGACTAGACCTATTTATGCTGAGCAAAAACTACGGAAAATAAACCACGCGTTTGAAGAGTAATTTTGTGCCCTCTTGGTGGAGCGTCGACTCGCGCCCTAGTTCCTGCTTGACCAAGATAAAAATAACGGAGCAAAACAACCTTAACCTCAAGAATCCCTTCACTAAACATCCAAGCAAGAGCCTCTAAACGCTTTAATTGTCGTCGTCTTGTCAGATTTTGCGCCGACGACATTTAAACAAACCTTTTTTGAGCAGCTCAAATGTTGTTGTTAACGGACATTTTGCGACAACAACATTCGCGCGCGCACTCGTAAACGTACCCGCGCACCTTCCAGCTTATGAGGTCGTCTCGACACAAATCCTCGAACATAACACCTCGAAAGCACCATGGATGCATGTTTGAGCGGGATTTTCCAAATTTCAGCAATATCTCCACTCTTAGGAGACCGTGACTCAGCAAGATGAACCAACGTAAACATCATTGAACCATGATCCATACTTACCACAATAAGTAACTTACTCTTCATACTCAAAATAGTGCACGCGTAAAACGCCCCACGGGCAACAACTAATTGTTTGACCGTCCTTTAGCATCGAACATCTCCCTCCAGAAGCTAAAAGAGGATTCTCCAAGGAATATATCGTGAGTAAGCGTAACATAGAAAAATGTTCTATAAGTTTCGGGAAGTAACCTTTAATAGAACTCTTTTCATGTAAATTATGAGGCGCCTCATCTCCAACAAGGAAACTCAGACGTGCGCATGTGAGAGGAAGGAAAGATGGTCGCTTTTACGACCAAGCAAGAGCTTGCTAAGGTTAGGTCTAGAGCTCTAAGAACAAGCGTCTGGTTCAGAGTTCTCTCTAAGACAGAGAGAGCCATAGTAGATCTGACAATAAAGTGTGTAGATAACGTTAGAAGCAACATCCTTGCAAGGATCATTTCAGCGATTGTCAGCAAGATTTTGCAATCTTTAGAGGAGGGCTTTATGACCAGCGCAGAAAGGATTGGATACAAGATTGTTGAAGGACTTTATATCGTAGGTGAGAGATGGGGAAACAAAACGTGCTCCTCTTGGAAATCTGATAGGTGTTTCGTTAAGTTTCTCGGAGTCAACGCGCTTAACACATAGACGACATCAAAGACCTGAGAAAAGGAATCTAGCATGATTGTGGCAGGCATCCCCGCCTACAACGAGGAAAAAACCATAGCCAGAGTTATCTTAATCGCGCAGAGGTACGTAGACCTAGTGGTGGTCTGCGATGATGGCTCTCAAGATATGACAGCGGATATCGCACAAAAGATGGGCGCTATTGTGATAAGGCATGAAAGAAATTTAGGGTATGGAGCCGCTGTCCAAGCGTTGTTTGAAAAAGCCAAGGCATTAAATGCAGATTTGTTGTTAACTATAGATGCTGACGGGCAACATGATGCTGAAGAGATCCCTAAACTTATACAACCAATGCTAGAAAACAAGGCTGACATCGTTATGGGCTCGAGATTCTTGCACCAAAACAGCATCATGCCTTTTTACCGACGTTTTGGAGTTAAAGTCCTCACAAAGATGACAAAAGGCTCTGGAGGCAAAGACACTCTCACAGACGCTCAATGTGGCTTAAGAGCCTACAACCGAAAAGCCATAGAGGGCTTAATGCTAAACGAGAATGGCATGGGTGTAAGCGCAGAAATATTGTTGAGAGCTAAAAATCTAGGCTTGATAATCGCTGAGGTTCCTGTTGAAGTGCGTTACAAAGGCTTAGAAACATCAACCCATAACCCATTGAAACACGGATTAGATGTGCTCTTCGCCATTGTTAAATTGGTGGTAGAAGAAAGCCCCTTAGTCTATTTAGGCATTCCAGGTGCGGCACTTCTATTGTGTGGCCTGATTTTTGGATTATGGACCTTACAAATATTTGCAGCCCAAGGTCACGTAGAAACGAATATCGCTTTGGCTTCTGTTGCGTTCGGGTTAACTGGAGCATTCACTATCTTCACTGCCATAACCCTTTACGCTATAGTCAGACTGAGTCAAAAACTAAAACAGTAGGAACGCTTGAAGGCCATGCTAAAAATTGAGGTTTGTGAGGTCAAAGGGAAATGTCCAGTTCACACAATAGGGGATAAAATAGTGATTGATGGCCCAAGAATTGTTTTGGAGAAAACAGACGCGGTTTGTGTTCACGCTCTCTCATCTTTGTTGCATTATGTCATCGCATTGGATGAGGAGGTTGACCCCAAGAAACTAGGATTGTCGAAGGAGCGGAATAGCGCATACATTCAATGCGTTGATCCTGGTGAACCCTACACAAGTGGCGGGACCGTCGTTTTCAAATGTCAGAGAATCAAAAAACCTCGTTAACGATGTGAGTTTTATGGAAATTCTGGTTACAGGAGGTCGAGGGTTTGTAGGTTCAAACTTGAGCCGCGAACTGGAACGACGCGGATACACGGTTTACGCCTGCGATCTTATGCACCATGCTAGGGAGAATTATTTTCGCTGTGATGTGAGCGAATATAGGCAGGTTGAACGCATTCTTGAGGAGCACGATTTTGACTATGTGTATCATGCTGCTGCGGAGTATGGTAGATGGAACGGTGAAGATTATTATGAGAATCTATGGTTAACGAACGCTGTTGGTACAAAGAATGTTCTCAGAATGCAAGAAAAGAAGAAGTTTCGCATGATATTCTTTGGAAGTGCTGAAGTCTATGGAGACTATGATGGCGTAATGAGTGAAGATGTGATGGACAAGATTGCAATAAAGCAGATGAATGACTATGCAATTACTAAGTGGGTTAACGAGCTGCAGATAATGAACTCGGCTTCCATGTTTGGAACTGAGACAGTTAGGGTTAGACTTTTCAACGTCTATGGTCCAGGAGAACACTACACACCATACAGAGGTTGGATACCTAGGTTCATTTACAAGGCATTGCATGACGAACCCTACACAGTTTATCTTGGTCACAAAAGAACTCTTGAGTACATCGAAGACATCTGCCGAACCCTTGCCAACATAATTGACCACTTCAAGCCAGGAGAAGTCTACAATCTCGGCGGTAACAAACAGTACGAGGTCAAATATGTCTCCGACCTCATTTTAAAATGCTTAGAGAAAAAGAACTTACAGGTAACATACAAGGATGCTGAACCATTCACAACTAAAGTCAAGACACCCGATTCCTCCAAGGCTAAAAGAGACATCGGTTTTAAGCTGACTGTACCTGTGGAGGAAGGTATGCAGAGGACTGTGGAATGGTTTAAAAAGGCATATGGCAGTGTACTTTGAGAAGCTATGTGTTTGGAGATTGCAGACATGAAGTTTAAGAATGTTTTGCACAACTATGCGGGCAAAAGGGTTCTCATAACTGGTGGTGCTGGTTGCATAGGAAACAACCTTGTACGAGCTTTCATTAAGGCAAAAGTGGAAAAAATCACAGTGTTAGATAATTTTTCTTCTTCACCTCGTTGGAATTTACCTAATCATCCAGAAGTGGCGCTTGTTAATGGAAGCATTTTGCGTGAGGAGAATCTGAAAAGAGCTTTTTCTGATAAACCACAGCTTGTTTTCCACCTAGCTGCTCATTTCGCCAATCAAAACTCTGTTGACCACCCGGAAACGGATCTTATGGTAAACGGGTTAGGCACATTGAAGATGCTTCAATATTCCCATCTTGCAGGAGTAGAAAAGTTTGTCTTTGCGTCGTCAGGGTGTTCTGTGTATGGTAGTCAGGCCCCCTTGCCCTTAAAAGAGGATTTTGTGTCGCTTCAACTTGACACACCTTATCAGATTCATAAGTTGCTTGGGGAGCTATACTGCAACTACTTCAACAATTATTATGGACTTCCTGTAGCAATAGCGAGGTACTTCAACGTTTATGGACCCGGGGAACTGCCTGGAAAGTATAGAAATGTAATTCCGAATTTTACTTGGTGGGCTTTGCACAAACAATCCCTGCCAATAACTGGAACTGGTGAAGAAACGAGAGATTTCACTTTCGTTGATGACATTGTTGATGGCACTCTACGGATCGGGGCCGCAAAGGAAGCTGTGGGTGAAGCCATTAATTTAGCTTCTGAAACTGAAACGAGAGTGATAGACTTGGCGAATTGGATTAACGAGCTTACAGGAAACGAAGCTGGAATAGTTTTTGGACCTAGAAGAGACTGGGATAAAGTGATACGAAGAAGGGCGTCGATAAAGAAGGCTAAGAGAATTCTAGGGTACGAACCGAGAACCGACATGAAAACAGGTTTAAAGAGGACATACAATTGGATCCTTCAGAGCAAAGAAAAAATTGAAAAGAGTATTTGTATATAAATGTTGCGTTTTTGTAGAAATATTTATATCAAATTGAGCGCAAAATTAAAAAATGTTAAATCTTGAAGATAGATGGTCTAAGCAAATGAATAATGCAGATGAAGCATTTGCCCATACGGAAAGATGTACAAAGTGTATCTTGCCCGAAACGTTTCCTGGAATAGAGTTTGATGAAAGTGGAGTATGCAACTACTGCTTAGAATATGAACCAGTAAAGGTCTACGGAGAAGAGGAATTCCGAAAAGTGTTAGACAAGTACAGAAACACTGGGGGAAACTATGACTGTCTAGTTCCAATTAGCGGTGGACGTGACAGCTCGTTTGTTCTCTGTCAAATGGTGAAAAAATACAAGATGAGACCCCTTGCTCTTACTGTTGATAGTGGCGCCATTATGCCTGAAGGTTATCGAAACATCCAAAGAATTACAGAGGTTTTGAACGTGGATCATGTTTGGCTTAAGAATGAAAACCACATAAAAACTGCTCAAAAAAATACCAAAATAAAGTTTCATGCATGGCTCAAGAAACCCTCTATTCACACAATTGTTCCCGTTCTGAATGCGGGTGATAAAACCATGAATCTTAGAATTTACAAGTATGCAAAAGAAAATGGGATCGGCCTTGTTCTTGGCGGCAATAACGTAGGGAACAGCAGTTTTGAACAAGAGCATTTCAAGACAGGGTTTCTAGGCGTTTTTCCAGATGAACGTGGAATGTATTCCTCGATTGATAAAGCGAAGTTATCCTTTCTACTTGGACTTGAGTTCTTCAAGAATTATCATAATTTTCACTGGTCTGTGCTTAAAGAATATGTGGAAGGTGCGAATGTCTACCTTTTTGAATCATTGTCAAAGCCTGAAGGAATTGTACCTCTTGGCTTCTACGATTACATCTACTGGAACGAAAAAGAAGTTGTGTCGACAATACACAACGAATTAGACTGGAAAGGAGCATCTGACACAACTGCTACATGGAGAATAGATGATTCGGCTTATCCCTTAATCGACTATCTCTACTACAAACTTGTGGGATTTAACGAATTCGATGAACACTTCAGCAAGCTTATCCGTGAAGGGCAACTCTCAAGAGACGAAGCACTAAAAAGACGCCTCTCAGAAGGCGCTCCTAGACTGCCCTCCTTGATGAAA
>Ga0315310_10002134_pt1 | contig 12428 bp, 13 predicted proteins | sample TDP5_MG_FD_203630 | JGI IMG/M metagenome (GOLD analysis project Ga0315310, IMG submission 203630) | Freshwater sediment microbial communities from Lake Towuti, South Sulawesi, Indonesia - TDP5 | ecosystem: Environmental > Aquatic > Freshwater > Lake > Sediment | place: Indonesia: South Sulawesi... | reverse complement strand
GATTGACCAGCTGCTGGCGGTCTTTGACAGAGTCTCTGAGAGAGTGAACCACGCCTCATACGGGTACAGCGGTTTCTTCGACGCCATCAAGATAGAGGAGCCGGAGCTTGACAGGATGATCGCCTTCGATACCCAACTGGTTGACGGCGCAAAAGGATTAGCGGAACGCGTGAAGAGCATCAAGACTGGGGTGGATGCGAAGAGATTCGAGAACCTCGGTGAAGGCCTGAGTGAACTAAGAAAGGCTGTCGAGGATTTTGATAGAACGTTCGACGAAAGGAAAGAAGCGATTGCCGGAGTGGAGGTTGGTTAAGCATGCCGCAAGTCATCGAATGGACCGGCGCAGGCGCTGAGGACATGGTCTGGCGATACCTGACCGAAGACATCACCTGGGGCGCACAGCTCATCGTCCACGAGTATGAGACCGCGGTTTTCTTCAGAGACGGCAAAGCCTACGATACCTTCGGACCTGGAAGGCACACGCTCACGACCTTGAACCTGCCTCTGTTGACGAGCGCGTTCTCAAAGATCGCGGGATTCACTCAGACGCCGTTCAAGGCCGCCGTCATATTCATCTCAATGAAGCAGTTTGCCGGCAAGTTCGGCAACCGAGCGCAGACGACCGAGCTCGCGCCGTTGATGACGTTTGGATCCTACTGGCTGAAGGTTGAGAGTCCCGAGGTGTTCGTGAATGAGGTCGTGGGCGGACAGAACGCCTACGCGACGGCGAGCGTGAACGATTTCCTGAGAGGGTTCATCAACGAGAGGATGATCGATGATCTGTCAAAGTATGATCTGGTAACGGTTTTCACGAAGCTCGACGAGACCTCCGCGCAGGTGAAAGGCTCACTTGTGGAATACTTCAGACGAATAGGTCTGCAGTTGGTTGACCTGAAGTTTGAGGGAGTCGACACCACGCCAGAGTACCGTGAGAGGCTGTTCTGGCTGAAGGCGGGAAGGGTGACGCCCGAAGAAGTGCTCCGGATGGAGACCGTGAAAGAGGCTGCAAAAGAACTCGGCAAGTCGCCAGGTGCGGCGCTTGGCACCGGAATGGTCCTTGTTCCGCCACTGTTTCAGACTCCTGCGGCGCCGGGAGCACCGGTAATGGCGCTCGTTGTGTGTCCGAGCTGTAGTGCCCAGATTCCTTCAACCTCAAAGTTCTGCCCGAACTGCGGCAAGAGCCTATCCGCCATGCCGACTCAGCCAAGCCAGGTTCCGTCACAGAAGTGCACGAACTGCGGAGAGATACTGCCGACAGGAGCGAAGTTCTGTCACAACTGCGGAGCGAAACTGTGAATCGCCCGCTAGGGACACCGGTAGGGTGGGCGTGGAAAACGGGAACCTGGCTCCCTAGAACAGCCTGTTCTGGGCCCGGTTGGGCATTTTGGCGCCGATCTGGGCCGATCCGTCAGTTTTTTTTGGGCAAGTTGCCCTAGTTCATCACCAGCACGGAAAGGCACCGCGGCCTTCGCCCTGACCATTAGCAGCTTCAGCGGCCGCACGCGCACACCTTTGTGAGAACAGAATATCTTCTACACGTCAAAATCCAGATTCGAAAGTCGGCACTACCAAGCGCGATGTCGAAGAGAATACTCCTCTCCGTTGCGGTTGAAATCCGGACGCCCCCATCAATGAAAATTCTCTTATCCTGTGCTTCTCGTTTTCAGGAACCTGCCCATCACTCTACCTAGACTTCTCGTTCATGATGCGACGCAGAAGTATCACGGTATGATGAGCCATTCATAATCGATGTGGTTGAGAAGAGTCACCTCAAAAACTTCTTGAGCATGCTCAGATTCGAGGATCAATTACTTTAGGAAAACGTACTGGCGCGGCTCCTAAGCTTCTACGCCGTGAGAAATGCGACTGCGCATGGCGTCAGGCTGAATTGTGTCCGAACCGCTGCTCTGTTGACGCCTCGTCAAGATCCAAACACAGAAGTTCGCGGAACGCAGGGCATCGACTCTCTTTGCGCCTGCTGGCCGTTCTCATTCTGCGGTCTCATCATCTCTGAAGGGTTCCGTGCCACGATGCTGTCTCTTTCACGATCTCTCTCGCAATTCTCTTACTCTCTCGGGATGAAACAAGACGGTTTCTATCTCGTCCGCTGCGGGCGGGAGCATAGATCGCCATGAAGACTGCTCTATCGTCGAGAGGTCTTGACGCATGAGGCATGCCGGCGGGGATCCAAACGAACCCACCTGGCTTTAGGATACAGCTCTCGTTCGGTGTGACCACTTTCAGGCGCCCCTTCATGCCGTGGATCGCCTCTTCAACGCCGTCGTGAACGTCAAACGCTTCACTGAGCGACTGCATCTTTCGCTTGTCCAAGTTAACAATCCATATCGACATTTGCCTTGTGGGGCATGTCTCCGGAGCGATGAAGAGTCTCCGAGTCAAACCTGAGACAGGAGTATGCTCGAAGACGCTTTTGTCCCAGTGGTAACATTCTCTCGGCAAGTTGTGTCTCGGCTGCGACAATGGACACGTACATTTCTTAAGTGCTCTCATGCATGCTGAAAGCGCATTGGAGGTATTGCGGAATGGCTTTCGATCCGGTAACGACGTTGAACCTCCTGTTGAGTATCATCATACTCGTTCTGGGGTATTTCGATTACGCGAGGGGCAGACACAAGATCGCCTTCTATATCGGTTTGGCTTTCACCTGTTTCGCGCTTTCACACCTCATGGTGCTTCTCCAGATCAGCTTCACCGAGGGTCTGATCGCGATCAGGACGCTCGGATACCTCACCGTCGTGTATGCTCTAGTACAGGACCTCAGGTATGTGTTGCAGCCCAAAACCAAGTAACCTGTCGCTCAAGCCTGTATCGCATTTAGAAGTTGGACGCATCAAACGTGAAGATTCTGTTCGTAGAGCCGCCGAAGCACTTCTGGTTCGTGATGGGAGAATATCTGCCACCTCCCTTAGGAATCCTCGAGCTTGCAGGATACCTCGCGGACAAGATGCCTGGTGCACATATCGAGGTGCTGGACTGCCAGGCTGCGTCACTCGAGTGGGATGGGCTCGAGAAGTACATCGAATCTCGTCGCCCTGACATCGTTGCTTCAAGCGGCCTCTCAACCTGCAACGTCTACACCACGGTCCGAGCGTTGGCCACGGCCAAGAAAGTGGACCCCTCGGTCTTGACCATCGCTGGCGGACAGCACTTTACAGCAACGGCCGATGAGTCCCTTCGGGATTATCCTGAGATCGATGTAATTGTACGCGGCGAGGGAGAACTGGCGCTGGTTGACATCGTGAAGGCAGTTAAGGACTCGAAGGTCCTCACGGACGTCAAAGGGATATCATTCCAGAAGGACCGCAGGATTTTTCACAATCCCGACCGGCCCCTGATGACGAACCTCGATCAACTTCCCATGCCCGCGTACAACTTCGTTCAGGATCACATGCGAAAGTACCACTTCACAATGATGGCTGGCAAGGCGATATACGCGCTCGTCGAGGGATCAAGAGGCTGTCCGCACCGTTGCACATTCTGCTCCCAGTGGAAGCATTGGCAAGGAACATGGAGATCGAAGTCGCCGAAACGTATCGCAGACGAGTTCGCGTTCCTCCATAGGAAGTTCGGGGCCGAGTTTCTCTGGCTGGCGGACGACAACTTTCCTCTCGGCCCATTCGCGGAACAGCTCTGCGACGAAATTGTCAGCCGAGGGATTGCAGACGACATCATGTGGTTCGTTCAAGCACGATGCGACGACGTGGTACATCACAAGGATTTGCTTCCGAAGATGCGTTCTGCGGGATGCATGTGGGTCCTCACGGGTGCGGAGAGTGGCAGTGAGGAAACACTTCGGAACGTCGGCAAGAAGATCAGTCCTGATCAGACGCGCGACGCGGTTCGGCTTATGAAGAAGAACGACATCTTCGCCCAGGCAACTTTCATCATCGGGCACCGCGACGACACGCATGAGAATCTCGCTGATCTGAGAGAATTCGTCGGTGATGTTGACCCTGACCTAGCGATCTTCATGGTGTTGACACCGTTTCCAGGGACTGAAGTGTACGAGGATGCCAAGAAGAACGGCTGGATAGAGGACACGAACTGGGCAGACTACGACATGGTCCATCCAATCATGTCCACAGAGACGCTCAGCAGACAAGAAGTCCAAGAGGAGTTGCTCAAGTGCTACACTGAATTCTACGGCTCGTGGGCTCGGAGGCTCGGCGGTCTCTTCTCATCGAACAAGCTCAAGAGGAAGACGTACCGGTACCTAGCAAGCCAATCTCTGCTCAAGCAACTGAAGCCCTAACTGGATCTGTCAAGCCAGATGAGAAGCCAAGAGACACGACTCGGTCTCGTTGCATTCTTCTTGGCGGTCTCAGCTTTCGGCTTGGTCATTTCAGCCAGTTTGCTAAACATCTCGTCTCCGTTCCCTTCAGAATTCGACGTACGAAGACCGCTCATCGCGCTCGTGTATGGAGCCGTTTGTGTTGCAGGCATCTTGGCCGCACTGTTTCCAGTCGCTTGCTCAAGATTTCTTGGAATCCTAAGATCGCTAACAGAAGACAAGGGAAGCCTTGAGACTAGAGCAACAAGGGTCTTCAGCCTCTTGCTGCTTCACGGGCATCACCCTCCTGGATCGGACGAGAAAAATCACGAGCTATGGCTCGGTGGGAAGAGTTACTGCGCAACCTGTTTCGGACTGCTGACAGGGGCCGTCGTGTCCCTAACGTTGATCGTAGCCTTCGCTCTTTCAGGTTGGCGGGACGGTGGTTTCGCATACGCATTGTACTTTGTTGGAGTCATGGTCGTCATCATGGGCTTGGTTCCGTCTCTTGGGTTCAGGGTCGGGGCTCGGGCAAGGTTCGCTCTGGCTGCGTTCTTTGTCTTGGGAACGTGCCTGATGCTAGTCGCTACTGATGTCCTGACGGCGAACTTGATCGCTGACCTGTTCGTTGTACTGCTCGCTGTCTTCTGGCTTCTCTGGCGGATCTCGCTGTCTCACCGGCGCGAGTACCGGTAGAGGCCGCCCAGTGCAATCGCTATCCCTATGAAGACGAGGACGAGAGGGCCGAAGACATCCCAGCTTACGCGCGCGAACTGCTGGTAGAACAGCATCAGCCCCAAAATGACTACGAATATGCCGATCAGGACGCCGCCCCAGTGGGACGGCATGCCGAAACACATCTCCTCCTCTCGTCGGGTTCTTGCTCTCTCAACGCCCATGATCGGTTTTCCACACTGCGCACATATCGCAGCGTCATCAGGGTTCTTCGCGCCGCATTTGACACAGTAGACCAAGCTCACACCACAACCTGACGGACGTTGAGACGGAATATAACGTCTTCCACCGAACCCAGTCGAGAGGCCCGAGGATCCATCTGAATCATGCGCAGCGGAGCCTTCGTTCAGGCAAACGCTAATGAATGGTTCGGACGCCATTGATGCCTGAAGGATCGTATGGGGGAACGTGTGTTGGCACTTTGCGATAGATGCGGAACCGATCTACCCGCCGGCGCTCAGTTCTGCTTCAAGTGCGGATCACGCGTCGGCGGAGTTGTTACAGAGGAGTTCTCGGTCAGTTCTGACGACCTTGTCAAGAATGTCAAGGATCTTCTGCACCAGGGGAACGTGACGAGGATCATTGTGAGGGATCCGCAGGGCAAGCTTCTCCTCGAGGTACCAGCTACGGCAGGTGTTATCGGTGTCATACTCGCGCCGTGGCTTGCCGCGTTGGGCGCGATAGCTGCTTTGGTGGCCGAATGCAGGATATCGGTTGAGAGGAGAGAGTAGGATGAGTTCGGAGGCGCGTGCAGGCTGGTCGCCGGACTATTCTCGGCGGGACGAGACTGGCTGGATCTCATTCGGCACCTTCCTGATATTGGTCGCGGTCATTTACCTGACCACGCCCAACATTGTCCAAGAGGTCGAGAACTTCATACTCGACTTCAGCCTGGTTCAAGTGTTCGACAACTTCTGGTGGCCCATCCCCGCCAACAGTCATCCGGTGCTGTATACTGCTGCGCAGCGGTTCTGCTACGCTTTCGGCCTCGTTCAGCTCGGCATACTCGGTCTCAGGTTTGCAAGGAAATCGTCGGTTCATGGGAAAGCAGAGACATTCTCCAGCGTCTTGTTCTGGTTGGGCGCAGGCTACGTCTTGGGCATGTTATCGGAAGGAGCCCTCTCCTGGCTCTCCTTCATAGGCGCTCTCATCATTGTAGTAGGGATCTCTATCGTCGCGCGGGCACTTGTCCTCATGCTCGCTCCCCGACGCCCCCGTTGAAGACTCGGTGGCAACTGGATGCCATTCTGTGCCAAATGTGGAGCGAAATTGCCCGGAGGCGCGAGCTTCTGTTCAAAGTGCGGAGCAGCAACGCATAGAGTAACAGTCGATATCAGCGATTCGATCGACAAGGCTCTGAGAACCGCCGGCAAAGAGATGGAAGCCGCTTTCAAAACCGCCGGAACGCAGATTGAGAAGGCTTTCGCAGAGCTGAAAGACGAGCTATCTGAACGACGTGGCCCGTTCTGCCCCAGCTGCGGCAAGCGAAACCCGCACGACGCAAAGTTCTGTTTTGCCTGCGGTCGAGAGATACGACGATCAGCGTCAGAACCATGACCCACGTGCGTGGGTCCCATTTGTTGGAGTGTTCTAGGTCAGCGCACTCCCTGTTCTAGTCAACAGGCAGTCGAATCCGTCTCACTTCAATCGGCAGCGTTTAGGTAGCTTCAATACCAACGGTGCACATGACCGCTGTTCGAGAGTGAAGTAAACGCGCCGCAGGTTCGGAAACAGGGGACGGAGCAGGACAGAGGTCAAGGCTCTGGAATGTCCACGTTGCCATTCTCACGTGAGGTTGGACCAGTACCGAGACCACATAGCAAAGTGCGGTGGGCATGAGCCAGTCACTCCGGCGGCCACTCATGCCCCTGAGGCGACCACAACTCAAGAACAACCGCCTCAAGAAACCAAATCTTCTTAGTTCGTCACGACTTCTGGAAGAGGCTGGTTGATCACTTGTTGCCGCGTCACGTGTGCAAGCGGTCAGGAGACTGCTGCATCATTCTTTGGGGTTCATTCGACGCGACCCACAAAGACATAGCACGCTGGAGAGCGCAAGGACGCGAAGACATCCTGAAGCACTTATCTATTGATTCCAGTGACCCGAACAGACAGCGTGGAGTTTTCGTTACTCAGAGCTGCCCGTTTCTCAAGAGAGACAAACTAGGAGGACTGTATTCTTGCGCAATCCAAGAGACCAAGCCATTCTACTGTAGGATCTACCCAGACGACGGCGTGTGCGAACATCAAGAGAACGCAGACATCTGGGCACCATCACGATCTGGGTCATAGCCGAGAGCGTGCTGACGGGTCATAACTGTCGTGGGTCTTGTAGGCGAGCTACGAGCTATGCTTTGGGTAGCCTGTCGGCGAACTCTTTCACCTGATGATCATATTCCATAGTCTCAAATGTAATCTCAGCTGGTCTCTCAGTCGAAACGCTCACGTCAGCATAGCCGATAGGAGCGTGGAAATGCAGCGCGAAACTGACGGGCGTGAAGCCGAATTTGTCCTCGGTAGTCTTCGCCAGCTCATCTAGGACGTGCTTGGAATCGTATTCAGCCTTGCCGACTAGCTTTCCGCCAGAGACGCATATTTCAGCGAATCCTCCTTGGCCGTGAAGATGAGCAATAGTCTCAACAAGGGTGAGTCCATTCACAAGGATTGGTTGCCGGCATTGCTCTCTGGACGTTGCGAAGCTTCCGCTACCTGTACAAAATGGAACTTTGAGAGCTGTCTCCTGCAGGAATCCGACAGACTAGAGTCCTGGTTCTCGGGAATGGTTGACTATGGGCATACGCCAGCCGATTCCGAATGCTTTTCTGGTGATCTTGATGGATGGTGCTGCCTGCCAGCGCTTGTATTCCGCGTTTCTTATCCGTGTTATGATGTCATCAACAAGTTTCGGGTCGTAACCCATGCCGCTGAGTTCTTTGGCGGATCGCCGGTTCTCAATTATCTCATCCACCAAGGGTGAGACGATGGCGTAGTCGAACGGGTCGTACTGATCAGGTTTCAGCTCAGCCGACGGAATCTTCGTAATGCTGCTCTTGGGTATTGCCTCAAATCCTCGGCGACGGTTGTAGTACTCCGCGAGCGCGTAGACCTCAGACTTGCTCACATCGCCGATGACGGCAAGCCCGCCGCTCATGTCCCCATACAGAGTGCAGTAGCCCAGAGCCAGCTCGGTCTTGTTCCCTGTCGTGAGAACAAGGTGTCCAAACTTGTTAGAGAGCGCCATCAGGACGTTCCCCCGGATCCTTGCCTGTATGTTCTCCTCGGTCACGTCCGAAGGGCGTCCTTCGAATGTCTCTTTGAGGGTCTTCTCGTAGACCGTGAAGATCTCATCGATCGGAATCGTCAAGTGAGCGATGGCAAGGTTCCTTGAGAGTGCCTCCGCGTCGCGTCTACTGTGGTCACTCGAGTATCGGGACGGCATGTACACGCCCACAACGTTCTCTCGGCCAAGCGCCTCCACGGCTATCGCAGCTGTGAGCGAGGAGTCGATTCCTCCGCTGAGCCCTATGACGGCGTTCTTGAAGCCTGTCTTCCTGAAGTAGTCGCGGACACCCAGCACGAGAGCCGTGAATACCGACTCTTCTTGGTTGTAGGGTGGCGGCGAAACGGCGGGTGCGTTTCCCGATTCCAGCTCAAGATCGACGATATTCAGGTCTTCATCGAAGCTCTTTCCGATGCCGACCAGTTCTCCTCGGCTGTCAACCGCGAGGCTTTCCCCATCAAAGACCAGCTCATCCTGTCCGCCGACCATGTTCACGTAGAAGATCGGGCGCTTCAAACTAGTAGCCTTTGACTTGAGGAGTTTTTCTCTTACGAGTCGTTTGCCTGCGTAGAACGGGGACGCGTTAATATTCACGATGACATCAGCTCCTTTTCGCACAAGCTCTTCGGTCACGGGGCGAGGGTATCGGAGCTCCTCGTCCCAGAGATCCTCACAGATCGAAACCCCTAACGCGAGTCGCTTCCCAGCGACGGCGATGGTGATCGGGTCGTTGCGGCTTGCCGGTTGGAAATATCTGAGCTCATCGAAGACATCGTATGTCGGCAAGAGCGTCTTGTGGACGATTTGGACGATTTTGCTGCCTTGACAGACTGCGGCCGCGTTGTATATGTTTGATCGGTCATGATCGACGAACCCGAGGACTGAGATGAGATGTGTTGAGTGCTCAGCAACTCGCTCCGTGAGTAGTCTGTTCTTTTCGATGAACTTCATCGGCCCACTGGGCAAGTCGCCGCTGTGGGTTCGAATCTCCCTGGGAGGAAGCAGGTCCAGCGGGGGATAACCCGTGATGACCATTTCGGGAAAGGCGAGGAGGTCAACTTTGAGCTCTTCTGCTCTCTTCATGAATGATTTGACAAGCTCAGCATTGCCGTCCAAGTCACCGACCGTCGGGTTGACTTGCGCCATTCCGACTCGTAGGTTCGTCATGGAACCTAACCAGCAGTCGACAACTGTAATGGGTAGAGGCACTATAAGAAAAGCCCGAGTTAAGGCGCGAGCCCGACGAAGACTGTATCATACGCTGAGGTTCTGTGCTTGACCAAAAGTGTGTAGGCGTCTTTGACAAGTTTATTGTCTGGTCTGACCAAGAGAATGGTCTCCGCCGAGATGGGCGAACGCTGGTTTAGATTTCAGCAAGGGCAACACTCAAAGCATTTCCCGCCACATTCGAGACCCAAACTTGGTAGCGAGGGAGGTCAGAACCTTGGGGATTCTATCTGGAGCAGTGCGGGCGGCAAGAAGGATGAGGATACTGCTTGTTCTGGTGGCCTTGTTGTACGTGGGTTCATATTTTTTCGGCTGGTACCTTGTCAGCGTCCAATCGTCGATCGCTGTTGAGACGGGACAAACTCTCAGGGAGACCGTTCTTACAGAGGAGCCATTCACATCGATCGTCGGGTCCCTTCAGAGAGGACAATTGCTCAGCGCTATCTTGGTTACTTTCACGGTGAATCTTACGCTGGGAGCGTTCTTGACGACGACGCTACCCGGAATAGTGCCGATACTCGGAGCATTGGCCATCGTTGTGGTGTCATCTGTTAGAGGCTTCGTGATCGGCATCGTGTACCCGGAAGTCCTCGCAGCGTCTCCGGCCGCCTTCGTGCTCGGGCTTGGAACACTAATGCTTGAGCTTGGAGCATACGTCTTCTCAGGAGCGGCTGGAATCAACATCGCTCTTGCCCCTATCCTGCCTGGAAGGTATGGTGTGCAAAGCAGATGGGTTGCATTCAAGATGGCCTGGAAGGATGCGGCCAGAATATTCGTCGTTGTCGTCATGCTCTTGGCGTTGGGAGCGATATGGGAGATGACGGGCCTCTTTCTGGTCCTGCGCCCAGCCTAGACAGCAAGCCCCGCTGAATGTTCACCCGCCGCTCATGTCTCAACAGAAACCTGAGTCCGCAAGGGCTTAATTGAATCCTCGTCGTTGTGTCAGGACTGGTTGTCACCGTTGTCTGAGGATCTGCGACAGAAACTGATCAGTCTCGGCGCGTCAAGCCAGCTGTTCATGATACGACCGGGGGAAGATTGCGACCTCTATTTGGAGCACACAGTCGTCGACGCGAAATACTACGGAGTTGCCTCGCAGGAGAAGACCACCAAGCGATACTCAGCGAAGATCTGGCTCGTCGAGCCAGAACGCACAGTCAAGTACAGAGAGATCATCCAAGAACAGGATCGCAGCGCCGGGATCCTACCGGCCCCGAACTTGAGTTTCGAGAAGAGCGCGTTCAAGGGGAAGGTCTTGTTCAAGAAGGAGAAGGGTGTGGCCTTCGGTTTCAAGAAACCAGCCGACCCATCTAGCTTCGGGAAGGCGTACCAGTACGACTTCGACGTGACGAGGATCCCTGGTCCGGTTAAAGAACTGGCTGAGGCAAGCGGCTGGAAATTCGAACAAACCATCATGGACTATCGGGCCCCGCCAAAGCAAGAGTCACGCTTCTGCAGCCAATGCGGCACGCCGTTGACGACGGGGGCGCTATTCTGCACGAACTGCGGACAGAAGGTCCAGTAACAGGGGTCGTTTTGGTCCTCAGATACTCGGCTCAGGCCGAGCTGAAACTTTCCATACGTAAGATAGGACAGGCCGACGTGACGAGGGTTATTGCGGGTCCGATCGAGCTATTCGAAGACAAGGAGCACCAAGCAAGAGTCGCCGCGGGTTCTTGAGCAGATATCCTGGATCAAACTCGCAACAGATGGCCTCGGCGTATGGTTCTAACCGGGCCAAGGAAATTTGGCGGATAGGTGAATCATTTCGGTGTCGCTGAGGAACTGGAATGCACGGGTTCAAAGGGCTATTGCTGTCGACTACAACGTATTCGTAATCGTTTTGCTCTAGTATTCACTTTCTTTTCTTTCGCGGGATCCATGCAAGCGCCGAAACCAAGGTGGTCACGAGAACAACGCTTCCCGCAATTGGGTAGATTAACGCTCTCGCAACTCCGGTCGTGGTCGCCTCGCGGGCAATGATGAAACTGAATTCTCCGCGTGGTGTCATGTCAATTCCCACCTCGCTCGCCTGTTGACGCAGTCCCGACAATATCGCTCCAACGTAGCAGCCTACGTATTTCCCGATCAACGCCAAGCCGATGATAGGCACCACGACGGTGGGATTGAAGAATTGAGATGGGTCGACCAGCATTCCCATGGATACGAAGAAGATGACGAGGAACAAGTCACGGACTGGACGAATCTTGCCGTAGATGAACCTAGCCCGCTTTCCGCGAATGGAGAGTCCCATGAGAAACGCGCCCGTGGCGGCAGAGAAGCCCAGCGCAGAGGATAGAACCGCCATAGCGAATCCGAGGCTCAGCGAGAGGAGAAACCCAGCCTCGTCTACGTCCAAATCCAGTTGACTTATTCTGTCGATGAGTCGAGGCGCCAAGTACAGCCCGCCAACCAATATGAGTAGAACGAGGAAAGCGCCGCGGGCAATCCATGACGCCACTTCAGCTAGCGTCGTTGAGCCTCCGGCCGCCAGCCCTGGTAGCAGAGAAAGAATCAGCACAGCGAGAATGTCCTCTATGACTAGGGCACCCATCATGGTGCGCACTGACATCTGAGAAAGGGCTCCGCGGTCGTAGAGCATCCTTGCGACTAGGGCCGTGCTGCTGATGCCAACAATGCTGGCCAAGATAATGCTCTCGAGGACCGACCAACCCAACAGAAGGGCCGCGAATAGTCCCGCGATGAACGAAAGTGTGACCTCCGTCAACGAGAAGACAGCAACCTTCGTTCCCGCGGCTATCATCTCGACTGGGTCAAGCTCGAGGCCCACGATGAACAGCAGTAGTACGATGCCGACCTCTGCTATGGCTCCGATCGTGACCGAGTCGGTCACGAGCTTGAACCCGAACGGGCCGATGATTATGCCCGCGATGA
>Ga0315310_10002132_pt1 | contig 12428 bp, 20 predicted proteins | sample TDP5_MG_FD_203630 | JGI IMG/M metagenome (GOLD analysis project Ga0315310, IMG submission 203630) | Freshwater sediment microbial communities from Lake Towuti, South Sulawesi, Indonesia - TDP5 | ecosystem: Environmental > Aquatic > Freshwater > Lake > Sediment | place: Indonesia: South Sulawesi... | reverse complement strand
TCGGCGTAGGCTTTTAGATCAGCCCAGTTGACTTCATTACGTTCTCCCCATGACTTTACTTGTATCACAAATACCGTTGTACCGTTACCACAGATTAAATCGGCTGTACCATGACTACCCGCACTACGCATACACACACAGTTATAGGTGTACTTCATAAAGTACATAGCATCGTACTCTAGTCGTCTACCCTTACGATATGCGCTCATCTTACTCTAACCTCTATTTTATGTGGTATACCGAGTTTTTCTATGGCTTCCATGTCCATACGCATCCATGTACCGTTTTGATAGTTATAGTACCATGAGTACGACGTATCGACGTTGAACACGTTAGCAATGTACACCGAGAAAAAGTAGAACGAAGAGAGCTTGATAGCTTTTATCTCGTTATCTAATCCCGTTATATCTGCTAACGTCAGCCGTGCATCCTCTGGTATGATTTTGGCTATCTCTGGACATTCTCTATGTAACATAATGTGACCTATACCGCCCTCTAGTGGAAACTCTCTGCATACGGTAGGTCTTTTCTCGTATATACGGCATAAACGTGTTTTTTCGTCGTAATGACAGCATGGCTCACTTATGTTTTGATACGCAATTATTACGACTGGTCTAGGTCTTGACCTTCCCTTTTTACCTATGCCGTAGGCTGGTTTTATATACCGTTTTGGAAACAGTTTAACCTCATGCGGTAACAACGTAATGCCAAACTTGCATAAAGACGTGTTGCTAATAGATTCGGCACAGCATAGACCGCATTTACTACATTCCCAATGGTACATTGTTCTCATTCCTCTATCAGATCAACAATAAATCGTAATGACATAGCACTTATTTGTATTGCCTCTTCCCGCATGTTTTTAGTCCGTTCTTTAGAGTTTTGTATCTTACGTATCGTATCCCATAGTTCATCGAGTTCTTCTTTAATTATTGCGTAACCTTCATGTGGGCTTCGGAAAGGTGGAAATTTTTTTGATGCGTATAGGTACTCTTGATATACCGATTTAATTGCTTTATCTAATTGCATATTATCCCCCCTTTGCTGGACATAAATCAGTATATTCGCAATACTTACACAACCATGAGGGTTCTGGTATCGGCATCGTATTGCCTATCAGATGATGCGATAGACGTACCGACCTTAAACACGTAAACTGAAAGGCATTATCATTACGTTCAACTGGAAACGTCTTTATTATACCGCTTGGCTTGTGTAGATATGCCAAGTACCACTCTGGTTTACCGAATATGTAACTGTATGCGTTTGCTTGTAAGAAGTGGTGCGTCAGAGGTTCATGTGGCATACGTGTTATCGTCTTTGTTTCAAGTCCATGTGTCTTTGTTACAGCATCCCCGTGTGCATACAGCGTTATGTTGCCTATGTTGTACTTACCTTCGAGTTCAACGTCATAGCCTCTTTTCAACAGAGGCTCTCTCAACGCCAAATGTACCAGATCACCGAAACTCAGTATAACGATTTTTGAAGAGTACATCTTTCGCCGTACCTTTCGCTGGAAAAAGGATTTTAGAAGACATTGAATTGTCTCCGTCACGCTTACCTCTGTATCGCTGTACTCTCTGAACACTCTGTTATAATATATTTCGCTGAACAGCTCGTACATGAATTGGTCTGTTATCGTACTCATATTCTCCACTTCATCTCTGGTATACCGTCTCTAGCTGGTACTGGTTCGGGCAGTGCTGGTTCTTGCGTAAGAAACTTTTTATCCCAGTCTAAACTACCGCTTACCATACCATCAACGGTTTCAACGGTTACGTCTTTGAGCATCACCGTTAGTATTGCGTATAAGTTGTCTGCATGTCGTTTAAGTCTTCCTTTGAGCTGTGATACGTCACACGGCTTGACCTCTTTTTGCAATATTGACACTATACCACGTAACACGCTGTCTGGTAGCACCTTATACGTTAAGTAGTCCATGATACGTATTTGTGTAAAGCACGCATCTACTATGGCTAATCTGTCACATAATGCCCGCACATCGTGCCCTAACCTATTTGTGTATATTGTATTGTAAAAGGCTCTGGTGTTGTACTGTACCATGCCATAGAGTTTACCGAAGTCTCCCAAGTTACCGAAGAATAGTATCGGTATAAGTCTAGGTACTTCAGGTACGTTTGCCCGCATGGTCGATATGCCTCTTTCCCATTTTCCCTGTTCCATCCCCGTTAGTATGCTGTCAAAGGTTGAACGTCTGTCCTCACTCGCTATTGTCCACTTGTCAAATTCATCGAAGGTTAGCCCGTTACGTAGAAACACCTCTCCCCGTATCCCCGTTCTACCGTCGAGTATCAGCCGTGCGAGCGACGGTAGCTCTGGAATGTATCTCCAGTTGAACAGCGTCTCGCTACGTAGCCCGAAAGAGGTTTTGCCACTCTCAGGTAACGTAAACTGTGCTACGTGCATCGGCTTACCATCGAAACCCTTGAACCACGATACAATACGTGGTATGAAGAGGCGTTTTATCTCCCGTATAGGTTTATAGCCTAATCCGAGTATGAGCAGTTCTAACGGGCTGTACTGTTTGCTTTCAAGCAGTTCCTTTGCTATATCTTCACTTATTTTTCCCCGTAACGGTATTATTAGGTCGCTTGTAAGAAATTCCTTGTCCTTGTGAAACTTGACGTACATATAGTCGTTAAGATTCGCTACCTTTTCCTCTGTACTGTTACCCAACTTTGATAGCACCGTACTCGGTATCTGTAACTGTAACCCGCTAGGCGTTAGTATGGTTACCGTAATGTTTACCCAGTCTATGAGTATACCACTAGGTCTAAAAATGGCTGATAGAGTTTGCGAAAACATCAAGTCCATAGCCGTTACTTGTTGGTCGTTGCCGTATAACCATTGTTTACGTACCGTCTCCTTTGCGTCTTTGTTATGTAAACTCTCTGGAAATGCTATGTAGACCTCTAATGGTACACTCTGGTCTCTAGGCATGTTTATGTCCAGCAGATGTTTACCAAGTGCATCTTGTACAACAGACATTGATGGTCATCTCCGTTACAGCGTTAGCATGGCTTCCAAGTTCAGTATGTGCAGTATGACCGATATACCTTTCTCTGTTGTGTAGTACCTGCCGTTTCTTTCCTCAAGCAAACCGTTTTTGAGTGCTATATCAATGTACTGTTGTATGTACTTGAAGTTGCTATTCGCCTTATAGACCATACGTGTCTTTATCGTACCTTTTTTGGCTACCATGAGTATCTCTTTCAGTATCTGCCATCCGTTACGCCTTATTTCATTAGACATTCTTCATACACTCTCCTTATGCTTATAACGTCTGCATTATGTACTGATAATGCCGTATATACCACTTGAGCAACACCATCAGGACTTTTCTCTGTTACGTACATCACGCTGTTCTTTTTGTCGTACCTGAAGGCTACAACGACAAATACCCGTTTAGCTTCGTTGCGGTACACCTGTACCACTCTCCATGTCGTTTATCAGACTCGACAACTCTTTGATGAATTGCTTTAGTAAGTCGGCATTTACCCGCATAGTTATGTTGTTCCATACTGGTTTGCCAGTATTGTCCCGTACCACTTTTCTGTCTGTACCGAACACTAAGCGTTTGAAAGACATCAAATAGCTATTTTCCTTTGTCCAATATGTCGTTGTTCCCATTGTACCTTTACTTATCTTTAATACAACCGTGTTACCTTTGCGGTATACGGTTGGTACTGTTACCTGTTGCTGTGGTGCTGTTACCTGTGGGTTACAAAACGGACATTGACCGTCTGGATAGGCTATCTGCTTACCGTCTATTACGTGTATGTGTGCAGTTTTACTCATACTATCACCCCCTTTTTAGTCATCGAACCGCACCTCTATCGGTACTTCTTTTACCCATTTGCGTAGCAGTTCCCGTACTAGGTCGGACATGCTGTTATAGTTGCTTTGTTGCAGTTTTTCTCGTACAGCTCTGTCTAGGTTGTCTGGTATTCGTACCGTTATTTTTGATCTCATTCTTTTCTCCGTACCATTTTATATATGCCCTCTTTGGGACAAGAACAAGTATGTCAAGTGACGTACTTACTTATATAATTTGTGGTCTATGAAAAATAAGGTAGAAATAAGCCTATTCTTACAAAAGAACCTAGCTTTATAGAGATTTATCCCTTCCGAAATTCGTAAATTGTCAGACAAACCGATACTTATTGTCGCACAAAGCGGGTTCTCTCCCCTTTCCCCCATCGCCAGCCCCCTCTCCCTCCCCATCCCCACCCTCTCCCTTCCAACTTCCCCCTTTCCTCTCTCTCCAACTGTTTGTATTGATGAATGTTTATTTATAGGTATATAGTTTTGTAACGGTAGATAACTATATTAGTTACAGTAGATAACTGTATTTGTTACGGTATGTAACAGTATTTAGTTGTTTGTTACGGTATATACCGTTACATAACAACATTTACTTCGTAACGTAGAACAGTATTTAATTCTATGTAACGATTGATATTCTCCATAGATCAAATATCAGTATCTTGGGTATCCCGCTCTGTACCGTGAACCATATTTCTGCATCAGTTTTAGGTATTCGTCTCGTTTGAAGTATGTCCAGTCGTCTCCCGTGTAACGTTTTCTTCTCCATGCCCATAACGCTAATCGTACTGGTATTCCCATCATTTTCAAGTATCGTATGTATTTGTGGTTCTCTGGTAAGCCGTAGGTTCGTGCGAGCCATCTTCGTATGAAGTATGGCATACCATAGGCGTAGCGCATCGCTATGGAGAACATAGCCTTACCGTACATGTCTTTCATTAGGTCGATTTTGGTGTTATCGTCGTATTCTTCCATTGTGTCAAGTTCTTCTTTTCGTGGTACACGTTCTGTTCGTGGTTTTCCGCTTGATACCGCTTTGGTTTCGAGTTTGCGTTTTTGAGTCGATGTAAGTAGTGCTTTGGGTTTAGATGCTTGGGCTTGATGTGTTGCACTCATATATACGGCTACGGGTTTGGTTTGTAAGCGTTGGCGTGTTAGGGCTGTTACACGTAACGCTATCATGTTGGTTTGCTCTGGGTGTCCCATAAACATACCTATGTATAGCTGTAACATCTGTTTGATTAACGCCTCTAAGCCCGTTATGGTTTCACAGTACGGTGTTTTAGCTATGGTCATCAGTATGAGTTTGTCAAGTACCTGTTCTAGCTGTATTGGTACGTGTTGTTTAAGCCATTTTTCCATTAGGCAAAAATCCTCATGGTCTGTAAGGGTTATTGCGGTAGGATGTAACGGTCTTTCTTTTACTCGTTCCAGTTGTAGCTCGGTACGGAGTATTTCTGGTCTTGTGGTTTCTTCTTCCTCTAATGCTTGTTTCGTTATGAGGCGTTTTGTGTAGTATTCCTCTTCCTCTGGTAACGTTATTAATGCGCCTCTTATTGGTGGTAACGTTTCTCTGGGCGTTATGTATGGTAGCATCTTCATGGAGTCTAATGCTCTTTCCATGAGTAGGAGTCTTTGTACGTTTACGAATCGTAGTGCTGGTACTTGTTGTAACTGTTGTCCTATGGTTATTCCTCGTTGTACCGATGTTTCGTGTTCTAGTCGTTGTACCGTTGTAAGTGTTAGTACCGTTTGTTTCATGCTTTCGATTTGGCTTATTGCGGTAAGCATCTTCCAAACCATATATTACACCTCATTAAACGATTAATGCGTACCGATTATATCATCCAGTAACTTGTTGTACACGTTCATTATCTCGGTTGTCTTTTTATAGTGGAATATGTCTGTGAGTGCCTTAACGAGTATGCCGTATACCGCTGGTCGTTTCCATCTGTCTGTTACCAGTTTTGTCGCCTCTCTGCATCCCCTGTTTATGGCTTCTTTCATGCGTAGATACAGCGCTTCATGGCGTGCTTTCGGGTAAAGAGGCTCATATATAACGTCGCTTAACGATTCCAGTTCAACCCTTGCCTCTTTTGTGTATTGGATGGCTTTTTCAATGAGGTTTAACGACATATCAAGTTCAACCCACGTTTTTTAGACATTTCTAAATATACCGATAGACTTATATATGTCTTACGGTTCAGTCTTTAAGGATATAAGCCGAAAGGCGAAAAAACGGGGGAACTTGAAGATGCCGTCAACATGGGTTTTAACCGTGTACGGACAGCTTATGGGTGCGTTACCGTACGGTATGGCTGACGAGTGGGAAGCGACTCTGAAGAGTATGCGAGATGCCATCAAACATGCTCTTCTTACGACAAAGATTCCGAATGAAGCGGCGTACCTTGACAAGCTGGCTGATGCCTCTAGTGACCGTTTTGAGGCTTTTCTCAATACGGTGGGGGCAGACTGGAACGTTAACGATATAGAGCTGAAGCAACGTGTCAAGCTGGCTAGGAAGTACAACGATTGGAAAACTGGTGTAACAAACGCTTTTGCCATTGGTGGACAGTTTGAAACTCAGGTAACGGCGAAGAAAGGCAAGACCGAAGCTATACGCTATCCGTTGTCCTTTGTCGGTAACAAGTCAGAGGACAGATGGAGATGCGGTAGCTTAATTGCTCTTGCTCTGGGCGGTGACACACGTATCGTAAGGTACATAACGAGTCCAGACACTTTAGCTGGTACGATAGCGGCGGCTTTGAAGTCTCCATACAACATATACGACAGACCTTTCGTTGTTGCCTCAACCGTTAAATATGGTACGCTGTTACAGTATGCCGATGAGGTTGGTCTTGACAAGACCACGCTTCTCGCCGCTTTGAACGCCATATATGACGAGATCGAAGGTCATAAGGTTTCGGGTTCAACCCTAACCTTAACAGCCACTTGGGATGCAACATACGACTGTCTGAAGGTCGTAACGGACTATACCGCACCATAGTTGCCGTAAAATGGTTGAAATCTGGTACACAACGGTACATATAACCGCTCAAAAGCGGTGGTACACATGACTGCCCAACCCTTTAGCGGTGGCAATTCTCCCTTTTTTGTACGTGACGAAGTTTTAGGGGGTGTTCTGTACGCCTGAGCCTCCAGAGGAATATACAACAGCCCATACCAACCTTCTTAACTTCCGTGGAAAGGTTTTAACCGATTTGGTTGGCGGTAGGGTAATTGCTGGTTTGGATGCTGGTCACGCCTCTATGCTTAAGTATAAGAACCTCATTGACGGTTTGGGTGTTACGCCGTACCTTTTCGGTAGGGTTCAAGAGTATGCGTTAGCTTTAAAGTTTAAGGGTATAGACGTTGATACGGGTGGTATACGACGTGTTAAGGGTGAGTATGTAGGTGGTACGGCTGATTATCCCTTACAGCCACCTTACCAAGTTCCCCGTAGACCTCTTCCACAAGTAGATGTCTTTTCATATACACCCGTAACGGATTTGGATATGCTTGATAAGGCTAACGCTGGAAGCCTAAGAAGTTTTGTACTTATACGCTGTCCAAGCGGTACGTTTAGAGAGACTCCAGATGCGGAGAACGCAATATATGACTATTATGAGTTATACCCTACGTCTCGGTACGGGAAGAAGTGGCACATAGTCAACCCGAATCCTTCGATAAGCGACTGGGATAGTTTTGAGGGCGAAGAGGTAAAGCTAGACCGTGCACTTGTCAAAGCTGGTACGTATGACAATTATGAGTATTACGTCTCATTATGGTTTGACTGTTTAGCGTTAGGTATGGGTGCTATAAAGCAGTCGAACCTCATACTTGTACGTTGCGATAAGAGTAGCGGTGCGTTTGATATACACTTCAGTATAGCTGGTCAAACGGTATCTAGTGCATACCACAATTTATACGGTACGTGGAAGTGGACTGATAGAGAGGTTGGCTTTGCGAATTTGGCTGAAAACATCACGGTTGAAGTTCCATACGAACCGACGTGGCTTAATCATTTTGATGTTATAATATCGGTTAACGATGTTATCATGGGTACAACGAATCCCATACCAGACACTTATACTCATCCAGCTTATACCGATCTAATTGTTACGGCGTACCCGAATGTAGGTTACAAGTTTAAACATTGGGAACGTGACGCTACCATAGTCAGCGTAACGAATCCTTACACGTTACGTATGCTTAAAGATTATACGCTTAAAGCGGTTTTTGAACCGCTGTAACATGGGGGGAGTCGTAAATGGCTAGTGCGATAGGGAGTTTGGCTTTCGGTCTAGGCATAGGTACGGGGTATTCCGTACTATCAGAGTACCTACGTCTCGGTATACTGTGGAAGAAGTGGAAAAGCCTACCGTTACAGATGAAAACGGCTAAGATAGCCGAAGCGTTACAGAGTATATTGGATGCGGAGAAGAACACGGTTAGCGGTTTGAGTACGAAGGGTGCGGTTGATGCGATACACAACTTTATAGACCGTACGTTAGACTTTGCATGGATGGCTGACGAAAGTATTGCGAATCAGATGTTTATACAGATGATACAGCAAAGTATAGCTTATGCAATACACAGCAGTCATGCTGGTGCTATCGGTACTATCGGAAACGTGTATAGTGGTAGTACGTACCTTAGTTCTGGTGAAGCGTCAACGATAGGGGAGAACGTGGATTATTTTGATCGTAACTTAAGAGGCTTCTTCAGCGCAGAGGTCGGTCAGAACATACCGACACTAACGTTTAACTTGGTTCGTGGCGCAAACAGACGTATTGGAGACATTTACGGTGCTGTGATGCGTAACATGGATAGCTTTCTAACAGAGTGGAACGATCTAGCGTTATCGTATTACCGTCATTATCACACTATGGCTAGGGAACGTTTTGCAGATGCCATTAAGATGAAGGAGACTGCTACCGATAGGGCGTACGGTTTGCTTGAACAGGTTGCTAATGAACACTTAGCACGTATAAGTGAACAGCTTGATACGTTGGAAGGGGCTAAGGCGTGGTGGGATGCTGGCTTAATGAGTGATGATGACTTGGAACAGATAGCGATACGTATAGACTTGGAACGTGGTGCTAGTGAGGGTAACTATGATGAGTACAAGACGGATATAGCGGATGCCATAAATCTTGCGATCGTTACATGGGATGCGAAGATAACTCAGGCGTTAGGTGACTTGACCGATAACGAGACGAAGTACAACGTTCTCATACGTAGCATCTTCGATATGATGTTTACTCAGGTTACGGATTTTGCCGAGATGGTAACGGCATTATGCCAAACCGCCGTTGAAGATGTCTGTGCATACCGTAACGTAGGTAAGGGCGTAGCCATATCTTCGGAGTATGAAACCGTACCTTATCCGATGTATTGGTTACGTATTGACGTGTACCAAATGGAAACGAGTTAGGAGATGATGAAACGTGGTTGGTATAGCGGGTGTGCATGTCGAAGTGTTCAAAGATAGTACACTCGTTAAAGAAGGCTATACGGATGAAAACGGGAAGTGGACTGATACACTAGAGGCTGGTACGTACCTAATCCGTTTGAGTAAAACGGGTTATACTACGGTAGAGAAAACCGAGACGATTCCCCGTGATATGCAGTTAATGGTTAACCTTCCTAAAACCGTTGTACCGTCGGTTGACAAGACCGTAACCATGATAAGAGGGTATGAGACAAGTGTTTTGGGCGGTACTTATAAGACATCATCCATATCTACCAGTTATGAGACGGAAGTCTTGTAACAATATAATGTAAAAAGGAGAGTGATGTACATGAGGGCGATTAGAGGCTCAATACGTATGCGATATGAGGTGATAGTGAGAGATAAAAATGGTAAAGTCTCACACAGAGAGAGACGTTTTTGCAACAGTTTCGTAACTAACTTTGTAAAGTGGCTTCGGGGATGGTTTACGGTTGCACTTATAGGCTACCCTATTCCCAGTTATTCAGCTAACGACACGGGTAACGTTGGAAGAACCATTCCAGTAACAGGTACACAACTTGCAAGCAATTTTGGATTCTTTCAAGCGAATGTAAACGATGATACACACGGTATATGTGTTGGTACAAGCAATCAAGCTGTAAGTCCAGCGGATTATAACTTGGTTGGTAAGATTGCTCATGGTACGGGTGCGGGACAACTGGTACACGGCGCACAGACATACGAAGCCATTGAGGTTGTAGATAACAATTCAAAATGGAGAAACACAAGACCATTCACAAACAACTCTGGTAGTACAATAACGGTTAAAGAGATAGGCATTATCTTCGGTATGCTGGATACTGGTAGTGCTACTAGGTACTTTTTGAGTTGCAGAGATGTTCTAGCGAGTCCAGTAGATGTTCCAGACGGTTCAACGCTAACGGTACGGTACACGGTGCAGGTAACGGCATAGGACAGGTGATGTGTAATGATAAACACACTTGTTATACCAACAATGTTACTGTTTGTTCTAAATGCGATCATTGGCGCAATAGCATACATATTCTTCTGGAGTATCAAAGATCGTAACGTTATAATACGACAGTTGGTTCTCGCTGGAATAGCGGGGTACATATACTGGTATATGTATAACACGTACACCATACCAAATTCATTAATATCGGTTGTTATCGGTTGGTTTGCACCCGACTTCATTGAAGCCGTAATGGAAAAATATAAGCCGAAGCACGATGATACGTAGCGGGGGTTGTTGAATTGAGTGAGACGTATGTGCGGATACCGCCCGATAGTACGGGGAAGAAGATGAGGGCTTTAAAGGAGACAGTTGATGCACAAGAGGTACATAGCGAAACCGTTGTACTGCTTGGATGGGATGGTACGCAATTAGTTAAACTTCAAGCTACGGCTGAGGGAAAGTTACGTGTAGTAATACCGTAACCCCTAAAGCTGGTGATAGACTTGGAGATACGTACCTATGGAGAGATAGACGTGGTTGGCGGTTCATCCATAAAGGCGTTTCCATACATTGACGTTGATGCTGGACTTAGGGGAGTGTACGGGGGGCTAGACATTGGTTAAGGGAACAAAGCAAATTCTTAGGCGTTTACTACCGCACAATGTTCTTCGTACCGTTGTTACTAAGGTGCTTTGTGATGGCTTAGACGTGGGTAAGTCAACAACGAAGATAAGACCTTCGTACATTGAACTGTCACCAGAGGTAGGTGATCCAGAGCTTAGCGAGTTACGCCTATGGGGTAGAAACGACCTACATAGGGTACGGGCATACCTAGATGCATCTGTACGGACATTACTGTGTAGTGGAATGATAAACAGCGACCTAGCGTTACGAGAATTAGAGAGTACGAAAATACTTATCAGCGGTACAACGGGTTTGGATGCTTGGCGTGATCCATCTGACTTGACAAAGATGGATGGTGGAAAAGTCTACTTTACGGTTACAGACTTACTCGATGCCATAGCGAGAATTAAGGTACGTAAGAATAGCGGTTCACCCGATGCTGGTGCTAGGCGAAGGCTTAACCTTATAGAGGGTACGGGTATTGCCATAGGTCTTACGGATGATGCAGTTGACGAAGAAATTGATATGAATATAGCGTTTTGTTCTCAAAGCGTTCAAGTTAGCGGTATGTCAAGTCCTATCGGTACTAACACAACAAATACCAATTATGAGGATATGACGGGTTCTGAAGTGAGTTTAACGCTTCCCTATAATTGCGATGTACTGATGATGCTAAACGGAAACTTTAGACAAGATGGCAATTACAGCATAACAGTAATTTTCAACTATGGTACGGTTGATGAAACCAATAGCGAGATTACCTTTCAAGAAAGAACGGGCGGTGGGTATTACAGCGTTATACCAAATACTGCTTTATGGTTGAAGAGTAACGTTCCAAGTGGACTTCATCCGTTCAAGATACGCTGGAAGGTAAGTGGTAGTAAAGGATACATATCGAATGGTCGCTTCATTGTTATAGCGGTACGGAGATAAACGTTATGCCTTCAGTAACGGAAAAAGACTTCTGGTTAAGCGGTATATGGATACCCATAAAACCAATGTTCAATATTTTTGTACCAATACGGTACATTAAAGGGTATGCTCTGATAAAACGTGCTGGCGTAGTGTTACGGAAATTGACACCGTTCAAACCATACGTGGTTGAAAGACCTACACAGACAACGAAAAATGCTCAAGTCAAAGAGAGTGAACGCATAACACGGCTTAAACCAAAATGGGAAATAATAGTAACACGTAACGGGAAAGAGATATACCGAAGGAAACGGATAAGAGACTTATTCGTATGGCGTGGACAAAGCATTTTTGCGTACCTATTGAGTCAAGGTACAATCGGTACAATTACAGCAGAATGGAAAATTGTGGCTAGTGAAAACGACGTTATGGCTGATATGGGTGACGATAGTGGTGATCCAGAGGCTAACGAGTTTAACCCGTTAATAAGTCTCCCTACCTTAGTCTCGTATGCCTTTGAACCCACCGTTAAACCCTCTGGTAGCGGTCAAACCTATGCAGACGTAATAATCGAAGGTACAGTAATAAGCGACGGCAACAAGACGTTACGCAAAA
>Ga0315310_10002130_pt1 | contig 12434 bp, 11 predicted proteins | sample TDP5_MG_FD_203630 | JGI IMG/M metagenome (GOLD analysis project Ga0315310, IMG submission 203630) | Freshwater sediment microbial communities from Lake Towuti, South Sulawesi, Indonesia - TDP5 | ecosystem: Environmental > Aquatic > Freshwater > Lake > Sediment | place: Indonesia: South Sulawesi... | reverse complement strand
ATCAAGGAAATTGAAGTAGCTAGACCTGCCGCGCTAGAAACGCTTACCCACCTGAGAAGAACATAGTGTCATGCCACGCTCACGCAACACCCCTACCCGATGCCAGCATCCCGCAACAGAACCTTCGCAGCAACACCGCACTACTTGACCTAATCTCTCGCGGTCACCTTCTTAAACGTGACCAAGTAGTGTAGAATACGTCCGTGTGTACTAACCGGTTCGAAGCCAGCACCTTCGCACCAACGAATCATGGTCTTTCGGCGAGGGTAATCTGGATCGGGTAGGAACTCACCTACTGCCAATACGCCGTCATTTTTGAGAATACGCTTAATCTCAAGCAACACTTTGCTCTTGTTGGGGATTTCCGCTAGCACTGCGATCATGAAAGCTCGATCAAAAGTGTTGTCCGGAAACGGCAGTTCATAGGCAGAGGCTACGTTTGTAGTCACGTTGGTTATGTTCTCTCTCTGAAGTCTGCTTCTGAGTCTTGAGATTACGGTTGGCTGCATGTCTATGGCGTAGACCTTTCCCTTTTCACCAACGCGCTTTGCTGCCTCAACCGTGAAAGTCCCAGGACCCGGCCCTATCTCAAGGACCTGCATACCCCCTTGTATGTCCATCCAGTCAACTACCCTCGCAGGTGGTTGTATTCGTCTTCTGATAGGATTATCAATAAAGCGAGCAAGAGATGCAGGGATCGGAAAGTGAACAAATCGGCGCACGATCCTGATCAAGACAAACCAGCCTACCAAGACAGCAACAATCCAAAGAAGCATAGTTAACATTGCAGAAACAACAGACATCGCACTAATCCTCCTGCATTACCCTTCCATTGACCCCCTAGCAGTTCAACAAGTGGGTACGAACGCGCCAGATCCACCAACCCTGGCGATTTCAAATTTGGGTTCAAGGAATGAGGTGCTCGGCAACCCGTCGGACGCATGAATCCGTTTTCCTTCCAACATGGACCGGTACGCACTCATACTCCCTAAGGAGGAAATGCCCCTATATTCGCCTGAACTCCTCATTACTCCCTCCTTACCCCAAAAGCACTCCACCAAATCACCGTTGCGCCCTCTTCGCTGCATATTCAGAGTCTAGTTTCAGCATCCACCCGATAGCGTATTCAATAGCTTCAGTTCTGAGGTTCTCATTGCAATTGACACTAGATTGCACTCCTTTATAAAGCCCCTATTGACTCCGCCCTGGAAGTACGTGAAGAGAAAAATAGAGCTGCAATTATGCAACTACTTGGCGTACCTTGTAACTTGTCTCATTGCTATGTCCGATAGAGGCAGATGTATGCCAGACTGTGCGAAGTTGTCCGCCTAATGGAAGACTTCCCACGAAGGATATAGGGAACGATGCCTATATAGGCGTCGCTCCCTATATCTTTTCGATCCGTATGCGCGAACCTCCGTTCATGATAGGTAAGCCGGTCACAGGCGATTATTTTGTGGACAGGGAAAAAGAGCTAGACAAGCTTCTCTCATTGGTCAGAGGAGTTGAAAAAGGCAGCTCCAGCAACTCTGTGTTGATTGGCTTACGAAGAACAGGAAAGACATCCATCCTCGAAAATCTCACGATCAAGCTGGAATCGAATCCGCGTGTGGTGCCCATGATCGTTAACTGCTATGGGCTGGCGGCAAAGAGCCGCTTTGCCAAGTTACTGGTCGACACAGCCGTGGCAAGCTATGTCCAGAAGACCCGCGACACAGCCTACTTGAAGAGACTAGCAAAGGCCGCTAGCGAAAGAGCGAAGGCTGTGCTGGGAAGAGTTAGCGAAGTGAAATTCTCCGAGTTCACAGTAAGGTTTCAGGACAAACAAACAGAGGAAGATTCCTTGATTGAAGACGCCTTACATTACGTAGAGTCCTTAGCGACCGAGAGAGGTGTCTTCTTCGTTATTATGCTAGACGAGTTCCAAGACATCATCCGATGGGGAGATGATACACTGAAGCGGATCCGTGCAATCGTCCAAGCGCAGAAAAGGATCTGTTACGTTCTGACAGGTTCAGCCACAACAATCATGCGCAATCTGGTCTACGACCGCCGCTCACCATTCTACAGACAACTCGTGGAAATCCCAATCAAAAAACTCGATCAACAGACGGTGAAAGATTTTCTAAGGAAGAGGTTCAAAACAGTCGACATACGCCCTGAGCCCTCACAAATAGATAAGATAGCTGCATACTGCGGAGGTTACCCAGACTACGTTCAGCGCCTAGGCATGGAACTCTATCTAACAGTCGGGGAGGGAGGCGCAATAACCGAAGAGTACATCGACAGAGCATACGAAGATATGATTGTAAGCCTAGACGGAGAATTCGAGAACTACTTTGCCATATTCTCCCCGCTCGAACGGGAAATTCTCCTAGCACTAGCAACAGGCAGTATCCAGCCCAGCGAAGTGGCCCGAGAAGTAAGAAAACCCATCTTCAACATATCTAAGACGCTCATTACCCTGATGAACTTCGGAGTAATCGAAAGACCCATGAAAGGCCAATACAGAATGATTGACCCCATATTCGCAGATTGGCTCAACAGACGCTTCAAGCCTATGCCAGAAGAACGTTAGGCAAACGTTCCTATATAGGCAAGAATCCCTATACTAAGGCAATGTGACTAACTCACCCCAAACCCTTCGGCAGAATCTCGTCGGATGAAAACATGAACTGCTACCTGAATCTCCGCATTTTTGAAAATGCTTTGATCTGTTTCTGGTTGTGAGAACTGGTGTCTCCCTTCGCTCGAAGGCTTGAATCCACGGTGCACTATGGCACATACCATGTTCACAGTGCAATCGGACTGTAGCCATTGCCGAAAGAGCGGATATGAGGGAAAGCTCTTGCAAGATGGTCTGTTAACCTAGAAAAGAAATCAAGAATCGCCTATTTCTCTTTTGAAGACTTCACTGAGATCTCTTCCCCAATTGTCGATAGCTTCCAGCTTTCCGTCGAAGAACCTGAGCACCGGCGGTTCATACACGAATCTCAGCCCTTTCACCAAATCCCGTTGCTTGTACAGCCAGTTTATTCTGTCAATGGCATATTCAATATGCGATATCGTATAGACCCTCCTCGGAAGCGCAATCCTCGTTAGTTCCATGTCGGCTAGGAGTTCCTTCCCTTCTTTGTCTCTATCCATCGAGATGGTTCCCCTCTCCATGCTTCTTATCCCCGAAGCTATGTAGAGAGCAGCCGCCAACGACCCAGCTGGATACTGGCTTTGAGGAACATGTGGCAAGAACTTCATTGCATCCAAGTGACAGGCCAGTCCACCTGGTGGAGTAACCACTGGAATCCCAGTCTCGACAAGCCTGTTGACGAAGTACTTTATCTGCTCCACCGAACAACCTGCAACTGCGGGGTCCACCATTTCCCGAACTCCCACGGCCATGGCTCCAATCTCTCTCATAGACATGCCACCATACGTGTAGAAACCCTCGTAGACAGGAAGCCAAGGCCTGATCTTGTCAAATAGTTGCTTATTGTTTGTTGCTATCATACCTCCTCTGACAGACGTGTTCTTTCTTCCGCTCATGTAGAATATGTCGGCTAGGCTGCATATCTCCCGAACGATTTCAGCTACGGTCTTGTCTTCGTATCCTTTCTCTCGCTGCCTGATCAGGTAGGCATTTTCGCAGATCAGGCTTCCGTCCAAAACTAGAATTGTGCCGTGCTCACTACAAATCTGCCTTATCTCCCTCAGGTTTGCCATAGAGAATGGTTGTCCGCCGATCAGATTGGTCGTCGCTTCCATCCGTACAAAGGCTATCTTCTCCTTACCATACTTCTTGATTACGTTCTTCAGCTTCTGCGGATCCATGTTCCCTTTGAACGGGTTAGTGCTCTCTGTCTTCAACGCCTCATCGTAGTAGATCTCTAAGCAGAGAGCCCCTGGAAGCTCAATATGCGCCTTGGTCGTGGTGAAATGGTAGTTTGTTGGGACAACATCGCCAGCTCTGGCGAAGACCTTCGTCAACAGATGCTCCGCTGCCCTCCCTTGGTGAGTATTCATCACATACTTGTAACCTAGAACATCTTCCACCGCTTCAGCGAATTCATAGAAAGTCATACTACCAGCGTAAGCGTCATCGGTCCTTATCATGCCAGCGAACTGGTTATCGCTCATAGCATTTACGCCGCTGTCGGTGAGCATGTCCAGAAAAATGTCCTTGGTCTTGAGCAAGAACGTATTATAGCCCGCTTCCTCTATGGCCCTTAGCCGTTGCTCAGCGGGTATCAACCAAATCTTCTGCACCATCCTCGCTTTGTGCATTTCAATAGGTATTTCCTTTCCCGAACATAACTTCACTGACACTGCCGAGAATCCCCTAGTTCTTGCGATTACTGTTGCGTGTCTTATTATGCATTCTACTCTGGCGTGCCAGAACCGACAAATGCTGCTACAGGTTTCAACCGCCTGACCTATGGATGGCTCTTGCCGCCCTCCACACATAAAGGGCTCCGACACATCCCACAACGCCCATCATAATTGGATAGAGGAACGCGATTCGAAACGAGAATCGATCAGACAGAAACCCGATCACCGCTGGCGATAGGGTTCCTCCAATGAATGCTGCGATCGAATTGGTCAGCCCCAGCATCTTCGCCCTGTTAGACTGATGCGTGATGTCTGATATCATAGCGAAGAATATCGGGAAGAAGGCGGAGCTCACGATTCCCTGGAAGAACAGCCCGATCACGTAGAAGCCGCTGAAGGGAACTGAGGTGATCCAAGCCGTGGCGATGAAGACCATCATGGTTGAAAATAGTAGGATTCGCGCCCTTCCAAGTCTGTCTGAAAGGTAGCCTCCGGTGAGCTGCCCTGCCGCACCTGTGATGCGCGATATGCCTAGTATGAAGGCTACATATGAGACGTCGAGAAGGAAGGTTTGAGCTAAGTAGACGGGCAACATCGAGAGTAGGCCAAGGTTGCACGACCAGACCGCTGCTTGCACAGTAATCATTGTGAAGAGCAAAGAATTCGATGTGTGCAGTTCCTTGGCCCGTTTGGAAGACGGTTTGACGATACGTTTGCCCTCGGGAACCAGAAACAAAACCATGATACATATGACAAATGAGTAGAGACTCCATGCCTGCAAGCAGCCTGACCAACCCAAAGTCGCAATGGCAGACCAAACGAATAGGGGACCTAACGTCTGACCGAGAGGCGCCGCAGTTTCATGTAGACCCATCACGGATCCTACCTGATGCATCGGGTATTCCTTTGATAGAAGTGAGAGCCCCTGCGGGAGGTAGGCGCTGAGCCCTGCGCCCGCAACAAAACCCAGTACGACAAGACTGACAAAGGACCTTGAGGCTGAGAAAGCCAAGAGAGATATCGTAGTCAGCACTACTCCTCCACAAATGGTCCACTTCTCACTCAGCTTACCCGACGCCAAAGAGAAGGGATATGACAAGACGGCATATCCTAGGAATAAAGATCCGACAAGTAGACCGATTGCCTCGTTGGATAGTTGCATTGAAAATTGGAGCGCAGGCATGATTGCTGTGAACATCATCCGGTATGAAAAATTCCAGAGCCAAGTCAACCAAAGCACCGGAAGCAGAAGTTTCCTTGACACCGTTAGTCCACTACGATACCCTCCGAAGCAGGCATAATCATTAATATCGTTAGCGGCACATCTTTCTTCGGGAACAGACTTGATAACGGAGATCGCAACGGTAGCCGTGCTTGTATCCAACGGCAAGAAATCGAAGGAATGGTTCAGGGACAAACTTGGCTTCGAAGTCAAGGAGGACGGGGACCACTGGATAGTTGTGGCACCTCGAGGATCCAAAACAGGTATACATCTCTGCGAGACCAAGGAACTCGACCCTGGCAATCAGGGAATACTCTTCTACGCTGACGATGTGGATGCAACGTGCAAGGAGCTGAAGCAGAAAGGTGTCGAGTTCACTAGACCACTCGGGAAGGCAGAGTGGGACGAGAACATGAGGTACGCGATGTTCAAGGACCCGGATGGAAACGAGTACTGGCTGATGCCGAAGATTGAATAGTTACATTCCTCCTGCTCGTCGACCATTGGGACTGAAAGAATAATCCAATACTACGAAGCCTTTGTAAAACAAGTAGACGGTCCTCTAGTAACTTCCGGCTCTTGTCACATCCTTTCATATCTGGGAAACGTGTCTTAGAGTTGGATGCCTTGTCTTTTCAATCAACTTCTCATCCGCAGTGAAGGCGGGAACATTCAGAAATCTGGACAAGGACAGGTAGCAAGCGTCATAGACACTAATGGCATAGTTGAAAGCTGTCTCGACAGCGTCTTCCATCCATTCCTTTTCTGGGAACCTCAAACTGATCTGAAGGTCTAGAAGATCTGCGATTGCATCTTTCACATCTTGCACTCCGAAGTCTGGACTGTGCCTAAGAGCGTTTGCCACCTCGAAAACCATTAGAACAGGTGCGTTCAAGGTGACCTCACCCTTCAGGTGTCGGCTTCTCAGTCTATCGGCCTCATCAGAATACTCCTCAAGGTTGAACCACTTCACTGCAATTGAGGCATCGATAACTATCGCCTTGTCTCTCTCCATCTTCTTATCTCCTCAACCCCACTCCATTTCCCAGATGTCTTTGCCCGAAGTCTTTCCATATCCTCTGCTGCTCTCAAAGCTCTCGCTCTGTCCATCTTTCCACGCAACCGTGCTTCAACCTCAACCCTGTTCTGAATAGCTCTCCTCACAACCTCTGACCAGTTCACGTCTCTGTAAAGATCCATCTGAGCCTTGGTCTTCTCGTCCACTCTTACACTGACAACCTTCACGTAGATCTCCCAAGACTATGTAAGCTATGTCATACTTAACGTTTACAAGTAATACGCTCTGAAGATCAAGAGGATATCGTCCACCGAACTACTGCAGATATGAATAGAGAGAGAATGCTGATCTTCTTCCGTCTTAGCCCACTCAACACATGACGGTCACAAAGATCTCAAGACGCAAAAGGCCTTTCGTCTCTTGGATCCTGACTTGTTTGTTTCTTGCTGCCAATCGGCAAAGCCCATTCCTGAAACTATCGTACAAAGAGTGAACGTATCCCGCTTGATTACGCCTCTAAGCGTAACGCTGACTGGTATAACGATTCTTATACTTCTTGGCGTAACGCCTTCCAACGTAACCGGTCCTCGTACGTCCCTATTGATCCGGACCAAAGCACAAGACCGCCTCGGTACCACACGTGAAGCTGTTTCCGAACCACACCCTTCCAAAACATGACGATCCTTTTCTGCCTATGCGTAACAAGAGGAGAGGACCCGGCCCACACATAAAGCAAGGTCTTATATATATGAGAGAATGTTCATATGTTCATGGCAGCATCTGACGCCGACCTCATCCGAAAACTAGCTGAAATCTTCCAAGTGCTCTCAGATGAGACTAGGATTAGAATTCTTAGAACTCTGGAAAAAAGAGAGTTGTGCGTCTCCGATATTGTCAAGATGACTGAAGTTTCCCAGTCTGCTGTGTCTCATCAGTTGAGGATTCTTCGTCAGACGGATCTAGTCAGATCGCAGAGAAGAGGTAGGAATATCTACTACAGGATTGCTGACGGACATGTCTTCTCGATAGTCAGAGACGGATTAGACCATGTAACGGAGGAAAGATGATGCCGATAAAACAGCTCTCCGCAAGAATAGAAGGAATGGACTGTCCAGCCTGTGCGGTCAAGATTGAGAAAACCCTCTCGAAGCTTCAGGGCGTTATGGATGTCAAGGTGATCTTCGCCGCGGAGAAGGTAAACGTAACATACGATGCACAGAAAACAAGCGAGAAGAACATAGAACAAGAGATCAAGAAGTTAGGTTATGAAGTAAGCGAAGAAGAAAGCGTAGACAAGAAGCGAAAGCGCAGATTCGAACTTCTATACCTATCAGCCCTGGGCATAGGAATACTGGTAGCATGGTCCGGCGCGCTTCACCCCTTCATACCTCTTGACTTGGACGCGGTTGTGTTAGTAATCCTCACAGGAATTCCGATCTTGAGGTCAACCTTTCAAGCGCTGAAGGCGAAGGCCATAACGGCAGAGGTCGCCATGGCTACCGGCATGGCTGCTTCGATCGTCATAGGGCAGTTCCTCTCGGCGGCTGTGATCGGATTCTTTATGCTCATCGCTGAGTTCATAGACGAGTTTACAACTGACAAGGCTAGAGCGGCCATTGAAGGCTTGATCAAGATTTCCCCGAAGACGGCTCTAGTGAAGCGAAATGGTCGCGAGATCGAAGTCGATGTGAACGAGGTCGTTCACGGAGACATCGTTGTCGTGAGGACAGGCGAGAGAATACCTGTAGACGGCGCTGTCATTGCTGGACGGGCCTCAGTGAATCAGGCTCCCATCACGGGCGAATCAATTCCCGTGGAGAAGAAGACAGGTGACAATGTCTTCGCTGGCACAATCAACCAACTCGGCATACTGGAAGTAAGAGTTACCAAAGTCGGAAAGGACACCACCCTGTCCCGGATCATTCAACTCGTTGAAGAGGCGGAAACAGCGAAGGCACCAATACAGAAAGTGGCAGACCGCTTCTCATCTAAGTTCCTCCCTCTAGTCTTCCTAGTAGCCGCTTTGACTTTCCTCTTCACTAGGAATATTACTCATACGATCTCAGTGGTCGTGGTGGCTTGCCCCTGCGCCATAGCCCTAGCAACTCCCCTCGCAGTGGTGGCAAGCGCAGGCAAAGCTGCCAAGAAAGGGATAGTGATCAAAGGTGGAATCTACCTCGAGGAACTGGGAAAGGTAGACACAATGGTGATCGACAAGACGGGTACCTTGACGGTAGGTGAACCAAGAGTGGTACACATCAAGACCTTTGACCAACATGACGATAAGGAGATCGTTGCTCTGGCGGCCATCACGGAGGCCCACTGCGAACATCCCTTGGCAAGCGCCATACTCAGCAAGGCAAAGGAGTACGAGATAGATTTGCCCGAACACGGTGCATGCAGTGTAATACCTGGCAAAGGAGTCACTGCAACCTATGAGAACCAGACAATAGTCTTCGGGAACAGAGAGTTCCTAAAGGAAAGAAACGTAGCGATACCACCAGAAATAGAGTGGTACACCGAGGCCGAAGAAAGAGAAGGAAGAACAGCAATGGTTGTTGCTCATGATAACGACGTTTGCGGGGCGATCTCGGTAGCTGATATCGTGAAGGACGAAGCTAAGCAGACGATAAAGGAACTGAAGGAAAGTGGAATAGATGTGATCATGCTCACAGGAGACAATCCTCATACTGCTAACGCAATCGCCAAGCAGGTTGGCATCACAGAAGTATTCGCAGAATTGCTTCCCGAACAGAAGGTCGAGAAGGTGAAGGAATTGGTCAGGCAGGGAAGAAAGGTTGTGATGGTGGGCGACGGCATAAATGACGCTCCCGCCTTGGCTGAAGCTCGAATCGGAATAGCCATGGGAGCAGCTGGCAGCGACATAGCAATCGAAGCGTCCGATATAGCATTGATGACGGACGACCTTACGAAGATTACAGAAGCCGTCAAGATCAGCAAGAACACCTTCAACGTGATCAAGCAAAACCTTGTGAGTAGCGTGATCTTCAATATCCTAGGAATGGGCTTGGCTTCTACAGGGGTCTTGAACCCATTGATGGCAGCTCTCGCACATTCCTTGCCAGACTTCATACTATTCATAAATTCCTCGAGACTTATCCGTTAGCCAAGATCTTCTCTTTGCGAAATAGTCATGAAAGCTATGACCGTAATAGATTCCTTCTAGCGTCGACTCAAAGCGAAGAAAAATCAATAAAGCGCTAGGTAGTTGACAGGGTAATTGACATGAAGAACTCTGAATCGCAGCCTCCCGCTACTCAGACTACCGGAGAAGATTCATCGAGGGCGATTACCTTTCAGATCGACACTGAGCTATCAGTCCCATATCTCAGCGATCTCCTGAAGTTCATCTACCAGAACTATCTGCTTCCGAACCGAGAGTTCTTCAGGCGAGTCCGGAGGTCATCCTTAGAGGGTGCTCCAAGCCTCGTCTTCAGAGCAGTTGGCAGAGAAGGTACGTGGCATGTTGATGTTGAGGTCACCGCTGAAAAGCCGATACTTGTGAAGATCAACCCTAGCGACGACACTGTGCCTTCAGGTGTTCTCGATCAGATCAGGGAAGATCTTATTGTCAATGTCCAACTCTTCGAGGAGAAGGTTAGGAAGACAACGCTGTACCTCGCATATGTCAAGGGTCAACAGATACTGCCTGAAAAGGCGCCCTCAGCAGCAAAGAGAGAAGCTGAGAGGCTCCTTACAGGAAACATGCTCTTCCTATATGTTCTAATGATTGGGCTAAGCATAGTCATCTTCAGCTTCTTGGGCATCTACGCCCCAATCGCAATCACAGCCTTTCAACTCCTCTTCATACTTCTCTCAGACAGAATTATTATGAGACTAGGCGAATGGACGATCGACGAGAAAAATCCGAACGTTTACATGGTGCAATACCAGATTCCAGTGGAGGAATACAAGCAGTTTCATGCAAAATATCGAAGAGATATGGTTCTTGAGATGAAGAAGGAGATATACGAGAAGACACTCGCCACTGGAAGAGAACCAACATGCGACATAGCTGAAGAGGTTTTCCGGAAATTTGGGATGGACTGCGACCCTAAGCGCATGTCTACGAAACGCGTGAACCTCTATGAACTTGTTAAGAAAGCGGCGGATAGGTTCCGTATACCGACGCCAAAGGTGATCGTTTCGAACAGTATGATACCCAACGCGGCGTCCAGCGGGCCGGCTCCAAGTCGAGGTGTACTCTTGGTCACAACTGGTCTGCTCGTTCAGTTGGAGGAGGATGAGATATTCAGCGTTCTGGGTCATGAGCTTGGACATCTGAAGGGCAGAGATCCAATAATCCTCTTCGCTCTGATGGCGTCTGAGTACTTGCTGCGTGTATATGTCCTCTGGCCGTTCCTCTTCTTTTCACCGTTCCTATACCTTATGATCACGATGACTCTAGTCTACTTCGTAGCCAAATTCTTCGAAGCTAGAGCTGACCTCCAATCAGCTATCAGAATAGGCAAGCCCGAAGTCCTAGCGGAGGCGCTTCAGAAGATCGGTTTCCGCAGACTGCAATTTGAACGTGTGCCGGCGTACCGAATCCAAAGCTGGTTGAACTGGGACCCGCATCCCCCAACGTATTTCCGGATCAGCCGACTCCAGAGGCTCAGCGACCCCTCACAGGTGAAACATCCCCTCATCCAATCGGCGAAGGACGTTGTGAACGGATTCCGCGCAGCACTTCATTGACAAAATCCGCGTCATTACAGTCTCGTAAGGCATTCTTGGACGTTTATTTGCCACCTTTTCGTAAACTTTCCGGTCTTTCGCAGGTGCTGCCGATGGCAAAGGATCCGATCTGTGGAATGTATGTCGATGAGAAAGCTACGGAGTTCAAGGCAGAGGTCCACGGAACCACATATTACTTCTGTAGCAAGTCCTGTCTCGACGAGTTTCTCGCTCCGGAACGTGAACTTAGACGTCTGAAAATCTCCGTTCTTGTTTCAGCTCTGCTCACCGTGCCTATAGCGGTACTCACCTACGTTCACCTCTTGCCGATGGATACTCGCAACCTCGTTCTCTTCGTACTTGCGACTCCTGTACAATTCGTAGTAGGCTTCCGTTTCTACCGCGGCCTATACCATGCAATGAAGGCGGGAATGGGCAATATGGACACTCTGATCGCCCTTGGAACAAGTGCGGCATGGCTCTACAGCGCGATAGTTATCTTCTTCCCAGAGATCTTTCCGATACGAGAGGTCTACTTCGAGACATCCGCGATCATAATAACCCTCATCCTTCTAGGGCGATACTTGGAGCACATAACGAAAGCGAGAGCATCAGAAGCTGTTAGACGCCTCTTGGACCTTCAACCCACGATGGCTCGGCTCGTTAGGGATAGCGAAGAAGTTGAGATACCGGTCGAAAAAATTTCCGTCGACGACGAGCTAATCGTCAGGCCCGGGGAAAGAGTCCCAGTAGACGGCGTGATAATGAGTGGACACACATCGATAGACGAGTCGATGATTACGGGTGAGAGCATTCCTGTCGAAAAGAAGGCTGGGGATGAAGTCATAGGCGCTACGATAAACAAGACTGGAATGATCGGGATCAAGGCGACGAAGATCGGTCAGGATACGGTGCTAGCGCAGATAGTCAAACTGGTCGAGGAGGCTCAGGCAGGAAGGGCTCCAATTCAGCGCCTAGCAGACCAGGTATCCGCGTATTTCGTTCCAGCGGTGATCATCATTGCTACCGTATCCGCTCTGATTTGGTACTTTGTTGGAAAGATCGGGCTGAACTTTGCCCTCCTCTCCTTTGTCTCAGTCATCATCATCGCATGTCCATGTGCACTGGGTATAGCGACGCCCGCGGCTCTTATGGTTGGAACCGGAAAAG
>Ga0315310_10002129_pt1 | contig 12434 bp, 10 predicted proteins | sample TDP5_MG_FD_203630 | JGI IMG/M metagenome (GOLD analysis project Ga0315310, IMG submission 203630) | Freshwater sediment microbial communities from Lake Towuti, South Sulawesi, Indonesia - TDP5 | ecosystem: Environmental > Aquatic > Freshwater > Lake > Sediment | place: Indonesia: South Sulawesi... | reverse complement strand
GCAGGAGGGGGGACAAGAAGATGGACCTTCGCCTCTGAATTGGACGCGATCGAAGATGCCTTAAGACTGGCAAGAGCTATGACCTACAAATACGCGGCCAGTGGCATAAACTGTGGAGGAGGAAAGGGCGTGATCATGGTGGACTCGATGGATGAGAAAAGTGAGGAGCTGTATCGAGCTTATGGGAGATTCGTAGACAGTTTCAATGGGAGATTTTTTACAGGTGGAGATGTGGGAACAGATATACGGGAACTCCGGTTTATAGCCATGGAAACCGACTATGTTGTGGGCTTGCCAGAGACTTGGGGTGAAGGTAGGCCTGAGGGATATATGCCTACATCTTGGGGTGTAATCAGAGGAATGAAAGCTTGCTGTGAAGAAGTATATGGAGATCCCTCATTAGAGGGCAGAACCGTTGCTGTCCAAGGCTTAGGAAAAGTTGGAGCACCTTTAGTTAGATATCTCGTTGAAGAAGGCGCGAAAGTAATTGTAACGGACCTCCTTAATGAAAAGGTTAAGGAGACGGTAGATCAATACGGGGGAAAGGTGACCGCCGTTGTTCCCGATAAAATTTACAGCGTAGATCACGATGTCTTCTCACCCTGCGCTCTCGGTGGTATTTTAAACGACGAAACCATTCCACAACTAAAGTGCAAAATTGTGGCTGGGGGAGCCAATAATCAGCTCAAGGAAGATAGGCATGGAGACCTTCTGCACAAGAAGGGTATCCTTTACGCACCTGACTATGTGATTAACGCTGGAACCGCAATAGACGATGTCGAAACAACAAGGAAGGGAGGATACAACTACAAACGAGCTCGAGAAGAGGTGGATCAAATCTACAACCGGATTAGAAATATCATTGAGATATCTAAGCGTGACAATATCCCAACTTACAAAGCTGCTGACAAGTTTGCTGAAGAAAGAATTAAGAAGATTAGAGGAATTAAAGATCTGCGAGTCAGAAAAGTTAAACCTCACCTATTTAGATAGGGAGGAAGTGGCAACGCATAAAAAGCTCTAGAGGTATCAATATGAATATCAAGTTTGGTTGCGACTTAACCACATACGGCGAGGTTGATAAAACAATCAGATACGCAATCATGGCTGAAAAATGCGGTTTTGACGCAGTTACTCTGCCTGACCACCTTTTCAATCCGCTGACCAAACGTATTTTTCAAAAACCTCCATGGGAAGTTTTTGTAATGCTTGCTACGATTGGAGCACACACGCATCGAGTTATGCTTGCACCAGCCGTGGTTGACCCTGCGAGGCGTCACCCTACCCTTATCGCCCATGCAATCGCCACCTTAGACCACATAACTAAAGGCAGGATCGCGTTGGGTATGGGGTGTGGCGAAGCCTTTAACATCGCGCCCCTAAACGACGTAATATGGGATAAACCCTTCACAAGATTGAGGGAAGCTATTATACTTATAAAGAGGCTATGGGATTCAACCTTTGAAAATCCTGTTTCATTCACTGGCGAATACTTTAAGGTCAGAGAAGCCTTCCTAAGCTTCAAACCTTTACAAAAACCTCACCCACCAATTTACGTGGGTGGTTTTGGACCAAAGATAAGAAGGCTTGTAGGCCAACTTGCTGACGGTTGGATTCCGTGGATTTACAGCCCGGAAACTTACCGTAGGGATTTAGAAGAGATTGAGAAGAGTGCTAGGCAAGCTGGAAGAAGCATAGACGAAATCGACACGGGAGTACAAGTTCATGTTGCTGTGCTCAAAGATGGAGATAAAGCTAGAGAAATAACTACCCCACGAAGTCGGGCAGCTTTAGCGCTGAGAAGTCGTTTACTAAAAGACCTGGGGTATCCTAAATTGGCTGAGAAAGCCCTATCGGTGTGGAAAATATCGTTTAGCGAGGAGGAAATTAGTAGGCTATCCGAAGTAGCCGACGAAATTCCTCAAGAAGCTGTTGAAAAAACGTTCATAGCAGGGACCTGTGATGAGGCCATAGGGCAAATTGAAGAGTTTATTGGAGTAGGTGTCAAGTTTTTAGATGTTATGCCTATACTCGAAAAATTTGAGGAAACCATGAAAGCGTTTAAGGAGAAGGTAATACCGTATTTCGCTGAAATACGTAAGTGAAACACTAGATAGTTAGCTGGAAACTCATGGTTAAGCAAATAACGGAAAAATGACAGGTTATTCGTGGCGCAGTATAAGCGGCTTCACGATCGGCACAAATGAATTCAGAATAATGGAAGTGGGGGTTTTAGCGTGCGCAAAGATGATATGGATATGTTTCTATCAATAAAGATGGGATTCGTTAACGAACTAATGCGTTTAAAGGTGCGAAAATGGTTCTTTATGGAAGAAATGGAAGGATAGGGCTTATACTGCCACATGAAGATTACACTACCGAGTATGAATTTAACAAGCTGGCTCCTCCTGACGTAGCTTTCTATGCAACAAGAATTAAGCTAAAATCGGTTACCAAAGAGGGTTTACTAAAGATGTCTGAAGAGGTAGAAATTGCTGTTGAAAGGTTGCCACCAAAAATCAATTTAATCGTGTATCATTGTACGAGTGGAACCTTCGTTATGGGGCCTGAATGGGAAAAGAGTTTATTAAATAAGATAAAGGAGAAAACAGGTTTATTGGCCATTAGTACTATGGAATCAGTTGTTAAAGCATTAAATAGTTTAAAACTGAATAAAATTTCTCTTGTTACACCCTATACAAAGGATTTAAATGAAAAGGAAATCGATTACCTAGCTAAATTTGATGTGGACGTCGTAAATGACGTTGCTCTCTCCATAACTAGTGTGGAGAATATGTGTGCTCTAGGGCAAGAAGAGATTTATAAATGGGTTAAACACGTCGATTCCCCTAAAGCCAACGGTGTATTCATCAGTTGCACCGGTTTGAAAACTATAGGATTACTAGACAAATTAGAGGGAGAACTCGATAAACCGGTGGTATCTAGTAACTCAGCAACGCTTTGGCGTTCTTTTAAATTATGCGGTGTACAGAGTGCAAATGTAGGGGGCTATGGCGGGCTGTTTAGATTATGAATACTGTTTTGGAAAAGGCATGAATAACGTTTGATGGATAAGGCAATGAGGCTATGAAACTAATTGGCGATAAGCCCCTTTAGCTCCACTCTAAGTATGATGAGTGCAACGAGTCCAAAATAAGAAGACGGTGCTCGCCTAGTTAAGGGAAGGAAGAATAGAAGAGAACATAATTGAGAAGCAATGTTGATGATTCATAACAGTTAATTTTATAAGGGAGATGTTCTCAAAACCGATAAACGGGAATGGCTTATGGCTGCAAAAACTAGTAGGAAGACACTACTTGGTGTAGCAATAGTGATCATCGTCATAATAGCTGGGCTAGTGTACTACTACTTCGCAACTCTACCACCTGCTGCAGGCGCACCGATTAAGATAGGACTTATCCCGCCCTTAACAGGCCCTGCTGCAAGGACTGGAAAGGAGCTCAAAGATGGAGTTCTATTTGCCTACGATGAACTTAAGGCACAAGGGAAAATACCCATCAAAATCGATGGTGTATCAAGAGATATTGAGTTTATTTGGCTCGATAGTAAATCTGATCCCGAAGAGTCTGTGAAGGCATATGAGGACGCTCTAGTGAGAGGAGGAGCCGATATCCTTGGATGGAACTGGCATAGCTCGGTTGCTATGGCTCTATACAAGATATCGACAAAGTATAGTAAGGTACATTTTGGGGATATGGGGGAAACACAGGCTCTGTGTGCTGCTAGACTGAAGGCTCCTGAGGAGAGTAAATACTGGTTTAAGTGTTGGGCATGCCCGCCCCTCTACGGAAGTCTTTTCGCCCCAGCCCTTGAGGACGTTATGAAAGATGTTGGATATACTCCTAGAAATAGGATATGCACCATACTGGTCGAAGATACTGACTATGGAAGAGGCATGGGAGACGCCTTAAAGGAAGCTTTAGAGAAATACGGCTGGACTGTCCAATACTACGATGTTTTCACCTTATCTCCGCCAGAAACAGAGTTTTCCCCGGTCATATTGAAATACAAGACAGCCGACGCAAGTCTAGTTTATCTTGTGTCCACAAGTTTGCCAAGCTTGAACGCGTTTCTAAAGCAGTCCTATGAAGCTAAGCTAAAGGCCTTTAAAGGCATCTTCGGTATTGGCTGGTTCTCAATCGATGAATGGTACCCAGCTGTCGGGGAGGGTTCTGATTACGTATTAGCTATGGACCAGACCCCAGTTATCACCGACGAGCAGAGGGAATGGATCAGTAAGTTTAAGGCAAAGATGGGTTACGAGCCATCATCGGTTGTAGCCGGCTTCTGGGGATACGATCATTTCTGTATGCTTGTCGAAGGATTAAATAAAGCAGGATCGTTGGATCCAGAGAAGCTGAAAAGAGCACTATTAGACATAGAATGGAAAGGCGTGTTCATGACGATAAAGATTACAGAACAGCCTATCGAGGGCAAAGCCCATTACATGGAATGTATAGCTGACGCCGATCACTTCACCTTTCCGTTAATGCAATGGAAGGGTGGGAAGTATGTGGTCTTGTGGCCGCCCAGATACGCTGCAGGGAAACTTGAAATACCACCAGAACTAAAAACTTAAAACCCCTATTTTTTTATATTCCTAGGTAAACCTCCTTTATATAACCTGACCCAAGCATTTCCTTAGAGTTCCCCTCGAGAACGATTCTACCCTGCTCCATAAGGTATCCTTTGTCAGATAGTTCAAGAGCACTCCTTATATGTTGCTCAACAATAAGTATCGTTATCCCCTCATCTCTAATTCTCTCCAGTACTTTAAACAGTTCGTATGCGAGCCTCGGCATTAATCCTAAAGACATCTCGTCGATTAATAGGAGGACGGGCTTCAACATGAGTGTACGGGCGATTGCAAGCATTTGTTGTTCACCCCCACTCATAGTCCCTGCCAGTTGATTTCTCCTCTCCTTTAGCACTGGGAATATTTGGTAACACCATTCTAAAGTGTCTTTAACTACGTTTTTAGGTGTTATATAGGCTCCTATCAATAAGTTTTCATACACAGTCATCTTGTCGAATAGCTGTCTACCCTCCGGTACGAGGCCAATACTAAGTTTAGCTATTTCATGTGGTGGTAGCTGATCAATTCTGTTACCATTAAACATTATGGAGCCTCTTGAAGGCCTTAATAGTCCAGATATCGTTTTAAGTGTCGTCGTCTTCCCGGCTCCATTAGGCCCTATCAACGCAACGATTTCACCTTTATCAACTTTTAATGACGCTTCCCTAAGAGCTTGAAACTTCCCGTAGAAAACATCTATTTTGTCAACTTCGAGCATGTCATCACCTTAAAACACGTATTTTTCGCCTAGGTACGCCTCAATGACCTTTTTATCCCCAGCCACCATTTCAGGTTTTCCTTCAGCTATTTTCTGCCCATAGTGCAGAACAATTATTCTTCCGACGAGGCTCATAATAAACCTCATGTTATGGTCAACAACGAGAGTTGTTAGTCCAGATTTATTAAGTGTCCTAATTAAGTCTATCATCGCTAATTGTTCACTCGGGTTTAAGCCTGTTGCAGGCTCATCAAGTAGAATGAGTTGAGGCTCAGTCAATAGTGCCCTAGCCAGCTCTACACGCTTCATTTCAACGGCATTAAGACTTCCAGCAATTAAATCCTTTTTCTCAAGTGGAAGTTTCACTAATTCAAGCATCTTCAAAGCCTGTTCCTCAGCTTCCTTGAAATTTGAGATGGACTTCCTGCCAAACATGGCTCCACTCATGACGTTTTGAAGAACGCTCATATTGACAAATAAACGTGTTATTTGAAAAGTTCTTGCGATACCTTTTTTGCATATTTCATGTATACTTAACCCAGTTATATCTTCATCATTGAAGAATATTTTACCACTCACGGGCTGGTATACCCCATTTATAACGTTAATTAATGTCGTTTTTCCGGCACCGTTTGGCCCAACTAAACCAAGTATTTCTCCCTCGTAGAGATCAAAGCTAACATTATTAACAGCTAAAAGCCCACGAAAACTTTTTACAACATTTTTAAGGCTTAGGAGATGTGTTTCCATGATTTAGTTTAATTGATTCTAATTCCATATAAATCTTTAGAATTTGTTAAGGAAAGATTTTATGGAGATGCTTAACGAAACGTCGAATGCTCTATTATTACTGAAGATGTTTAGAAGGTAATGCCAAGTTGACACCCTTAATTGAGCAGCAACTCAACCTTGGAATGTCTTCGAAAAAACGACGAAAAATATAAATAATACATGAAAAAGACAATTAGGGGGATTTTATGTTCCCGATACTTGAAATAATCGTCGCTAGTATAATTCGAGGCTCCTTGTATGTTCTTATATCTGCTAGCTTAGCCCTACTCCTTGGAATGATTTCAGTTTCAAGTTTCATACATGGAGATATGGCTATGCTTGGAGGATACATGACATACTTCGCATTAACACAACTAGGTCTCGACCCAATCACAGGTATTGCTTTAACTGGAGCTGTTATGTTTTTCGTAGGCTGCTTTATCGAGAAATCACTTCTGCTTCCACTACGTAGGATCAGCGGAAAATTATGGATGTTTAATACGTTTGTTTTTACGCTTGGAATTTCTCAAATACTTCAAAATGGAGCCCTCATAGGCTTCGGACCTATGTTTAAAGGAGTTCAATCTCTTTGGCCAGGGGAGGTAAACATATTTTGGATTACCACGTCCATGGACCGTATGGTCATACTTTTCTCAAGCATAGCAATACTCATTCTACTATGGGCTTTCTTAAAGTATACTAAGCTTGGAAGAGCCGTCAGGGCTGTAGGAATAAATGAGGAAGCCGTTGCTTTATTCGGGATAAATGTAAACTGGATATACATGTTCACTTTCGGCATATCAGGATTACTGGCCGGTGTTGCTGGGGCTTTCTACATGGTGCTGTTCACAACGTATCCGTTGGTGGGGGTTACATGGAACCAAAAGGCTTGGATAGTTATTACAATCGCAGGGCTCGGTAACGTCAAAGGTGCAGTATATTGTAGCTTCCTACTATCGCTCATCGAGACCTTAGCATACTACACTTTATCGGCTGGATGGCAAAGTGTGATAGTCGTAATACTTGTCATTTTGATTTTGCTATTTAAACCCACCGGACTATTCGGAACCGAGGTTAAGGGTCTATGGGAAAGATAGTACTACCGAAAGAAAGATCTATGTATATTACGATCATACTGCTGGTAATATCTGTAGTTATTCCGCCTCTTGTTAAGAATGAGTATGTGAATAGCGTATTAATCTCATGTTTATTGTGGGCAGGAATGAGTACTGCTTTCGACCTAACAGCAGGATATATCAGGGTAACCAACTTTGGGTTTGCAGGATTCTTTGCAGCGGGAGCTTACACCTCGGCACTCCTTGCATATTACTTTGGGGTTTCACCTTTTATCGGCATGTTGCCTGCGTTATTAGTTGCAGCTGTTGCAGGTACCTTCGTGGGCTACTTAACCCTAAGGGTGCACGGCATATTTGCGGCATGCTTCAGTTGGTTCATATCTGAAACGCTGAAGTATGTTTTAGCCGCAACCCCTGAAATAACACGGGGATATCATGGACTTGAGGTGCCTGTTTTCTTTGGAGGCATATCGAGGCTACCTTATTACTATCTAATCCTAGTCCTATACATAGTCGAATTAATAGTACTACTTAAGATTGTTAGGGGAAAAATTGGGTTTGCCTTCAGAATAATAGGTGAGGATGAAACGGCAGCTAAAACTATAGGAGTAAATGTGACGCATTATAAAGTCATCTGCTTTACAGTCTCATGCCTATTCGCAGGCTTGCTCGGAGCCTTCTATGCACATTACATAGGAATGTTAACACCTGATGTTAGCAGCCTATCCATAACTATCCCGGCTCTAGCGATATGTTACGTGGGAGGTAGGGGAACACTATGGGGCGCCCTTCCATCAGCATACATGATAGTCATCCTATTTGAAGTGTTCAGGCCATTATGGGCATATAGATTCATCATCTATGGAATCCTACTAATAGTTGTAATGATCTGGGCCCAAGGAGGCTTAGCGAGTATCATTCGCAAATATATGAAACCAAAATCCCTCTAAAAGTTTAATCATTCTAAAGTATCTTAAAAATTTTAGATTGCATTTAGTTGGTGAATTAAGTCTTTTTCTTATGCTATGAATCAAAGTTTCAAGTAAATAAACTGGTATTCAGTAACATTCAGAAAAGTAAGAAAGGAAAATATGGTTGCCATAGCGTCAACCTGTATCCTCTTGGCTAATACTAAATTCCACGCCTAAATCCTTCAGTTCTTTTTTAACTTTTGTGTATACTTCTAAGCATCTCTTAGACGGCTTTCCTGTCTTAATGTCACAGCACTCCTGATACTTAACGCCTAGGGGCGGATCCGCAACCTTATCCACGTACTTCGTTAGAAGAACTTTCACTATTTCATTGGCATCCTCCCTACTCATTCCCGTAACAGCGTGAGCAACCTCAGCAGCAAACATCGGCTCTATCGGGGTCAAGTAGTCTTCATGTTTCGCTTTTCCCACTCCTACAGACTCTATGGAAACTCCTGATGAAACCGCCGCTAAGCGTTGTGCCGCTATTTCGTATAAACACATTTCAGTGCATGGACCAGCGGCTGTGTAGTTTAAGTGTAGCGACAGTAAGTGGGTATTTCTACTGATTGCTTGAGCAAAAACACTCGTCACCCATAGTAACTCCGGAGTACTGTTAGATGCGTAGTTAATATGTACTGGGAAAGGTAGGTGCCACCCTGCCTGATACACGAGAATTCCCATGAAATGGCCAGCAACCGTTGTGACAGCCGTGCCCTCAGGTCCACCACAGTAGCCGCCGAGTAAGGGGCCGTTCTCCGCGCATACCCCTCCTCCGTACCCTAAAGACTGTAGGGCGCAGACTTTGTTGAGAAGGTCGAAGTTCGTCTTAAGCTCTGCAATGACCCCTGTAAGGTAGCCATCCGTCTTCCTTAACCCATAGTCGGGATGAAGGGCGGTATTTAATGCTACTGACGTGGTCGCAGTCGCAAGGGCGTTCATAATGGGTAAACCTGGTCTTCCGACTCTCCTTAACGCTTCTCTCGCGAGAACTATGTTTCTTATAGTTCCTAAAATCTCTAGGGGAGTTCCAGGTCTTATTCTCATTCCACTTATGGAAGTTAAAGCGGGTGTAGTTATCGAGTTGGCGAGTGGTATTGACGCATAGCTCTCGACCAACTTCAAGAAGATTTCCTCGCAGGATACGGGGGCGCCACCAGCCCCGATGAAACACCAGGGTGGAGTTTTACTTTCTGGCTTTCTCGGGGCTAGCGTTCTAGCATCTGCTCCCTCCCCGAAAAGGAGTTTAGATGGTGCTGTCTTTAACCTATCTTTGATCTCATTTTCGTCAAATTTAATTATCCTCCCTGTATCTGTGCAGTATGTGCCTACTTCACAATAGAAGTCGAAGGCAGCGTTAAACACATCGTCTGCTAAGCTATCATCGGAGGTAACCGGCGTATCTGAGTCATATTTAATATCGTACTCCCTTACGATCTCCCTCAACTTGCTCGAAAATACCCTTAAATCATATTCCCTTTCGAGGCAGGGCTTTCCAGTCAAGGCTCTCTCCACTACATCCAAAAGGGTGACCATGTCTAGGCCGACCTCCTTCTTTCAATCAGTCTTGAAGCAACCATTACGGCTTCCGAAGCGGTTTCTGCATACCCGTCGGCACCTATCATCTCGGCCCACTCCTGCGTTGTAGCTCCCCCTCCCACCATAACGATGAACTTTTCTCTTTTCCCGACATCTTTTAAGTAATCTATAACGTCCTTTTGTCCTCCGATGGTTGATGACATAAGTGCTGAGAGGGCAATAACATCTGCTTTTACTTCCTCCGCCTTTTCGATAAGCTTTGATGTGGGAATGTCTATACCTAGATCGTGGACATTGAAGCCGTTAGCTCTAAGCAGAGCCACAACGATATTCTTTCCTACATCGTGTATATCGCCTTTAACAGTACCGATAACAACTATTCCTTTTTCCAAAGCCTTTTCTTTAGGTATTTTGGGAAGCAGAATATCTAAGCCGGCCTTCATTGCATCCGCCGCCACCATCAGATCTGGCAAAAAAATTTCCAGTTTATCAAATTTTTCGCCTAGTACCATCGCGCTTGCGGATAACCCCTTCTCGATAGCCTCAAGGGGATCCAACTTTTTTTCAACAACTTCTTTAGCGGCCTTTATCACAGCTTCTTCGTCACCAGCGATAACCGCTTCACGCAACCTCTTGAAAAGGTCTTCTTCACTCAATGTCCAACCACCTATGTTCTATGGGATATTTTTAAATTTATATTAAACATTTTCTAAGCGACTAGTTTTTCGAACAGAGCTTTAGCAGTCTTTCCTTGGAGCATTAATTGATTAAACATTTTCCTTCCTCTAACTCCTTACTCTAGAGGGCAGCAGTGACGAAACTCTTGGAGGACAGCACGTCAAGAAGGCTTACCTAGGAAGATAGAAGCCTCACTTTTTTCGAAAATTAACTTCAAGTATCTTTAAGGTTCCTTTTAAGACGTTAACGGTCCTCTCTCAAGAAAACACTTTTAAACTTAACGGTTAGCACATTAGGATATGAGTTCAAAGAGGCGATAAGGATGGTTAAGAGGGGTTTGAAGGGAGGCATTCTGCGCTATATTTCCAAGGAGCAAGTTGAGAGCATACACGCGGCTACCCTAGAAGTGCTAGAGCGGGTTGGCATGAGCAGCGATTCCAAGCGGATCATGGAGATCTTTAAGGAAGCTGGCGCTGAGGTCGACTTCAAATCTAAGCTAATACGCATCCCCCAAGGCTTAGTGGAAGAAGCCATAAAGAAGGCTCCCAAGGAAATAATACTGTGTGGGAGGAATCCACGGCACGACATACTCCTTGAAGGGTCCAGAATATACTTCGGACTAGGGGGAACTCCAACTCCATACATCTTGGACGTTGAAACAAGCAAGTTTAGGAGACCGACGAAGCAGGATTTTGCGGACGCAACACGCCTGGGCGACGCTCTCCCAAACTTGAGCTATATAATGTCCATCGCTGGAGCCTTCGATGTGCCATACGAAGTTGAGTACCTACACGAGTTCGAGGCCATGTTCAACAACACGGAGAAGCCAATCGTATACTCGGCGCCTGGAGCAGAGACGTCGAGAGTGGTTTTGGAGATGGCTTCCGCCGTCGTGGGCGGCCTTGAGGAGCTGAGTAGGAAACCTATACTAAGCCTATACAGCGAGACAGCTTCACCACTTTCCTTCGCTATGGAAAACGAGAACATGATCGAGTTTGCCAAGGCCAGCGTCCCGATTACATTGGGTCCCATGCCTCTAGCTGGCGCAACAGCCCCGGTGACCGTATGCGGAGCAGCTGTAATAGGTAACTCGGAGAGCCTCGGCGCGCTCACACTTATCCAAGTCGTCAATCCAGGGGCTCCGACCATCTTCTCCGGGTGGGGTGGGGTAATGGACCCGAGGACCGGGAGATGCGCGTATGGGGCCCCTGAGTTTACCATGGTAACTGCAGGAATCAACGCTCAAATGGCCCATTACTATGGGCTACCCAGCTTCGGCTTTGGAGGATGCTCAGATTCTAAGCTGCCTGATGCTCAAGCGGGGGCTGAAGTCATGATGAACGCCCTTATGAGCGGGCTATCCGGGGTAAATCTCATACACGACTGCGGATACCTAGCCGGGGGCAGTGTGGGTTCCATGGAGATGGCGGTCATATGTGATGAAGTCGTGGGAATGGTCTCTCGAATAGTTAGAGGGGTAACCGTGGACGACGAATCCCTAGCGGTTGATGTGATCAAGAACGTCGGCCCAGGAGGTCACTTCCTATCTCAAAAGCACACATTAAAGTTCGTGGAGCGCGAGATCTACATCCCAAAGATCTTCGATAGGAGACCGGAGGAGGTATGGAAAAGGGCTGGGGAGAAGGACATTCGCGAGGTAGCTAGGGAGAAGGTGAAAGAAATTTTGAAGGAGCACTATCCGGGACCACTACCCAAAGATATAAAGCAGAGATTGATGGAGATAGTGAGGAAAGCTGAGAGGGAACTTGTAAAGAAAAAATAAGGTGGAGAGAGATATGATAGACGCTGTAAAGGTGTTTCTGCCTTATGGCGGCCGCCTTCTCGAGTGTGAGGTTCCAAAGAGGAACCTGCTAACCATCGCTAAGCCACCCTTCGGGGTCCCGGTGGAGGATGAACGGCGTAGCATTAGGGAGACAATCACCAAAGCCATACACGAGGGGGAGCTATCTACAACGTTAAAGCCCACAGACAAGGTGACCATAGCCGTAACCGACAGCACACGACCAACCCCAAACAGTAAGATCCTCCCCATACTCCTAGAAGAGCTAGGGAGATTCGGGGTC
>Ga0315310_10002128_pt1 | contig 12438 bp, 11 predicted proteins | sample TDP5_MG_FD_203630 | JGI IMG/M metagenome (GOLD analysis project Ga0315310, IMG submission 203630) | Freshwater sediment microbial communities from Lake Towuti, South Sulawesi, Indonesia - TDP5 | ecosystem: Environmental > Aquatic > Freshwater > Lake > Sediment | place: Indonesia: South Sulawesi... | reverse complement strand
TGCTTGATAGTTTTGCGCTGTGTAGAGTTTCTCAGCTCGAAAAAGTCGCGTTTCTCCATACTTCCATGCCCTCTCTAAAAAGCGAACACGAAAAAGCGTCCTTAATTCATAGGGGACATATTTTAAAAAGGCGAAAACTCGGTCGTTTGGGTGCTCATACCCGAAAACGTTGAATATGAATCCCTCTTCGGTTACGAAGGTATCTCCATCTGCTGGAATCCAGTCGTTAAGAGTCGTTTCGAAGCACCTAGGTAGAATTTTGTTAAAATCGTTTCAGATTAGCTTTTTTCTCTCCAAAATTTTGGTGTAAACCTTGTCTGCCAACTCGTTCACTCTCCTTTGGTTTTGCTCATCCTCCATCATGTTCCCCTCAAGCCAAGAGTCTTTTAATCTAGCATTTCTGGACGCGGTGCCTCTCGGGTCTAATTCGATCCAGCCAACGAAATGTTTCCCAGGGGCAAGCCATGACGTCAGAATTAGGGCTGCAAAAGTTTCGCCTAGGCTGCCAATAATTATGGCGGACGTAACCTTGTCTTTCAGGGCTTCCTCGTAGGGGAATGGATTTCTCTCCAAGAAAGCCGACAGTAAGGCAGGTATTGTTCCGTTATAGAGGGGGGAACCAACAATCAGTCCATCGAATTCTTCGAGAAAATTCGCAAGTTTTTTGGAATCATCGGGTGTGGGGCACTCTTTGTGGTAGTAGCACTCCATGTTGCAGTTTCTACAAGGTTTGATTTCGTAGTCTGTTAAATGAATCATCATGGTTTCAACGTCCTTACCCTCCAAATATTGTAGGGCTGTATCTACGGCACCTGCAGTGTTTCCATTTTTCCTAGCGCTACACGATAAACCCAAAACCTTCAATTTAAACCGCCTACCTGTCAACATTAACAACTATTATCTTTTGGTGTTTTGAATGTTTCTCAATTGAATGGAGAGACCCATAATGTTTAAAGCAGTTTAATGGAGCAGTATAAAGTGAGCAGAATGAAAGAAAATTTACATCCATATGTAGTTTTTCTTCCCTCCGAAGAGAAAAACAAAATTTTACGTGCGATTTTCGGTTCGAAGGCAGCCGTTGACATTTTAAAATTTTCGCTCAGTCAGGGCATATCAAATAAAATTTACCAAAAAGACCTTATGAGAAAACTTGCTTATTCAAACAAGACGATAATTGAAAATCTGAAGTCGCTAACTAAACTTGGAGTTTTGAGGGAGGATATGGAGAAAGCTAAGAAAGAAGGACGTATTGTATGGGTCAAAGCTTACCAACTTTCAGACTTAGGCAGATGGTTTGCCCTATTACTTGCCGAAGAAAAGGATCTATCTGAAAAGGAGAAGGCGGATATACTGCAAACAATCTTCAGAACATATATCAAATGGGTGAAAGACCTTTCAAAAAGACTGCGGGTAGACAAGAAAACTTTGGCAGAAATCTTTATGGAAGAAATGAAATAACAAAGGTGCAAAAAATGAAAAAACCAACCGTCATCGCGGTTGTGGGAGGCAAAGGCTCCGGAAAAACAACGACAATAGAAGCTCTAACGAGAGAGCTTACCAAAAGAGGCTACAGGATCGCAGCAATAAAGCATGTTCCCGAACCAGACTTCACGATTGACAAGACAGGAAAAGACACGTGGAGATTTGCTCAGTCTGGAGCTGAAACAATCATAAGCGTAGCATCCAATGAAGTAGCCACGATAGAAAAGGTGAACAGGAAGAATTTTTCTTTAGGGGATATTCTGGAGAAATGCAAGAGACACGACATAGTTTTTCTTGAAGGGTTTAGAAAGCTCGTGAGCAAAAACAGAGACATGCACAAGATTGTGGCCGTGAAATCTGCCGAAGAAGCCTTGGAAGCTGTAAAGATTTTCGAACCAATATTGGCTTTTACTGGGCCTTACTCATCGCAGAACCTGAATTTGAAAATTCCATACATAGACGCGCTCAAAAATCCAGAAAAAATTGCAGATGTTGTGGAGGAAGTTGTCAAGGGACATTGATTGTTAAAAGGCTGTAACATAGGCTCTTGTTTTGAGTTGGGTTGTGGGGTTTAGAGATTTTGTTTGAGGGGGAGAAAGGAAAGTCGTCTAAAAGTAGAAAACAATTCTCTCCAAACCTTTCCACCCAACTTTCAAGATTTTTGCAACTCCCCTTCTATAGAGCTTTGAAGGCTTCAAACCATCTGTTGTATAAACCTAACATGTCGAGGGAAACGCTTGGTTTCCTCTCTTCCAGTATTTGTCTAAAGTCATCCATCGTTAGGTGCCTTGGCTTGGCTAGCTTGTTGGTGGCTTGACCAGACTCGAAGAATTCGCCTATAAGCTTTAGTTGGGCTGACTGGCAAACGTCCCTTATGTCACTTCCGGAAAATCCTTCCGACAGCCTAGCTAACTCGTGCAAGTCAACATCTGGAGCAAGCTTTAGATTGCTTGTGTAGAGTTTGAACATCATTAAGCGGGTGTGGTGGTCTGGAAGAGGCACCAAAATCCTTTTCTGAAACCTCCTTATAAAGGGCCAGTCTAAGTCCCAAGGCTTGTTTGTGGCTCCAATAACATAAACATGAAGATTTTTACCCTTATCCACAATGCCGTCCGTCTCTTTCAAAAATTGATTTCGAACACGAACTTCTCCGCCGACCTCGTGCGAACGTTTTCCCATGAGGGAGTCTAACTCATCGATGAAAACTATGGCTGGTTTTCCTTCCATAGCTGATTTTCTAGCTGAACCAAAAAGTTTGGCGACGTTTTGTTCGGCTTCACCCAGCCACTTAGACATCACAGAGGCAGCATCAACCGAAACAAACGTAGCATCAATCTCTGTAGCAACTGCCGCAGCCAACAGCGTCTTTCCACACCCTGGCGGTCCGAAAAGAAGAATCCCTCTAGGCCATCCTAACGGGAATAGGTCTGGCCTTTGAACGGGGTAGACTATGGCTTCTTTTATCGCTTTTTTTGCTTGTTCAAGTCCGACAACTTGTTCCCATTTCACGCTTGGTTTTTCCGTGACTATTAGTTCCTCGTAGGTTGCTTTCACTCCTTCGGCGGTTTTTGCGCCTTCAACCTCTTTAGCTTCCGCTCGAGGTTCAATAGGTGCTGCTGCTCCTTGTAATGCCTTTATTCTTTCCTGGTAGGCTATCGCCCTCTGTATGTAAACTTTGTTTAGGCTGTATTCGGGATATAGATGGACGAGTTTCAGGAGGCTTTCTATGGCTTTCTGATACATTGTTATTGCCATGCCTCTTGAACCTTGCTTGTCTAGGCGAACAGCTTCTAATGCGCAGTTAGTTGCAGATTTTTCGAGTTCTTGCGAAGCTTCCATAAACCTTCACCCTTCTCATTTGGCTTTGGTTTCGATTCTTATCCTACCTTTTGCTCCCAAACTTCGAAGCGCTTTTTCAATTTCTTCATAGGAAGCTTCGAGTTCAAGGGAGCAACGCATTAAATCGATTTCTCCCTTGCTTTTCTTAACATACTCTAAAAGAACTTCTTCGAGTGACGGTTTTTCAACTTTTAACGAAAGTTCTTCAACTTCAGCTTTTTTATAAGAAAAGAGGTTTTGAGAAGAGAAATTCTCGGTTTCTTCGGTCTCTTGACCAACAGTTTGTGAACACGTTGTTGCCAACGCAACCATCTGCTTAACCTGTGTTTCTTCCGGTTCTGGAGTTTCTGATGTAGCGGGCGGTTCTGGGAGCTTTTCGATTGTTTTTTGTTCCAGGAAGTTTGAGACTTCTTTCAGTATTTCTTCTCCGCCTGGCGTCATCCTGTTTACTGGAATTATTGATTCATCGGCTGTTATCCTTGTAGAGTAAAGTGTTTCACTTATGCAGTCATTAATTCTGCTCAGCTCGGATGAGACATCTGGCAAAACCTCAAAAAGCTGTCTTGAAACGCTATGAAGAGTCTTTAATGCTGGTTTCAGATCTATGACTATGTCGCTGAGTTCCTTTATTGTTTCAAGTCTGAGGATTACACGTTCAATTGCGAGTTCTACGTGGTAGAGAAACTTTATCAGTTTTCGAACTTCAGTTATTTCGTTTGCACATATTGCGGCTTTATCTCTGTTATTATCTTTTAGGGCACCCACACATGTCTGGAATAGATTTCTGTTTCTTTCCTTCAACCTATAAGATACTTGTTCGAGTTTGTAGCGTTGGATTTTCAGTTTGTTTACGGATTTTACAATTACTTCTTGTAGTGGTGGAGGGTCTGCTTGGAAAAGGTTTTTGATGTCAGCTCCCTCCGCCCGCTACATGCTTGTCAGCTTAGACGCCGGACTCGCCCATTTCTTTCACATAGACTACCACAGGCGGTTCTGGAAGACTTGGAGACGGGGGAGCCGGGGTCTCCTGAGCTTTTGACTCCTCCGCAGTCTCTTCTCTCGTTTCTTGTTTATCTCCCAAAAGGATGTTTGAAAGCTTGTTTTTCATAGCTTCTAGGTCGCTTTTCTCCATGTTAACTCTTTTTAGACACTCTTGTATGGTTGAGAAAGCGGTCTGATAGGATTGCTCATCAATTTTTCCTATTTCATGCTCTATTTCAAGGTGAACAAGAGCATAGTTCAATTCTTTAACTTCTTGGGCGCATGTGGCAGTTTCTTTATCAATCCTTTCAATTAGGGCTTGGGCTTCACTTTTTAGCTGATTTAGAGCCCCATCAAAACTGTCGTGCAAGTCCTCGTATACTTCGGGTGAGATTTTCTTTTTCTCCACAAGCTCCTTTAGAGCTTGGTTTTTACGCCATAACAGTGGAATTTGGTCACAGAGGGTGTCAGTCTGCATTTTTATTTGAGACAGCAGAATTGCCTCCGAACCTTCAATCCTGAAGTTTTCTGCAGAATGTTTTGTCAATCTGCCATTACCTTGTTCGACGTAGACGGAACTAATTCTACCGTTTGGGTTTACTACTAAGGAAGCAACATTGCCCAATACGTGTCCATACTCATCTCTCACTTGCTTACCAACAGATAAAAAAAGGTTGGAATCTTGTGTCATGAGCATTTCCTCCAATCATCAGAGCTTAGGATGTTTCAGTAGGAGCTTTCTCGCCTAATGGCACTGATGGGATTCCCGCTGGCAGTTCTGGGAACTTCTCTTTGATTCTTTGTTCTGCGACTGTCGCGGCTTCTGTGAGAATTTTCTGAGCGTCTTCGTTAGCACTTTCAAAGTTTATTGAGAGCCCTGTGCTTTGTCCAGCTTCCACTATTATCCCGCTTAGCAGGTTGCCTATCTGCCCCAACTCCCTTTCCGCCTCTGGGAAAATGTTTGCCATTCCTGCCTTGACCGTTCTTAACACGCCTATCGCTGGTCCAAGTGTCGAAACGACGTCTCCCAGTTCTGATACTGTTCGTAATCTTAAAACGATTTGTTCAAGGGCGAGTCGAGCGTGCATGATCATTGTTTCCATCTTTCTTATCTCAGCCAGCTCATTAGCGAAAACGTTTGCCCTCGCCACGTCATGCTTTGTGTATGCGTCCACTATCCTTGCGAATATGGATTTGTCCCTTTGGCTGAACCTTTCACTCGCTTGATCTAATTTCTGTACTTGTAGCTCTATGCGTCTGACAGCTATGTCAAGTCTTGGCTTTAAGGGCCCCGGTGGTCTCACAGCCTCTTTAATACGTCCTGTTAAGGGTTGCTCATCTCGTCTTTCTTCCCACCTTTTAGCAAATTTTTCTGACAAATTAATACCTCCGAAGTTGAAGGTATGTTTGATAAGTCTTATACATTGTTAATATGTTAGAAACATCTGCGTATATACGTAGCGCTATATAGTCGTTTGAAAACTGTTTTGAGCTTTAATTTTCTGATGAAAAGGAGTGCTTGCTGCTTTCACTGTAATAGACAAAAATGTGTAAGTTAGACTAAAAAGAGGCTTAGAAATCAAATGTAGGCAGGGTGAAAAAATTGAATGAAAGAATGAAGATCTTCATAATAGTAGCCATTCTAGGATTCATGGCTGGAGTCATTGCTGACGTAACTGCAGAATACGTAATTCCAGCGATTATGACAATCTTACCAGCATTCCTTAACGCGAGATACATCCTGTCAGGACTCGCCGGAGCTTGCCTAACGCTGGTCTTAGTAAGCATATGGGCTTATATTACAGCACCATCAGAAACGTAGCGACAAAATCCGTTCTTTGTGAATCCTTACTCATGTATTTCTAGATGGAACTCTCTTCTAGAAAGAAAATTTTGGACTCAGTAGCGGGAAAGGAAATCATCCTCAGCGTCAGTGTACCTCGATTACCTCATCGTCCAAGTGTAAAATGTTCAACTAAAGTATTTATGTTTTGAAGAAAGAGTGTGGACATAGGAGACAACTTGGATGTGTGGCATATTCGGCTTTGCGGTGAAAAGACCTATACCTATGGTTAAGGTTCTGAAGGTCCTTGAAAAATTGGAGGTTCATCAATATCCCCAAGAGCCAAAACCCGTCGGTGGCTATGGTGCTGGCGTAGCCATTCTTCAAGATGATGGGAGCATTGTGTTAGAGAAGGTTGGAAAGGTAGGGTTTTCTCCCGTCAGACGCTTGTCTGAAATTGTTAAGATTAGTGAAGCATCCGTTTTAGTTGGACATGTACGTATGCCTAGCCCCCAGTTCATAGAAACTGCAGGGTACAAGGAGACAGCCCAACCTTATGCTGCAAAGTGCTATGGAGACTTAACGGTTGTTTCAGCTCACAACGGCAACGTAACAAATTATAGGGAAATCAGAGAGAGGCTGAGTGAAACGCACATTTTTGAATCCGAAGAAGTTGAGCTTGTTGATTCAGAAGTTATTCCGCACCTTTTCGAAGAACTGCTAAAGGAAAAAGCTGATGTTAACGATGCTTTAGATAGCATTTTCTCGGCTCTAGAGGGGCCAAATGCTGCAAGCCTTTTGCAGATCGAAAAGAAACCTATATTCTTACATTTTGTTCATAAGGGGAAAACAAGGGGGTTAACTGTTTGGACGAATGAGCATAATGAAGTAGTTTTCTGTTCTAGAAAAGAACCCTTAATTAAAGAGTTTGGCGACACACTTGCTCGAGGCAAATTCGAGGAGAAAGTCGCAATCCCATACCATAAAGACCTAAGCTTGAAGCTTTCCTTATCGCTGGCTTTTAAGTAAAGGATAAACCTTCCTTAAACAATAAGTAGTTTTTGGCATGCTCAAAATGCAGAGAGAATCCTCAAACTCAAACGTTTTCGATCTACTTGCTAAACCAATCCGTGATGCTCTAGCCGAGTTAGGCTTTTCAGAGCCTACCTTGCCTCAGACAATGGCTATTTCACCTGTCTTGGCTGGGGAGAATGTGCTTTTGATTGCTCCCACTGGAAGTGGGAAGACGGAGGCTGTTCTTCTCCCCATTTTCTCCAAACTGATTCAACAAGAGGTGAAGAGAGGCATATCGATAGTTTACATCACGCCTTTGAGGGCTTTGAACCGCGACTTGTTGAAGCGTCTGTCCTTTTGGTCTCAGCGCCTCGGCGTCTCAATTGAAGTTAGGCATGGAGATACCGAGGTAAAATTGCGCCGGAGACAAGCCGTTTCTCCGCCGCATATGCTTGTAACAACGCCGGAAACGCTTCAAGCCATTCTTCCAGGAGCACGTATGAAGCAGCACCTGAGTCGTGTCCAATGCGTTATTGTGGACGAAGTGCATGAACTGGCATCGAGCAAACGTGGTGTTCAGCTGACAGTTGCTTTGGAGCGCCTTCACGGAGTTGTTGGAAGAGAGTTCCAGAGAATAGGCTTGTCGGCAACTGTGGGCAATCCCGAAGAAGTCGCCAAATTTATCGCTGGAACAAAACGAGAAATCAGAATTGTTCAAGCGTCGCTGTCTAAAGGTTACAGGTATCAGGTGGAAAAGCCAAATCCAGCCGAAGCCGACTATGATTTGGCTGGAAAACTCGGAACTTCGCCGGAGGCTGCGGCGAGAATAAGGCGGGTAGTTGAACTTGTTGACAGCCACAAGTCAACATTGATTTTTGTAAACAGCAGGACAAACGCGGAAATGCTTGGACATAAGTTTGATCAGCTTGGCCGGGCGGACGTTGCTGTTCACCACGGTTCTTTGTCGAAAGAGGAACGTGTTCAGATAGAGGATGAGTTTAAGGCTGGGGTTCTGAAGGCGATAATCTGCACAAGCACCTTGGAACTCGGCATAGACATAGGCAACGTAGACCTAGTCATTCAATACCTTTCGCCAAGGCAGGTCAGCAGCCTAATTCAGAGGGTTGGCAGGAGCGGTCACCGTTTAGACATGCTTTCTAAAGGAGTCATTGTGACGGCCTTTCCAGACGATACGTTGGAATCGGTTGCGGCGGTAAGGAACGCCTGTGAAAACAAGCTTGAGCCAGTTTTGATTCACGAAAACGCTTTGGACGTTTTGGCTCATCAAGTTGTGGGAATACTCTTAGACGAGGGAACCGTAGGCTTGAAGGAACTTTTGGCTACGCTGCGAAAGGCGTATCCCTACCGAAACCTTACGAAAAATGCGCTTTTAGGTGTGATACACTTTTTAGACAGCCTCAACCAATTAAGAATTGAGCGAGAAGGAGAGGTTTTGAGGAAAACCCGAAGGACCAGACGCTACTACTATGAGAACTTGTCCATGATTCCCGACGAGAGGCGCTACCCAATAATAAACATAATCTCAGACAGAAAAATCGGCACCCTAGGCGACGAATTCATGGCTTTAAGGGCTCGCGTAGGCTTAAACTTCATTTGCAGGGGAAAAGTTTGGCGCATAGTCCAGATAGAAGAGGAAACGGGCACGGTTTACGTTGTTCCTTCGGAAGACCAGTTCGCGGCGATTCCGGGATGGGACGGAGAGATTCTTCCAGTTCCATTTGAACTTGCACAGGAAACTGGTAGATTGCGAGAGGAGATTAGAGGAGTGATAAAGGCGACTGGAAAAGCTGAAGTCGCAGCGGAGAGGCTTGCGGAAAAACTTGCAACGGATAAGGGTACCTTGCTCGATGCTGTGAGGGAGGTTGAAGAGCACGTCAAGCAAGGGGCACGGTTGCCAACGCACAATCACATCCTCATTGAAGCCTTTGACAAGTACCTCATAATCCACGCCTGTTTCGGCGAAATCGTGAACCGCACATTGGGCAGCATCTTCGACTCGATACTTTCGGACAGAGAAGTGATAACTGGCTGGTGGAACGACGGCTACCGCATACTAATCGAAACGCCGCGAAATCTAACGCAACAACAAATCGAGAAAATGCCCACAATCCTCTTTGACATAAGAGATGAAGAGCTGGAGGAAGCCTTCGACGATTATTTAGAGGCTAGATTCCCGTTTTCTTACAAGATGAAGTTTGTGGCAGAACGATTTGGAGCATTGCCCCGTGGAAAAACCATGGGACCGGAAAGGCAGAGTCAACTACCAGCTCGGTTTAGGGGAACACCGATTTATGACGAGACTTTGCGCGAGGCAATGCTGGAGAAGGTGGACGTTGAAAAGGCTAAGGAGATTATGCGCGATGTTAGGAATGGGAAAATGAAGGTTAGCACACTGTACCGTTCAGAAACGCCAACGCCATTGGCGTATCACATACTCGCGAAGTATTCCGACATTTCAGAGCTTATGGCTCCGGAAAGAGTTTTGCTAAGCAACATAGACAAGATGAAAAGGGCAATAGAGGCAAGAACAGCAACGCTGCTGTGCATGTCCTGCGGCGAATGGACTGCCGAAAAGAAGATTAAGAGTTTGCCAGAACAACCGGCATGTGAAAAATGCGAATCAAGGCTTCTGGCATTGTTATATCCAGGCCAAGACGCAAAGCGTGTAAATGAAATTTTGGAGAAAAGACGCGCAAACGAGGAATTAACGGAAGAAGAGCTTAAGGATTTAGCCCATGCAAGACGCACGGCTGACCTAACACTGAGCTACGGTAAAAAAGCAATCATAGCATTAGAGGTTAAAGGAGTAGGCCCAGAAACAGCCTTCAGAATCCTCGGAAAGATGCACCCAAAAGAAGAAGAGTTTTACATGGACCTTTTGAAGGCGAAGATTCAATATTTACGAACGCGAGAATACTGGGAAAACAAGGAAAACCGTAATAAAAGTTTCAGGTAGCCAAATTGTTTTACATATTCATCGAAAGTTAGATACAGGTTTTAGGATTGGCTTGTTTCTCTTGGCTTTTTTCTGTTGGATATTTTCCGTCTGATTACTGTGAAAACCACTGGCAATATCGCCATTACGGCTAGGTAAGGCGTTAAGGGATTTGCAGTCGTCTGTCCATTAATTGGGAGCGAGTAACCTCCAACGGGTACGGCTGCGACTGTTATGCGTGTGGTTTCGGATTGTGTTGTGTTGCCTTTGGCGTCTGTGACTTTGAGGCATACGTAGTAGATTCCGCTTGTTGTTGATGCGAAAGTCCAGCTGCTTGATGTGGCTCCTGAAACTGGATTGCCATTAAGATACCATTGGTAGCTGTATGGCGGGGTGCCTCCAGCGACCGTTGATGTGAATGTTAAGGATTGGCCTACGTTTATTGATGCTGAAAGCGGGCTTATCGAGGCTGAAAGCGGCGCAATAGGCGAGAAAACAGCCTTTAAGGTATGGTTCTTATCCATTAGGACTTGGTAGGGGTTTGCTGAGCCAACATCGACGCTGTCGAGTTCCCAATGGTCAAATAAGTAGTTTGCGTCCTGGATTGCTGCAACCTGGACTGTTGAGTTGGCTGTGTAACTGTATGTTCTTGGAGCTGGGTTTGTTGTTCCGCCAGCTGTTGTGGTGATTGTTAAAGCGTATGTTGGAGGTGGAGGAGCGCCATAAGGATTCATCAACGGATAGTGATCTACATTGTCAACATTAATGATATACGGCATGTCACCTATTCCATCGCTTTCGAGCAAGTCTTGATTAGGACCGCTCTTAACATCAACACCAACGTAATCGCTCCAGTAATTACCGCCAGAAGGATAACCATGATCCCAAAAATCCAATGAAGCCACAGTAGAGACTTGTTTTGTGTTGTTTATGAGGTTGTTATGATAAATATTGTTATTTGAAGAAAGCATGATGCGGACACCATTACCATTGTTTTCTATGTTATTTTCATATATTCTGTTGTTTTTAGCCTCATAGAGAAATATGCCAGACAAGCTGTTGTTTGTTACATTGTTTCCAGCTATGCTGTTGTTTGAAGAAGCATACGCAAGAAGGATGCCATAATGGTCATCTGCTGTTATGCTGTTGCCAGATATGATGTTGTTTGAAGATAAACCAAACCCGATGCCATACTGGTAATTTGCTGTTACATTATTGCTACAGATAATATTATTTGAAGAATTCCAAGCATAAATACCATACTCGAATGTTTTAATTTCCATGTTCCTGACCGTTATATTTTTTCTCCCTGACAAGTCTATTCCCCTTTCCATTCCATCTCCTTGTAGCCTGTAGCCTGCCCCGTCAATTATTGTGTTATCCCTCTCAACAACAATCGAATCAAAAATGTTGCCAGTAAAGGTGTAAGTGACATTGTCAACGCTTATAATCGGCGCTGTTGGCGGGTCAACGCTTCCGTCAGCCCGAATATAAATCGTCCCAGATGCTTTAACTGGCTGAATGTTGAACGCCAACGTTAAAATGCCCATCAGTAGCAGTGTGAGCATTATTCCAGAAACTGCCTTCCTCTTCAAAACGAGAACTCTCCTTTCGCCGATTCCACCATAAATATAACAACTTCTACACATTTATCATTTATGGAGAAACTTCTGTAATAGATTACATTCTAGGTAACCCCACTTCTAACACTTATGGAAATCCTTTAAAGATTTAATAATTGGATACTTAAGAAAAGATTTCTCTAACTGGGGTAAGCATGGATAAAGAAGGCATTCAGCAGTCTGGGCTTAAGCCTACCTTGAGTTTGTTTGACGCTACTGCCATAAGTGTGGGTGCAATAATCGGTGCAGGCATATTCGTCGTAACAGGCATCGCTGCTGGTCATGCTGGTTCAGCGCTAATAGTTTCCATGATTGTAGCAGCAATAATCGCCTTATTCACTGCGTTAAGTTTTGCAGAGCTGACAGCTTGGCAGCCCAAAGAAGGAAGCATATACGAATACACATACCAGCTAATCTCTCCCTTTGCAGGCTTCTTAACAGGCTGGATGTGGATATTATCCAATATCTTCACAGGCGCCGCAGTCTCCCTCGGATTCGCCAACTATCTAACAGCGTTGTTCCCAATTTTACCAATTAACTTGATGGCAGCTATTCTCTGCATAGCCTTCACAACGTTGAACTTCTTCGGCATCCGCCAATCAGCCCTACTAAACAATTTCCTAGTCGCGGCAAAGCTGTTCATCTTGGCATTCTTCATTGTCTTTGGCTTAGCATACGTTAACCCAACAAATTTCACGCCGTTCATTCCTTTCAAGGTTGGAGTGCTTTATGGAGCATGCTACATTTTCTTTGCCTACGGA
>Ga0315310_10002127_pt1 | contig 12438 bp, 7 predicted proteins | sample TDP5_MG_FD_203630 | JGI IMG/M metagenome (GOLD analysis project Ga0315310, IMG submission 203630) | Freshwater sediment microbial communities from Lake Towuti, South Sulawesi, Indonesia - TDP5 | ecosystem: Environmental > Aquatic > Freshwater > Lake > Sediment | place: Indonesia: South Sulawesi... | reverse complement strand
GTCATCATTGGAAGCTGCGAATACGGAATACTTGTGCACATTGCCGTCGAAGGACAGCTTGGAACAAGCCAAGGCACTCATTTGTCACGTCACTCAGTTCTTAAGGAACCAAGGCATATCAAGAATCGTTCTGAATCTTCCAGTTGAATGGAAGAGCATCAAAGAGACTGCCGAGAGTCTTGGGTTTCGAGTTTTCGCCAGAGTTTATTACATGAAGAAGGAGCTCGCTTGATTTGCAGGATCTTCTGTCTGGTATCGATGAGGCCTCAGTTGCTTGATGAAATTGCTAGCGGCAACTTCTCTTGAAGGATGGGGTTCGGGCAGTCTTGTGGATCTGTTTTTATCGTTGTTTGTCCATTTATAACCTTTCCAAGTGACACAAGTTGCGTCTGTTATACGTGGCTCAGGCTTATCACCGTGGAAGTACTGCTTCGATAACCACCCACGGCATAGTCAAAGGTCTTGTGGGTAAAGGTCATTCTGTGGAGCTTCTAGTTGCTCTGCCGTGTGTTGATAAGTGTCCTACAAGCTGTTCTTTGGGGTGCAATGATAAGGGCGGTGTCACCGTTCGTAGAGTTCCTTTTCCGAGTTTGGCGTTGTTTGAAAGCCATATGAGTCTGAGAACCTTAGCTTTCTCGGTTTCTCACTTCTTCATAGTTCTATATGGACTCTGGATCGTTGGGAAAAGAAGATTCGACTTGGTTGTAACCATGTATCACACTATTCATTTGGCTCCTTTCTCAGCTTTCTTGATCTCAAGGTTTGCGCATGTTCCGTTGGTCGTTAAATGTCATGATGTTGTTCCTACTGCTTCTCGATGGGGCTCTTTGGAGCGAGTATTCAATACTTTCACGTCTCAACTTAACGCGCTGGCGTTGAAACGTGCAACAAGTATTCTGGCGCTAAGCAGCGAACTTGTGCACATCATGAGAAGCCTGTATAACATACCTAAAAGCAGATTCATCATAGTCCCAAATGGCGTTGACACAAAGATGTTTGAATGCGCCAGCGAAAACCAGAGGGTTCGCGAGAAACTTGGGTTGCAGAAAAAGAAAGTTCTGTTGTATATGGGTAGTGTTGAACCCCCTTACCGGAAGGACGGAGTGAAATTCCTAATGAGTGTGATGCCCCAAGTTACTGCCAAGGTGCCAAACGTCACTTTCGTCATAGTTGGGTCAATGTCGAAGGCAGTGCGACAGGATTTAACCGGTCTTGCTTCTTCGCTGGGTATTGAGAACAGTATGGTTTTTGTTGAAACTGTGCCGCATGAGGATATGCCTCTATATATTTCGGCAGCTGATGTATGTATTGGTCCGTTGTGCCCCTCTTTGGAAACGTACGGATCGACGCCGCGTAAGGTGTTGGAGTATTTGTCGTGTGGAAAGCCAGTTGTGGTTTCAAGGGGCGGTATCTCATCGGATATGATTGAAAGCCTACGCACAGGGGTAGTTGTGAATTATGGAGATCGCGATGCGCTGGCGTCGCGTATAGTTGAGTTGCTTCGAGATTCTGCTTTTGCCAGAAAAATCGGTCACGAAGCCCGACAGCATGTTGCGTCGTTCTATGATGAGGACATTATTGCAGACAAGTTGAACACTGAGTTACAAAGACTGATTAGCGGAGGTTCCGACTGAACTGGATATGAGCCTCAGAGTGGTGAACGTGAAAAAATGCTAAGAGAACAGAGTGGCCGTGAGCGACCGAAAGGCATAGTCAGAATGGTAGCTGCCGCCAAGTCGTTGAGGTTTCTTGCTGCAATGCTTTTGTTGTCGCTTGGGTTTTTAGCTAACTCTTTGACTTTGCAGTCTCCCATCATCGGAGCTTCAGTGGCACTGGCCTATTTGGTCGTCGGCGGCTACTCTCTCAAAGGGGTGTTCGGAAGAGAGAAAAAGCCGGGCAGATGGATCCTTGGAGTTCTGTTTCTTTTAGTCTTGATTGCCGCTATCGGATGGGTCTTCACGATCTCGTACAAGTTAGAAGTAATGGAGGTTTTCATAATCCTAGTCGCTGTTTCATTTCTGTCTTCAACTGTTGGCAGATTCACTCGAGACCAGGAATCTGTTGAGCAACCTAGCGATGTAGGCGTTGTAACCTCCGTTAGGCTTCTTGAAGTTATGTATGCTGCTTCTGCGTTCCTACTGTTACTTCTGCTCATCCAGTCTAGAACGCTTGTTCCAATGACGGTTTGGAAGACTCTAAACCCGCTGGTTCTGCCCTTGTTCTTCTTAAGCTTGGTTCTTCTAATTGTCATCTTGTTTTCGGGTGAAAAGTGGCAAATTAGCTTGGTTCTTGTCGTTGTTCAGTCGATTTTGGCGCATGCGTTCTTCGTTCTGATCTTCGATGCTGGATACGGATTGGACCAGTGGGCAGCGTTGGGATGGACTCGCCGGTTGTTTGATGCTTCAGACTATCCAGAAGGCGTGCTGTTTAGCCTGAACGTACCTCTTCCAGGAAGGAGCTTCGTATACCAGTTGTTCAAGTCGATAGGATCTTCTTTTCAGCCGACTCTTTCAACGGTTTTGGCTCGGGTTTTCAGTGTTGATGTCTACTGGGTGCATATCCTTTTGATTCCCGTGTTATGGGGCGTTTTCCTTCCAGTCATTGCTTATTGTCTGACCGAGATCATCACACAAAAAAAGCACTTGTCATTTTTGGCTTCTGTCTTGACCTTGGCAGCTCCATCTTTGATTATATGGGGAGCCGTCTCGGTTCCCAACAGTTTAGGGTTTCTGCTGTTTTTCTTTGATGTGCTTCTGTTGGCGGACTACTTGTCCTCAAATCGTCGGATCCTTTGGCTGTTTCTAGGAACTGGGGCAACTGTCCTTGCACACATGTTGCCTGGTACCGTAGCTCTTGCACTTATGATTATCGCCTTCGGCTACAAGAATAGCTCCAAAGTGAAGTCCGCTAAGTTGAGAATCGGGTTCGAACTGTCTTCTCTCGCTATTGGCGTCGGTCTTTTGCCCATGGCGCTCATGATCGGCGGAATAACATACCCTGCTCTCACTGGCGCAAGATTTGGTTTTGAGCGTTTTCAAGGTCTATCGCCCTATAACGCTGCCATGTTGTTGCTTGTCGGAGGATATGGTGACATGACTCTTAAGGAAGTAATCATCAGGGGTCTTATGCCGTTGCTTGGCCTTCTAGGGCTTATTTACGTTAACATATCGAGTCGTTCTGGGCCTCAAAAAAGGTTGGTGCGGTTCATGTTGCTTGGGTTTATTATAATTCTGATTGACAGTCGAATAGTCGAAGTCTTCCTGTTCAACGTTCCATTTGGAGCAGGACGTGTCTGGGTTCTAAGCGATTTGCTATCGATTCCATTTGCTGCAATATTCATGATCAAAGTTGCCGATTATCTGCTAAAGAACCTTGTGATAGGAACAGGGCAAGCAGTAGCTTCATGGCACCGGAGGTTACTTGGCAACTTATCTGTGACGGCGCTGGTCTTTGCCCTTTCAGGTTTGATTTCAATGTCCTTAATACTAGGATACACGGTGTCCAATGCCCCTTCATCCGCCCAGAATGCGTATTTGACTTCAAGTGAACTTGAGGCTGCGCGTTTCATTGATTCGATGGCGAGTGAACGCTACGTCGTGGTGTCATACACCTTCTTTAAGTTAGCTGGCTACGCTGTCGTAGGTACAAATAATCCGAGCGCATACTACTCCACTCTCTATGACGGCGGCTGGATGGAAGAGCTTTTTGATCAGGTTAATCACGGCTCTGCCTTAGGCATGTATGACGCCATCCAAGCCAATAACGCTTCGATGGGATTTTATGTAACAAGCAGGGCCCGATATCCAAAGGTCGCTGATCAGGTTATTCGTTCGCTTCAAGAGAGGCCAGATTTTCGATTGACAGGTGTTTTTCAGGATGATGTGTATGTCTTCAGTTACCAAGCACCTGCTCAGCGCATCGTAGAAGGAATCGGGCCAAGCGTCAAAGTGTTGGGCAGTCTACAATCACCGAATACGACGTTTGTTCGGGATATGATCTCCTTCGAAACTACTTACAAGCTGGAGTTGAGTGGGTTAAACGAATATCTTGTCACGAATTGGCCAGCTCCATGGTCCTTTGAGGCGATTACCCCTAGTCCGGGAACATCATCTATCGACGCAAACTCATGGATTAATTTCACTAGAAGTGAAAGCGAGAAATACACAGTGCTTTGGACTGCGAATGATTTATACGGGAATGTCGGCTGGAAAGATGATAGCTTCTTAACGGACTGGGGCATTCGGCATGGGCAAGGGTTTGAACAAGCCCCAATCGAAGAACGGAGCGGGGACATATTGACGCTAACAGGTGACTTTAGGAAGGACACAAGGCAAGTATATTGGCTTCAAAAAGTCGTGCGCCTTTCTACAGACTTGTATCCTTATTTTATTGTGAGATGGAGATCAACTGGTGCCTGTGCAATAAGTTGGGTGTACTATTCAGACGGTGACGGCGAGTCGATTGTTTTCTATGGATCTGAGAGCATGGAATGGACCACCACCATAGTGAGGTTACCACCCGGAAAGACGGTTAGCAGTGTAATGATTGGGTTAGATGACTTTACCGAAGAGGCCACTTCCGGAATACAATCAGCCTACTTCGATTATGTAATGCTAGCAAGTGTAATAAATCCCTAGACTCTCTTATCAGCAATGTTGGCTAATTGCTCCCAAATCTACTGAAACATAATGCTGTGGTGTTGCTAGCGAGCAGAGAATTCACTCATGGCAATACGGAACAAGGGGTGAAGGCTGTCCTAGGATTCCACTAGACAGTTAATGTGGCGTATTAGTTCTTTTTCCCTTTCGCGGAAGGGAAACAACCTTTTGATTCTCTTCCGTGCAGCTTCGCTTCTTTCTTTGTCTGCGTTCAAAGCCTTCCTAATTGCTTCTGCGGTATGTTCGACATCCCCATAAGGTACATAGAATCCAGCATCACCTATGGCGGTCGGTATGCCTCCATGTCTAGTTCCCACGGGCACACACCCACATAACATAGCTTCACATAGTGCGTTGGGTAAACCTTCGTGCCTAGACAACTGACAGTACACTTTCGTTTTTTGATAGAGCGTAATCAGCTCACTTTCTCGCAAAAACCCAGAGAAATATACATTTGCAGAAGCTCTTGATCTCAGATATTCAACAGAGTCATCTGTTTTCTCTCCAACTAGGATGAACTTCACGTCGGGGAAATGACCAGCGACCTTAACAAAAATCTCTAAGCCTTTAATTCTCAAAGTGGACCAATTGATGGTTCTAACCACTGTTACAACCAAGTTCTCTCTCTGTCCATTTGGTTTCCACCTGTTGTAGTCATAACCGGTTGGGACAACTTCTATCTTCTTTTCAATGTCAAGCCCTGTATTCCTTAGGATGCAATCTTTCAAATGTGGGGCTACAACAAATATCTTATCAGCGTGTTTAAAGACAAACCTTACTAGAACCGCAGACCAGCAATTAGCAAAAGCGCCGTAGTCAATTTCAGGCACGTACACAGCTTCATACCCCCCGACAACAACCAAGGATTTCTTCCTAAACAAAGCGGAAAACGCGACGGAGACGAAGGCGTTTAGATCAGCAAACCAACAGAAGACTACGTCAGCCCACAGGATACCTCTAAGCAACTTCAAGCACGCCCAGGGATCTATTTCCCCAATAGGAAATGGATTAGCCCTAACTTTGATCCTCTTAACGTTGAAATGCTTTTCAAGAATTTCCAGATCCTTGCGAACGAACGAGGACAGAGAAAAATAGACGAAGAGTATTCTATTTTTTCCTTCTTCCCGAGCAAGATCATCGTGGAGAAGCAAAATTGTTTCACGCTACTGATTTTCGAACACATTTTAGCGGGGAGGCATGATTTCTCCTTTTGCTATATTTATGCTATACAATTGCAGTCAAAAAAGGTTTCTGATGATGCATCGCCTCCACAACCGATGTCCAATAGTCGATTTCACTTAAGGTCGTTGATGGGTTTTCCAAGTGTTCAAGCAATTCCAAACTCATGGCCTTGTCAGGAATTCTCAGCTTGGGGCATCTTTTCGCTGCTTGCACGGAGGAACTCAACCTTGCTTGCTCTCTTTTTTCCTTTTTTTGAATCTGCTCAATGAAACGTCCATACCAACGACTTGCAGCTATCGCGAAACAGCACAGCCTAGCTAGTCATCACCGCACCCTACATCGAGGATTCGATTTACAAGATCACACGTCAAAAGACGCTTCATAGGTTCTGCTCTTCTGCGTTCTGCCTGTATTCGAATCGGGTCTTCATGCCGCCCGATTTGTCCAGGCATCAGTTCCGTCAAGGCAGTGCACTGCGCTTGTTTTGGCTAGCATTCTGTCCTTTCAAATCATCACGCCCTTATAAGCCATGAGGATCTTAAATTGACGCACGAAAACAAATAAGGGGTAAGGGCAAGACATATTTTATACTGAAACATACGAACAAAAAAGCTGGAAGCCATGATGGTGCGCATTGGCTTAGTCGGGTGCGGGCGTAACGCGCGAGATATACATCTTCCTGCTTGGAAAAGCTTATCGCAGGCTCAGCTGATTGGCGTATTTGATCTTAATAAGGAATTAATGGAGAAGACCGCGTCATCGTATAAGGTAGCTGGCTATAATTCACTAGACGAGCTACTCGGTGCAGAGGTGGATGTCATTGACATCTGCACACCTACCTCATCACATTTCGAACTCTCTCTAAAAGCCCTACAAGCAGGACACCAGTACTGGTTGAGAAACCGATTACGCTGTCTTCTTCAGAGGCTCGCAAGTTGATAGAAGAGGCCAATCGTCGAAGCTTAAAGCTAGGAGTAACTCAACACTACATTTACAGCCGCGGAGTGTTAAAGACCAGAAAACTGATAGAAGAACGGGCCATCGGAGATCCACTTCATTTTGAGATCTCGTATTTTTTTGACACGGCACATGCTCCAGTCGATTGGACATCCAAGCCGAGTGAAGGCGGTCCCTTGTGGGAGTTGGGCATCCACCCGTCTTATGTGCTGGCTAGTTTCCTCGGAGAACCCAATGAAGTTAACGCGACAGGAACGTATTCTTTTCACTCTAAGCACTCCAGCGTTCACATTAATGTTGAAAAAGGTCCGATAACTGCGGCTATTCGCATGTCACCTACCCCGATGGAGCCGTTTTCACTCGCCGTGGCAGGGACAGAGGGCTATCTCTATTTGGATCTGATGACTGACGCAGTGGTGAGGTTTTCCAGACTTCAACGCGTTCGTTGGCTGGGACGACACCCATGGGTCCAAGGCAGCGTTAAGCTCTCCTTAAACCAGTTTCGGAGAAGCATCGCCACTGCCACAGGGGCCGTTGGGAGGGGGGTTCGGTACGCTATTATGGGAACAAAGGAGTTCAGCCAATATAGGTTGTTCAAGTCTTTCATAGAGTACGTTAAAGAGGGCCGTGAATTCTATTCAACAGCCGAGACAGGGCTTTACGCACTTCTTATCGTGGAGGCAACCGCAAAGGCGCTTGGAGTTAGTCTTCCTCAAGCTACTGACTTGAAAACACCCAAGAAGGAATGATTCAGACTCAGACTTAGTGCTGCAGAATAAGATATGGCAACACAACTGCGCAAGCTACGAAGGTCTGAAGCTTCTCTTCCTTGGTTAACTGGTTTTTCAACCTCGCTAGTTAAACTCATCAAGTTTAGCTTTTCTCAGCAATGAGAAACACCCGGGCAACTTTTAAATAGAAGATTTTTTTGAGGAAAATTTCCCTCGAATGCATTCTTGTAACGTTAGGAAACAGACGAAAAATCTCTTTCGGTGTCAGAAACATCACGGTCCATGGTTGCCCAGTCATTTTCCCCAGCACCTTAGTATATGTGTAAGCCAAGACTGCCGTTATCTTTGAGCAAACAGCAGGTTCAGTCAAAATGACATGTCCGTGGTGTCTCAGGACCCTTAGCATATCGTGGGCGGCTCCTTTTGTGTTGGTTACATGATGAAGGATGTCAACCATTGACATGGCATCAAACGTTTCATGTCTAAAGGGTAAACTGCTTGCACTTGCAAGTATGAAGTTCGCCTTAATGCGCTTCTTGGCGACTCGAATTACGGTGTTGTTTACATCGATGCCATAAAGTTTGGATGGTTGCCTAGCTTTGGAAAGGGAGTGTAGAAGAAAACCGCCTCCACAACCAATGTCTAGGATTCGAGCGTTTTCGGGGCACACTTTGTGAATTGCCGAGACAAACCATCGCCGTTCTTTTTCCAGACCTCTCAGAAAAAAACTTCCCTCTATGAATGCTCTGTCCGCAGTTAAGCCGATTAGTTCCAGTCCGGGGACGAGTTTCAACGATGCTCTCACCAATTCGGATGCGATGCTTCCCTGTAATGATGAAATATGCCTTGCATTTTAACGTTGTCGAAGTGCGCAGAAAAACTCTGTCGAGTGCTTGACCACATGATTTAATCAGCATTCTCTCCAAGAGAAACGAGCAGCAAACCGCTTTCTTGAACGCATTTAAGGTTCTTTTTGGTTCCGGGTCAGCTAATATGCGTTACTCTCACACTCAGAAGCTCATCAACAACAAACGTCTTAGAGATTGGAATAAACGCGAGAAAACCATGATCTTACATCTAGGTGCAACGTTTAACTGTGCAGAGTCTCCTATTATTTAGATGAGAAGCATCGCATAATTCAGAGAAATGGAAATTGAGAGCAAAGCGATTCACCCACTTAATCAGCAGTATTTCTTCCTCTTTTCATTGACATGAGTGGAGAATATGAAAGAAAAAAGTAAGATGCGAAGGATATTTCTTCTTAGTTCAATATTGCCCGCTTTCATAGGTTTGGTTTTCTTTCAACACATGATTCTCGTGTATGGGAATCCTGCAATAGATTTGTGGGCATCATTGTCAACGCAAATCACTCTTCCACCAAATGCCAGAGTTGGATGGGGTGGAAACAACCCTCTGATAGAGACTTTTCAGGGAACATGGATTTTCGTGAATACAACAACGGCGGGAAAGGTTTGGCGATCAACAGATCAAGGATCGAGTTGGACGATGGTGAAAGATCTCGGAACTTGCAATCCAACTTCTCACAACGGCGTTATTCTAACTGTGGATAATTGGATTATTTTGCCCGTTTCACAAACAGGAAATCCCGTATGGGTTAGCAAGGATGATGGATTAACATGGATCAAGGCAGATAAGGGATTTTTGCCTCTGCCCCAGAATTGGGTTCAGTTGAGTAACAAGACAGTCTACGTTGGTCAATGGGGATCAAATTCTCTCGTTTGGAAATCCGATAATGCTCTTAATTGGACTCTTGCATGGAATTTCACGCAAATACTCCTCAGCACGGGATTCGTCAAGGGTGCAAGAGATCATATGCATCAGCTTTCCTTTGACAACTACAGAAACAGGTGGTATGCATCTTTCGGCGATTCTTGGACAGGAAACGGATGGATTAGCAAGGGAACCCTGTATAGCGAAGACGATGGCAAAACATGGAAAAATGCAAACAATGGCGGTCCCATATCAAGAGTCACAACTCCTTTTGCAACTTTTTTCGGCGGAGACCAAGATGGGACCGATGTTTGGTACGTTAATGAAAGTGGGCAAATCAAATTGCTGGATGCCTTCAGAACCAACGATTTACGAGTGTATTCGCATGGAGCCTTCTATGCCAACGGAGTGACATATATTGAAGCATCAGGATCAGGTTCATTTCATCATTGGGGAATAATAGTTTCCCCAGACAACGGCAAGACATGGGGAAGACTGCTATATTCAGCCGTGAGAGAGCAATTGGGTTGTGACATCTTTTATTGGGGAACAAGCAACTATTTCTATGTAACCTGTGCTGGTGCAAATGACCGGATTTTCAGGGTGAGACTTCTCACTCAATCTCAAGCAGTTTGGTTGGTGCAGAAAAACCACATTACAGTTGACGGTTCTCTCTTCACCTATGAAGAAACATTAGGCAATGGAACGACTCAATTGAATTTCGGCGGCTACGCAATTTCAGATGCAAACGTAACGCTTCAAGGAGTTTCATATAAAAATTGGCTTAACAACTCTGGATTTGATACAGGAGACACAGGTGGATGGGCAGTCTCTACTGGTGCATCTATCGAGAGCAGCATAGTGCATGATGGACCCAAAAGCCTGAAATACGTTTCTCCAATCAGTGCAAAAAGCATTAGCCAAAGTTACTTGCCCTATGGAAACGGAACATCCGTAGCAGTTTCGATTTGGGCAAAGGCTAACACAACAAGTATCAAGAATTGCAGGATCTATATAAATTGGGGCAGCGGAAGCAGTTTCACATATTCAACATTCAGCGTGAACACAACATGGCAAAGATTTCAATTAGCATGGCATCTTGGATCTGGAACAGTAGGGGATACTGCAACGCAGTGCAAGTTTCGCGTAGATATCCTTGCACCACAGCCAAATGCTACCTTTTACTTTGACTCTGCAATGATGTCCATAGGCTATCCTCAATTTGACGCACATCCAACAAAAAATCTGGATTCTATGGAGCATGAAGGATGGTTCAACGGAATCTTTAACACCACAAATCCTTCTGTGGCATTTGATTCGCAAGTATTTTCTCATGCAGGAACCTTATTGAATGGTCAAAACGGCTCAACACAAGATTTCGCTCAAACAGGTGGAACAATGAGTGTCTCTGTAACAGTAATGTCATCCGGAATGGTAAAGATCAAAATTCAAGGCAAGCTTACTTTCACAGCAACAGATTGTTTAATTACACTAAAATCGGGCAATGCGTGGGCAGGGAATTATTATTCCACATTCCCCTCTTTTACGGGCAACACTCTCGTTGTCTTGACTTCAAGATTTGCGGAGATTTCATCAATTGACTATGATGAATCCACAATGACTCTAATCGTCAACTCTGACACAGGATTAACGAGCACAACAAAAGCTTATGTCGGAAACGAAGGTGAGCCTAAAGGTGTTTGGGTGCGAAACGGGGTTTTGGTTCAAGACTATAACGCCTCAACTAATATTCTAACGTTAAATGTCACGCACTATGGCCCTGCAGAAATCATTGTCGACTGGAGAATGCCTGGCGACGTCAATGGCGATGGCGTAGTTGACGCAAACGACTTGACCAGAATCAACAGATCGTATGGGTCAAAACCCGAACAACTAAAATGGGACACACAAGCAGACTTGAACAGAGACGACTTGATAGACTGCCGCGACTTACTCATAGTCGGTAAGCACTACGAAGACATTGGTTCCTAAAACACTCGCAATCAACGTCCTCTCTTAATATGATCTAAACCCCTTTTCCTAGACTTCCTAACCTTGACCAAAAAGAAAACTATGATCACCACTCCAACCAAGATTACAGCAGCAACTATGATAGGCAAAGGAGGCAAGATCATTCCTGAAACAGTATAACTATAGCTGGGACTCTTCACAGAATTCCCAGCCTTATCAAACGCCTGCACATAGAAATAGACTGTGCCGCTTGAGTTGCGAGGAGGAATAGACCCCTGCCATGTATCATTTTCGCCGGTCATAGTTACAGGCGTGAACGTCTTGTTATCCAAGCCATAGTAAAGCTTGACATGGCGTACTCCACTCGCAGCCGCAGGCTCTGCGGCAACGACTTTAACGAGCACACCTTGATCGCTGGAGGGGATCGGGGGACTCCACTCGGGCACGCCAACCGACGGCGGCGTTCTATCAAGCACCTTGTAAATGTAAACGCTGGAAGCCTTCCAGTTCCCAGCGTTGTCCTCTCCGAAAACTTTGAATGCCACGGCAGTTCCAAACGAAAAGGCTGGAATGCTTCCTACATACAAGTTACCTTCAAGAACCATAGTAACGTTGATCCATCCGCCTCCAATAACAGAGTAGCTTAAGGTAGCATTCTTTATACCGCTACCTAGATCCGTGATTTCAGCCTTAATCTTTACACTAGCTGAATACACTGTTGGAGAAGAGCTGATTTTGCCAATTAACGGTGGAATGACGTCAGCACCCGCACTGAAAGTGACAGATCCGTCAGAAATAGCCCAGAACGAAAGCACACGAGTGGAATCATCGAACGCATACCCCCAGTTCCGCTGCGCCTCGGAGCAATAGACAGTCCAATAACTGGCAAATGGACCTATTTGAGGAATCAGCATCTTTATTGTAACGTTCAGTCCTGTGGCTGCGCTCACAGTCACTACGAAATTTTGTGTGTCCCAGCTTGTAGTAATCACTTTGTGCGCAGTCCTTATCACTGAAGGCGTTGTAGGCTGCCCCAAGGAAACTCTGACGTGAACACTGCCCGCGGGCAAACGAATCGAATGATCATCAAAATAGAACCACGGTTGATCATCTATTGTTACCCCGCCAATGCTCTCAGCTGAGTTGATCCTCAACCAAACCATGCCTTTTCCTATGCTTGCAACATCTGGGATTGCTGAAGCATTCAA
>Ga0315310_10002125_pt1 | contig 12441 bp, 11 predicted proteins | sample TDP5_MG_FD_203630 | JGI IMG/M metagenome (GOLD analysis project Ga0315310, IMG submission 203630) | Freshwater sediment microbial communities from Lake Towuti, South Sulawesi, Indonesia - TDP5 | ecosystem: Environmental > Aquatic > Freshwater > Lake > Sediment | place: Indonesia: South Sulawesi... | reverse complement strand
ACGCTGTGGCTGAATGCCATCGTCAGGCGGGCAGCCGCTACGTTGTGGGGGCGGGCTGCGAGATTCCCCGCGACACGCCCAAAGCTAATGTGCGAGCGCTCGTCACCTACGCGCGAGGAAGGTATCTATGACTGGCCGAGAACGCGTGCTGGCGATGCTCGATGGGCGCCCAGTGGACCATCTTCCCTGCATGCCAATCACCATGATGTTCGCCGCCAACCAGACCGGCGTGAAATATCGGGATTACGCCCTCGATTATCGTGTCTTGGTCGAAGCACAGATTCGCACGGCCGAGGAATTCAGTTTTGATTATGTCTCCGTCATCTCCGACCCGGCACGCGAGGCAGCGGACTGTGGCGCCGCCGTCATGTATTTCGACGATCAACCACCGGCGATTGACGAAACCCACGCCCGCTTGGCCGACAAGACCGAACTAACGCGCCTGAAGGTTCCCGACCCGCTCGGCGGCGGGCGCATGCACGACCGCGTGCGCGCCGCCGCACTTTTCCAGGAACGCGTGGGGAAGGAGAAGCTGATCGAAGGCTGGATCGAGGGGCCCTGCGCTGAGGCGGCGGACCTGCGCGGCATCAATACCCTGATGCTGGATTTCTACGACGACCCGGCCTTTGTCCGTGACGTCTTCGAGTTTGTCGTGGAGATGGAACTGCGTTTTGCCCGGGCCCAAGTCGAGGCGGGCGTGGACCTGATGGGCGTCGGCGACGCGGCGGCATCGCTGGTGGGGCCGGCCATCTACGAAGAGTTCGTCTGGCCTTACGAGAAGAAACTCGTTGACGGGCTACACGCCATGGGCACACGCGTGCGCCTGCACATTTGCGGGAATACGCGCCGCATCCTGGCGGGGATGGGAAGGCTCGGTTGCGAGATAGTTGATTTAGATTTCATGGTTCCGCTCGCAGAAGCGCGCGAGAAAATGGGGCCCGACCAGGTCCTGCTGGGCAATATTGATCCTGTGCGTGTCCTGCGGCATGGGACGCCGGAATCGGTCTTGGCGGCCGTCGCCGAGTGCCATCGCCAGGCAGGTGCGCGCTATATCGTGGGAGCCGGTTGCGAGATTCCTCGCGGCACCCCGCCGGAAAACGTGCGGGCGCTGGCGGAATACGCGCAGCGGCACAGCACGCCTGGATTGGAATGATTCGCCGCTCAGCCACCACGCCGCGCTGGCGGGCCATCCGCAGAGGATCTGGTCTGCTGCTCGAGTTCCGTGCCGGGCAACTCCCTGTCCGCAACGCGGAATAGTTGCGTTAGTCCGCAACCCTGAATGGCGCCTTGCCGGTCAAACGGAGCCGATGCGTGACGCGGGAGGGTTCTGCCCATGACGCCTCGTGAACGCTGGTTGGCAGTCCTGGAGGGCAGGCGTCCGGACCGCGTCCCGTCCGATTACTGGGCGACGGCCGAGGTCACCGCGCGGCTGATGCGTGACTTCGGCTGCCACTCCAAACGCGAGGTCTGGGAGCATTTGGGAGTGGACAAATGCGTTCGCCTGGCAGCGTTGCACCCGCTCGCCAAAGAGGACGACTGGCACATCGATTCCAACTTCGCCATCTGGCACGTGGGGACAGCGGATATCCCGTACCAGGACGGGCTGGGTGTTTACACGGAGACGGTTTCGCATCCTCTGGCTCAGGCCGCGACCGTAGCTGACGTGGAACATTTCGACTGGCCCGACCCGGAAGCCTGGGATGTCCGCAATCTGCGAGCGCGCTGCCAAAAGTGGCGCGCCTATCCGATCCTGGGCGGCACTTATGAGCCTTTCTACCTCTACTGCCACCTGCGCGGCATGGAGCAAGCTCTCACGGATTTCATCCTGAACCCGGCGGTACTCGAAGCGGCCCTGGACCGAATCTACTGGATCCACGAATCTATCATCCGGCGAACCCTGGACGAGGCTGCTGACCTCATCGACTTCATCTATGTGGCGGAAGATTTGGGCACCCAGGAATCCCTGCTGATGAGTCCCGCCAGTTTCCGGCGCTTCCTCAAGCCGCGCATGGCCAGGATGATCGAGCTGGTTCACTCTTACGGCGTCCGCGTCTTTCACCATGACGACGGAGCCATCCGGCCGCTGATTCCGGATCTTCTCGAAATCGGCATCGACGTCCTGAATCCCATCCAGTGGCGGTGCCGGGGAATGGAGCGCGAAGGACTCGCCCGGGACTTTGGCGCCTCGGTGGTCTTTCACGGCGCCGTGGATAACCAGAAGACTGTTCCCTTTGGCTCGCCCGACGATGTGCGCCGCGAGGTCGCTGAGAACATCCGCATTTTCCAGGGCGGCAAGGGATATATTGTGGCCCCTTGCCACAATCTTCAGCCGAATACTCCGACCGCGAACATCGTGGCCATGTACGATGCGGTGCAAGAATTCGGGTAAATTACGATATCGGCCATGAGCGACCTTGTCCATATCGAGCTGGAACCACTGGGGGAAAAGTTCACGCTCGAGCGCGGCACGCCCTTGCAGGACGTGTTCTTCGCCCATGGAGTGGAATTCCCGTGCGGCGGACGGGCCCGGTGCAAAGGGTGCCGGGTCAGAGTCGTGCGCGGCTCGCTGGCCATCACGCCGGAGCAGGAGCAGCTCCTGACGCCGGCAGAGCTGGCGGCGGGCTGGCGTTTGGCGTGTTGCGGCAAGGCCGAGGACAACCTCACGCTCGAATTCGGCCAGTGGGAAGCGGCGATCCTCGCGGACAATTCCGTCTTCGCCTTCACGCCGGGCGAAGGGCTGGGTGTTGCCGTCGATCTCGGCACGACGACCATCGTTGCCCAGTTACTCGATCTTGCGAACGCGCACGTGTTGGCCGTCCGTTCCACGCTCAACCGGCAGGCGCGCCATGGCGCCGACGTGATGAGCCGCGTCAGCTTCGCCCTCAAAGGCGACGGGCTCGCGCGCCTGCGCAATCTGGTGCGCCAGCAGATCGGCAAGCTCATCGGCGAGCTGAGGGAAGCCGCGCGCGTCAGCAGCCAGCCAATCAAGACCGTGACGGTCGTCGGCAACACCGTCATGCATCATATGTTTTGCGGTATTGACGTTACTCCGCTCAGCCTGTACCCGTTCGAGCCGGTTCGCGATGGCCTGGAGGCCTTCCGCGCCAGCGAACTCGGCTGGAGCATACCCGGCGATCCAACCGTGCGCTTCCTGCCGTGCCTGGGAGGCTTTGTCGGCAGCGACATCCTTGCAGGTATTCAAGCCACGAGGCTCGCAGAAAGTGATGCGCTGGTGGGATTGGTTGATCTGGGGACGAATGGGGAAATTGCTATCGGCGACCGCGAGCGGCTGCTGTGCGCTTCGACGGCCGCCGGGCCGGCCTTTGAAGGCGCGCGGATCTCGATGGGGATGCGCGCCGCTACGGGCGCGATTTCAACGGTGGCAGTCGAACAGGGCGCTTTCCGTTGTCACGTGCTGGGGAACGTCCCGCCGCGCGGGATCTGCGGCAGCGGGCTGGTGGACGCGGTGGCGGCAGGATTGGATCTCGGCCTGATTCAGGCGAGCGGCCGGTTAAGCGCCGGCAACGGCGCGTTAATGCTTTGCCCGCCTGTCGCCCTCACTCAGAACGACATCCGCGAATTACAGCTTGCCAAGGGAGCAATCGCGGCGGGCATCCGGCTGCTTCTGGCACGCTGGGGGGCGGAGGCAAAGGATCTGACGCGCCTCTATCTCGCTGGCGCGTTCGGCAATTACATCAGCCGGGCAAGCGCCCGCCGCATCGGTCTGCTCCGTTTCCCCATCGAAATGGTCAAACCCTCCGGCAACACCGCGCTGCTCGGCGCCAAACTGGCTCTGTTCAACACCACAGAAGACGAGTTCGCTTACTCCTCTCTCCGCCGCAAGACCCAGCACTTTGCGCTCAACACTGACCCGCAATTCCAGGATGTCTTTGTGGAAGAGATGCCCTTCCCCGTGTTGTAGCGGCTTCCTTCAGGTGGGCAGCTTCAGTAGCTCGTCCGACCACAGTGCGGGCAGCGCCAGACGGCGACGAACATCGTCTGGCCGTAGCGGTCGCGGGCGCGCGCCGACTGCGCGGGCGACTTCGATTGCTTCCTCGGCGTGCCGCCGCGCTTCGTCGAGTTGTCCCAGTTCGCGCACGATGAGCGCAAGCTGAATCAAGCTGGTGGCCATATTGGCGCGGTCGTCGCCTTCATGCGCGCGTGCCAGCGCGTCCCGATAGAGAGCGGCAGCCTCTTCGTAGTGCTTGCGTCGTCACTCCAGATCGCCCAGCGCCAAAAGATTGATGGTCACGCCGCACGGATTGCCGACGGCTCGCGCCAGCTCGAGGGCGCGTCGGAACTCCTTTTCAGTAGCGCCCAAATCTCCCAGCAGAGCGTGAAGGTTTCCCAGGTTGTTCAATCCTTCGACGAGTTCGCGTTTCAGGCCCACCTGCTCGTAAACGCGCACCGCCGCACCAAACTCCTCGAGCGTCAGCTTGTGCTTCCCCAAGCACAGCAGCGCCTCGCCTTTGCCCTTGTGCCAATCCGCATCCTCCTTTTTGAGGCCGGCCTCGCGCGCCAGCAGCAGGGCGCGGTCGAAGGTGCGGAGGGCGTCCTGGACCTGTCCCGTACCCACGTAGCAGAGGGCGAGATTCCCGAGGTCCTGGCTCGCTGATGCCCAGCGCCTGCTGGTAGTGCTCCAGGGAGCGGCGATAGTCACCCCGCTCGTCGTAAACCAGGCTGAGATTGTTGAGCGCGGCGGCTTCGAGCTGCCGGTCATTCAGCTCGCGAGCGATGGCGATGCTGCGGGTCAGTTGCTGGATGGCCTGCTCGTACTGTCCCATCTCCCAGTAAACCAGGCCCAGGTGGCTGAGGTTTTTGCCTTCTTCCAGACGCTCGCCCAGTTCCTGCTTCGTCTGGAGAGCGCGCTGGAGGTAATCGAGCGCCCGCGCGTGGTCGCCCAAGCGCTTGTAGCAATTGCCAATGTGGCCGAGAGTGATGGCTTCACCACGGTGGTTCTCCGCCTGACGATAGAGCGTCAAGGCGTGCTCGAATTCCGGGAGCGCGTCGCGGGGGCCTTGCCGGGAATAGATCTCGCGAGCGCGGGCGGATACCTGGTCGGCGGATTCTGTCTGGGCAGACAGGGGAGCGGCGACAGAGAGGAAGCTCAGGACAAACAGGGCCAGCCCTGCAGGCAGGAGTCGAGCCACAGGCACTTCCTGGGAAGCCCCGTCTAGCTAGGCTGACGGGCTCTAAAGCGGACCGTCGGTGACTTCAGAGTCTTGCCTTCAGGCAGGTAAGCGCGCACCGAGACAAAATACTCTCGCCCGGGTACGAGCTCGATGTTGTCGGGCAGACGGGCCCGAGTCGTTTCCACGCGCCCTTCCCAGACCACGTCACCTTCTGCAGTCACCACACGGATTTCGTAGAAGTGGCTTCCCCGGACCGACTTCCAGCGGAATTCGACTTCACTGTGGGGGAGCACTGAACCTTCGCGCGGAAAGATCAATTGCAGCACCGCAGCTTTCCTCTGTTCCTTCCGGATGGTTCGGGAGGTGGCGGGTGTCCGCGCCGTCGGAGCAGCAGGTAACGAGGACGCTGGCACCGGAGGACCCACCGAGAGCAGGGCTTCCTCCGCACATCTCCAGGAGCGGCGTGCCGCCGGGGCCTTCTGCGGGCGAAGGAGGTTTCTTAATTGTTTTTCGTCCATGCTCGTCTCTTCCCGGACCGATTAATCTTTCTCAAGTTCTATCTCACTCCTCTTACACGGACACGGGAGGACTTTTTCCAAACTCCCGCGAAGAAATCAGGTCAACTCCTTCCGCAACCTTTCCAGGATCTCCTTGATCCGCTAGTCGGCCTTTTGCGCCGAGCCCAGTCCCGTGAGCCGCGCCACCTGTTCCAGCGTCAGGCCCTGCTCAAAGCGGAGACGTATCAGGAGGCGCTCGGGCTTGGGCAGCCTCGCCAGGGCCTGCTGGAACGCGGCGCGTTGCTCGTTGACCGTGGCCAGGACTTCCGGGTCGGGCTCTGGAGCCGAAATCTCCGAGGCCCGTACTTGGCCCTCGCGCGCTGGGTCTTCTGCCAGGGGTTCAGGGCTCGGCCGGCGGAGGCTCAGCAGCCAGAGGTGCCGCGGCGTGAGCGAGCGGTGAAGCCGGGCCAGGCTTTCTTCCGTTTCCGCGCGCGTCAAGTTAGGAAGGCGCTGCCGTAAGGAGAGGAAAGTCTCCTCCCGTGACAAACCCTGCTCGAACACGTAGCCGAACACTTCTCGGTCGAGGGCAGAGAGACGAGCGACAGCTTGGAAGACGTGGTGGCGACCGAATTCCCGCGGATACCAGTCGAGACAGAGATTTCGGACGACGGCGCGCAACCAGGTGGAAAAGCTTGCCGGGCCTGTGGGATGGAAGCGCCGCAGCCCGCCGGAAACGATGCCGGGTCAGCTCCTGGCACACGTACACGTAGAGGAAACATTCGGCGATCTGGTCGGTGTCCCGTTCAAACAACCGCACCACTTGCAGAATCAAGGGCGAGTAACCTTCGAGGAAGTCTGTCCAGGCGGCCTGGGGGCTACCGGAGCGCAGCTCGTGGAGAAGTTCACTGATTCGGCGGTTCTGCATGGGACTCACTCGCAAGGTTTCTTCGCTACATTGCGCAGAACCGGCCCGTTACCCTATGCTCTTGGAATTCTGGATGGGAGTCTACGCCCGACTCTCCGGGGCCGCAAGGCGGTCCCGTGGTCTCCGGCTTGTGGTCAGGAGAAAACCTTGCCCTGGAAATGACTCGGCCCAGCAGCGGCGTTTCGAGAAGTGAGCGCGGTGCCGCTTTCCAGACTCGGATTCCTACGCCAGGGGGTAGCGCCCGTAATCGCGCACGGCTTCGTAAAGGGCCAGCAAGTTCCCCTTCGGCACGCGCGCCTGGACGTTGTGCGTCGTATTGAAGACAAATCCCCCACCCGCGCCGAAGGTGCAGATGCGGTCACGGACCTCGGCGCGCACCTCGTCGGGCGTGCCGAAGGGCAGGGTGTGTTGCGTATCCACGCCACCGCCCCAGAAAGTGAGACGCTCGCCAAAAGTCTGCTTAAGCCGGCGCGGGTCCATGTTCGCGGCCGAGCATTGAACCGGATTCAGGATGTCGAAGCCGGCATCCACGAAATCCGGCAGCAGCGCCCAGACCGAGCCGCAGGAATGGATGAACGACTTCCAGGCGGTGTGGGTATGAATCCACTCGTTGACCTTCACGTGGAAGGGTTTGAAGAGCTTGCGGTAGTTTATGGGGGCAATGAACGGCCCGGCCTGCATTCCGAAATCCGTTCCCGTGACAAACACCGCCGTCACCCGGTCGCCCACGACGCGATGGATTTTCTCCAGGTTAGCCAGCGCGATGTCGCACTGCCGCTCGAAGACCCGATAGACGTAATCGAAATGCGATACGGTACTGATGTACCACTCGGCGACATCGCGGATGCCCTTGGGGTGCTTCAGCCAAGGCGCGGGAACAAGGGCAATGTCGCCGAAGGCCATGCCGCCGAAGTTGGCGAGAATCGCTTTGTCGGTTTCCTCGTAGAGCCGCGTAGCCTCACGCTCGAAGTAGGCGAGATCGGCATCCGAGATGGGGCCGAATTCTTCCAGGTTGTCCTCCGGGTTCAGCTTGGAATCATCGATGGGCCGTTGGCGCGTTATGGAGTCGAAATAGAAGCCGTCCTTGGGCATGCGGGCGCTGGGCGGCACTGAGCGGTCACCTTCCGGATACATCAAGATGGAACCGTCGGGCTCCGGGTCGGTATTAAAAGCTTCGGGCACCAGGACCGGTGTGCCGTCGAACAGAGTCCACGGCTTCCAGCCCTCATTCCTGAATCCAAACATGGTCTTGGGTCCGGGCAGCGGAACGACGTCTACACCCAACTCCTCGATCAGGTCGGGCTTGATTTCACCCAGCATTTGATAGGGCTCGGTGACCTTGACCGGCGTTCCCGGCGGGTCGAGCCCCAGCGCCTGACGCAGCAGGTAAACCGAGCTGACTTGCATACCGGTGGTGGCGCAGGCCCCCAGATCCAGCGGCAACCGATCAGGTTCCTGGTGATTCAGTGCGCGAGCCACACGCTCCCTCGACGTCACCATGATTCTCCTCCTGCGAGATGGAAGGCATTTGGGGTCCGGGGCGGCATTGTAGCAGCGGGGGGCGGCACGCTTCAATGAGCGCCCGAAGGGAACAGCGCCAAAACCACTGAGGCCGAGTGGAGAACGATTGCTTGCGGCGCGCGGCGAGTTGTGTCATTACTTTGCCGTGGATGGTGGACAAGACGGCCCTGGTCTTCGTGGCTCTTCCATCGCTCAACGTCTAACTGGACTCGACTGATGCCGCGGCGTCTGTGCTCGGGAAACCGGATGGTGGCGGAAGGCGCGCTGGCGGCTGGCTGCCGTTTCTTCGCCGGCTATCCGATCACCCCGGCTTCGGAAATCTACGAAGTGATGATGCGCGAGCTGCGCGGGCGCGGCGGCATGGCGCTTTCCGCACCCGACGAAATCTCCTCCCTCTGCTATTGCGTGGGCGCGAGCCTGCGCGGCCTGAAGGCGATGACGGCGACCTCGGGTCCGGGCTGGGCGTTGATGATCGAGACCCTCCAGTACGCGCTGATGACCGAGACGCCGGTAGTGATTGCGGTGGTACAACGTCTGGGCCCGAGCACCGGCGGGGCGACGCAGGGCGCGCAGGGAGACATCTGGTTGACGGAGTTCGCCACTTCCGGTGGCTACACTGTCCCGGTGTTTTCCCCGAGCACGGCGGCGGAATGCCATGACCTGACAATCCACGCCTTCAACTGGGCGGAGCGGCTGCGCACGCCGGTGGTGCTGCTCTCCGACAAGGAAGTGGGCATGACCACCGAGGCGGTGGATGAGGAGGCGCTGAGCGCGCCGGCCGTGGTCGAGCGCGAGCGCTTTGCGGGGGAGCATCCGTTCCTCACCTATGGCTTCACGCGGCCGGAAGAGGTCCCCGCCTTCGCGGCCGTGGGTGGGGATGCCAAGGTAACTGTCACCGGCTCGGCGCACGACCAGCAAGGGCGCCTGCGCAAGAATGCCCCCGAGGTCATCGAGGTGCTGCGACATCTGGAGCTGAAGATCGCGGCCCGCGCCGAGGAGATGGCGTTGACGCGAGCCGATCTCGACCGCGGCGCGCCCTCTCTGGTGATCAGTTACGGCATCACGGCGCGGGCGGCCCGCCAGGCCGTTGCCGCGTTGCGGCGCGAGGGCGTACGTGTATCATTCTTGCAGGCGCAGATTCTGTTTCCCATTCCTCGCCGGGCGCTGGAGGAGGCGCTGGCGGGCGTACGGAATGTTCTTGTGGCGGAAGAGAACCTGACGGGTCAGTACCGCGCGGTGCTGGCGCCGTACCTCGAGGGCAAGCGCGTGGTTGGCATCAACAGAATCGGCGGGCTAATCGCCCCGGGTGAAATCGTGCAGGCTGTACGTGCGGCGGAGGCTTGATGGCCGAGAATCAGTATCTGGCTCCTGACGCCAAGTTGCCCTACTGTCGCGGTTGCGGCCACGCCGCCGTAGTGCGCCACCTGAGCCGCGCCCTCGAGCGTCTGCAACTCCCGCCCCGGTCTATCGCGCTGACCACCGACATTGGCTGCGTGGGCCTGGCGGATTCGCTCTTTCCCTATCTGCACACCGTCCACACCACGCACGGGCGTTCGACCGCCTTCGCGACCGGCATGGCGCTGGCCGAGGTTGTGCTCGAGCCGGGCGGCTTGAAGCCCGTGGTGATGATCGGCGACGGCGGGGCCATGATCGGGCTGTTGCATCTGGTCCATGCGGCGCAACTGAATGTGGACATCACCGTCCTCCTCCATAACAACTTCCTCTTTGGCATGACGGGCGGGCAACACTCGGCGCTCACGCCGCTAGCCTTCGCGACGGCGACCACGCCGGGGGGCAATTGGACGCCACCTCTCGACCTGGTGGCCTTGCTGCGCGCGGCTCATGCGGGTTTCCTGGCCCGGCATTTTGCCACCGATGCAGTGCTGGAGGCGACCATCGCGGAGGCTATTGCCTATCCTGGTTTCGCCCTGGTGGAAATCCTGGAACTCTGCACGGCCTATGGCACGCGCTGGAACCAGCTCACTGGCAACAAGCTGAAGGAAATCATTGCCCACCAAGGCTATCATGTAGGGCGCCTGGAAGCTGAGGCTGGGCGTCCCGCTCTGCGTGAGGTTTACCGTCGTGCGTCTCCGTCGCGGCCCGCGCGAGCCGCGGCGCCCGAAGCGGAAGAACCGGCGATTGCCTCATCGCTCGCCGAGGAGCTGCGTTTGGTAGTAGCGGGGAGCGCCGGTGAACGCGTACAATCGGCTGCGGCATTGTTTTGCCGGGCGGCGTTAGCTGCGGGACTGTACACCACACAGAAGAACGACAACCCGGTGACCCAGGGCACCGGCTTCTCCTTGGCCGAGATATGCCTCAGCCCGCGCCCGATTGAGTACGCGGGCATGGAGAATCCGGATGTCGTGATTGTCGCCAGCACCGACGGCTGGAAGGAGCTCCAGGCGAATGGCACATTCGCGCGCTGTCGGCCGGAGACGCTCCTGCTGATCGATGCCGAACTCGACGCGCCACCGACCCAGGGACGCCTGATGCGACTCGCGCTGCGCCGCGCCGCTTCACCGTCGCGGGCCGCGCTGGCGGGCTTGGCTGCCTGGCTGGCGCTGTCGCCCATCCTGCCCGACTCGGCGTGGCAGGCCGCGCTTGCCACTCTATCTGCCGACCGTCGCGCTGAGCTGGAGGAGGCGTTGCGAATTGGGCGCGAACTGCTGGCAGATCGAAAGGAAGCCAATTCCTGATGCATGACAGGAGGAACTACGATGGCGATCTTCAACTGGTCATCCTCACGGCGAAAATTCCTGGCGCGGGGCGGCTTGTTCTCTGCTCTCGCCGGACTCTCCGGGCGCCGGCTGTTTGCCCTGCCGGGGGCCGCAAAGACCCCGGCGCGGAAGAATATCTACGAGCGCCTCGGCGTCCGCACGCGCATCAACGCCAAAGGGACTTACACCTTCCTGACGGGCTCGCTGCTGCCCCCGGAAGTGGCCCGATCCATGGAAGAGGCGGCGCAACACTACGTGTGGCTCCTGGAGCTCCAGCAGGCCGTGGGACAGAAGATCGCGCAGATGCTGGGCGTGGACGCGGCCATCGTCACGTCGGGTGCGGCCGGGGCGATCATGCTCGGCACGGCGGCCTGCGTTGCCGGAAAGGACCTGGAGAAAATCCAGCGCCTCCCGGACATCACCGGCATGAAGAGCGAGGTCATCATCCAGAAATCGCATCGCAACCCGTTTGACCACGCCATCCGCAACGTCGGCGTGCGCCTGGTGGTAGTGGAGACCACGGAGGAGATGGACAACGCCATCAGTGAAAAAACGGCGATGATGTACTTCCTCAACGACGCGCAGAGCCGCGGCCAGATCGGCCTGGAGAAATTCATCGAGGTGGGCAAGCGCCGGGGCGTCCCGACCTTCAACGACGCGGCGGCGGACGTGCCCCCGGCTTCCCACCTGAGCGACTACAACAAGATGGGTTTTGACCTGGTGGCGTTCAGCGGCGGCAAGGGCCTGCGCGGGCCGCAATGCGCGGGGCTGTTGCTGGGCCGCCAGGAGCTGATTGAGGCGGCCCTGCTCAACAATAATCCTCACGAAGACAGCCTTGGCCGTCCGTGCAAAGTAGGCAAGGAGGAAATCGTGGGCATGTTCGTGGCCCTCGAGCGCTACCTGGCGGTTGACCACGACGCCGAGTGGAAGGATTGGGAAGGGCGGCTGGGCGTAATGGAAAAAGCCCTCGCTTCCGTGCCGGGAGTGCGCGCGGAGCGCTTCGTGCCGGAGGTCGCCAACCACGTCCCGCACATCTCTCTCCAGTGGGATGAAACCGCGTTCCAATTGACCAAGGTGGAATGCGCCCGTCAATTGGAGGACGGTGAGCCGAGCATCGTGTGTCTGGTGGAGGATTATCCTCGCGGCTTGAGCCTCACCCCCTTCATGATGAAGCCCGGCGAGGAAAGGATTGTGGCGCGCCGGCTGAAGGAGATTCTCACCGCCGCGCAGAAAAAATCCGCCACCGGTTAGCCGCCGCTTGCACGCTAATTCTCCGCATGAGATCTCCGCGGCGGACGTTGCCATGACGTGCGATTACTGAGCGCTCGGCTCAGCGTGCTTTTGCGCGCCAACGCGTGCTTTCATAGACCAGGGAGGAGGTTGCCATGGCGCCAAGGAGTCAACACGAATTCGTACTATTCACACTCTTCATCGCCTGCCTTCGGGCAGCTCCCAGTGTTGCCCAAGCCCCGCCCGGGGATTACCTCTCGGAGATTGCCGCAGCACGCAAGGAAGCAATCCAGAGTGAGACGGTCAGCATCGAGAAGCTGAACCTTGGCGAGCCGCGCCCCGGCAAGAACCGCTTTACCGCCGTGGCGAAGAACAAAACCGACCAGATCATCACCCTCTTCCTGGATTTGCGCGCTGAT
>Ga0315310_10002124_pt1 | contig 12444 bp, 11 predicted proteins | sample TDP5_MG_FD_203630 | JGI IMG/M metagenome (GOLD analysis project Ga0315310, IMG submission 203630) | Freshwater sediment microbial communities from Lake Towuti, South Sulawesi, Indonesia - TDP5 | ecosystem: Environmental > Aquatic > Freshwater > Lake > Sediment | place: Indonesia: South Sulawesi... | reverse complement strand
CGTTCTCTTTGGCAAACTTTTCGATGAGTTCGGCATCGTGCTCGTTTTTGACTTTGTTGCCGATTATGAATGATTCTTTGATGCCGATTTGTGTGGCTAGGCTTTGGAGTTTTTTTGCTGTTTCCATTGCCTTGAAGCTGGTGTCGGTTACGAGGATCATTGTTTCAACGTGTTCAGCTGTGCCTCTGCCCATGTGTTCGACGCCTGCTTCCATGTCTGTTATGATGGCTTCTTTCCGTTTGACGATTAGGTGATGGAGCAGGGCTTTGATAACTGTGTTTGCTGGGCACATGCATCCGGTGCCTGCTGCCCTTACTGTTCCCATGACTAGGAGGTTGACATTGTATGGGGTTTTGACGCTGAACTGTTCGATTATGTCCTCGACTGTGAATGATAGGTTGTAGACTCCGGGCAGGCTTGTCTGAGTCTTGGATTCTATTAGTTGGGTGTTTTCTGATATGGGTACGATTTTTGCTGCGTCTTGATGTGGGATTCCTAGTGTTATGGCTAGGTTTGGTGTGGCGTCGGCGTCTATGGCTAAGACCGTGAAGCCCCTGCTGGCGAAAAATTGGGCTAGGACGCCTGCGATGAGGGTTTTGCCAACTCCGCCTTTGCCTGAGACAGCGATTTTCATTTGAGAAGCCTTAGATTCATTTCTATTGGGCTGCAAGGACGAGGCGCTCTGAACGCACGTCAACCTCTTTTATGGAGGCGTTTTCGAAGGTTTTTGAGACGCCGAGCACGTCTCGGACAGTTACGTTGTTTCCGTCAGCTTTGGCGTAGACGGCGTCTTTGAACACTAATTCGCCCTTTCTTAGCACCTTGAACTCGCACATCGGGTGTTCACTTCTAGAGGTTCATGAAGGGCGGCATGCTTCCTATAAGGCTTATTTTCTGCTAGGTCGACAACAAGAGAGAGTGCATTATGATGCCAAGCGGTGCTGCTGTCGTTGATGTTAGGCTTAGGCTGAGAGTGGTGAAGCGTAGGCTTGAGAAGTTGGGTGTTCAATGGGCTGTTTTTGCTGGAGCGGCGGCTCATTGCTACGGAAGTAGGAGGAGGGTCAGTGATATTGACGTTCTGGTGACGGCTGACGACCTTGAAAGGACTTCAGCTGCGGTCAGGGATGTTGAGGGCGTCGATGTTGTGGGCGACTTGGAAATGGAAACGTCTCAGGGCAAGTGCCATTTCTTCATGGATGGTGAAATGATTGGAAGGATTCGGCGGAAGCGTCTTTTGGGCTTGATCGTTCCGGTTGTGCCGGTTGAGGACAACATTATTTTCAAAGCGATTCTTCAGAGGAAAGAGGACCAGGGCAAGCACGACTTAGAAGACATAAGCGACATGTTGGCGGCTGAGAAAGTCGACTTGGAATATCTTGAAAGACGAATTGGGAAATATGAGGCTGAGAAACGGGTCAAACCTTTGCTGCGGCGACTGGGAATCTTATAGTGCATAACAGCGGAAGGCAGCAAACTTGCGGGGGTGCTTAGTAGCCCAAGACCTCAAACGAGTAGATCTGCAGATCGGTTCTTTCCAGCTGAGTCCTGATGAAGTCTTTGATTTCTTCCTCGCTGACGTAGGCATCTCCGGCCTGATCGACATGGACACGGATCTTGGTCTTTTGCAGTGCTTGTCCACGGGCGAAGTCGAGGAAAACGTACTGATTTTCTTGGCCTGCGAAGACCAGTCTTAGTCCAACTGGTGGCTTTGACAGTGGAGACCGTTGTATGGTGTAGGAGATGCTGGTTGGGTGGATTTGGTTTGCGAGTGTTTTGAATTCTTTCCAGCTGCTTATGTGGACTACTTTTGCTTGTGGTTTCATTCTTTGCTCTCAGCCTGTGGTCTGGGTTTGGGTTATGGAGAACATGTTCTCTAGGGCTTTGCGGGCCTTCTTCATGATTAGTTTGGGAACGGTTACTTGGTGGATTTCGTCTCTGAGGGCTAGGTAGAGGCGTTCTAGCGTGTTGAGTTTCATGTTTGGGCAGACGGCGCCGTCGTAGGCTAGGTGGAATTCTTTCTGTGGGTTTTCTTTTTTGAGTCTGTGGATGAGTCCGCTTTCAGTGCCTATGATGAATTCTTTTGCTGGTAGTTGTTTGGCGTAGCGGCACATTTGTGAGGTACTGCCTATGTAGTCGGCGGCTTCTTGTACTTCTGGGAGGCATTCTGGGTGAACTATGACTGTGGCTTCTGGGTGTTGTTGCTTCATTGATTGTATGTCGCTGGTTTGGAACAGGACGTGGGTGGGGCAGAAGCCTCTGGCTGGAATTGGGATTATGTTTTTGTCTGTGAGTTTGCTGGCGTATATGGCTAGGTTTTTGTCGGGTCCAAACAGTAGCGTATCTGAATTGATGGCGTTTATGACTTCGATGACGTTGGCTGAGGTGCAGCAGACGTCGCATTCGGCTTTGACTTCGGCGTGAGTGTTCACGTAGAGCACTGTGGGTGTTTTGGGGTACTTGCGTTTCCATCTTTTGAGTTCGTCCACGGTTAGCATCTGCGCCATGGGGCATCTGGCGCCTTGGCTGGGCAGGAGAACTTTTTTTTCTGGGTTTAGTATGACTGCGTTTTCTGCCATGAAGTCTACGGCTGAGAATAGGATGATTTTTGCGTCTTTTTCTTCCATGGCTCTGCGTGATAGTTCTATGCTGTCGCCTACGTAGTCGGCTAAGTCTTGGATTTCTGGTCTTTGGTAATTATGCGCTAAGATTACGGCTTTTTTCTCTTGTTTCAGCTTGAGAATGTCATCGGTTAAAGTCACTGAATTCGTCCCTTCGCTTTTGTTGAGAAAGAGGCTAACCGCAAGCGACGATATAACATTATCTTTCGTGATAGCAAGCCGTTCAGATGATTGAAAGAGACCAATGTAAGAGGGTTCTTCGAGAGAGTCAATGATGACTATAGAACTAAGGTCATATTCCCAGAATAACGGGTGGAGAGAGCCAAGAACTGGAGACTCGGATTAGCGGAGAGGCTCTACTATTCGACAAGTATCTACGAAACGAGATACCGACTTGGAACCTAAGGTTGTTCTCCTAGGGTGATTCGATGAGGATAAGGGTTACTTCCAAGAAGGTATGCGAGAGGTTCTTCCTGACTTACGAGCTTAAGGGTTAGCAAAAAGCTGCCGATTTCCTAGCAAGATGCTACGGAATTAGAAGGATAAGGATAAAACCTGATAGCAGAAGAGTGGGTAGGAATGCTAGAGATTGCTATGCTGAGAATACGGCTTACTTCACGAGGAAAGGTCTGAATGAACGCTTCGTGCTGCATGAATTCTATCATCACTTGGCCGAGGCTAAGGGGTCGGATGTTTCTAGAAAAATCGAAGAAAAGGATGCTCGTGACTGTGCGAGAGAGTCTCTGAAAAGTCGATATTTCTAACAAGGCTTGCTATTCTGCAAGCGTCTAGTGGAGACATCTCTTCGTATTCGCAACTGACACATATATCGCCAAGAATAACGTGGTCACAGTTTCCTAAAGACTGAAGAGGTTAGTCCTATTTGAACTGGGCATCTTTCAATCCTACGAAATACAGATCCGTGTTTTTGCATGAGTTGGAACTGCATTCGGTAGGTTTTATAGATGACTCTCCGACTTCTGTCACTTTCTGGCACTTTTTACACTTCCATCTTCGAGTTCCCTTCCATGTGTGAACCGTAATGTCATTTATACTGAAGAGTTGTGCGTAATCCTCTTTGTATTCTTCTGGAATTATTACTCTGGTGTCATCATACTCTCGTCTATACCTATTGAGTTGTTCCAGTCTCTTGCCCACGTCAAAGTCTATATCTGTCACGAGTTCAAATGCGGTAGACTTTGGAGGGGCTTCCCTTGTAATCAGAACTTCATTCTCTTCAACCCAATAGATTGGCTTGGGATAGGTCAAAACCACGTCTATGCACCCTTTTTCACTTCTCAAGTCCACACTGCATTTAACAGTAAACTTTCCACGTCTGACTAATTCTATCAGATTCGGATATTTTCCTTTGTCGTCTTTCTTGACCAGTTCTTTAAGTAAGGCATCGTGAATTGTCTGCTTGACGTCCAAGACTCCACCTCTATAAAAGCTCCCCTCAATTCAGCTATAACTTTTCTGCAACATTGTTGGTTGGATAGAAATCCTATTCTCCTTCCTTTTGTTTGAACTCACGACTCGTTTTCAAACTACAGTGTATTTTCTTCTCGCTTGCTGATCGTTGCGTGCTCCGTATGCGTAGCGATAGTGTTCCCAAGGTAAAGATGCAAGTACTGAAGCTGCTCTTTCTTCATTCTGTCTGAAAAATGGTTCCAGATCCTTACTAGGATGCATTCTCCTATGTTGTTGGTAGGCTTGCATTTCAAGGCTGGTAAGTTTTGATTGCAGTTGAAAGTGTGTGTTCCAGCCAGTCAGACTTGCTTTGGAAAGTTCCTTGTAGCACTTAATCTGCTCTTGGTCAATTAAAGGGACAATGGTGTGGAAGTTATCGTCCCAGTCTATGAAAATCGTGTGTTGGTTGTTCGCTGGTCTGTACCATAATTCGCGGTAATGGTAGTCCGAGACAAGCCATTCTATTTGCCCTGAGATTGCATTAACCCAAACCTCGAATCTTTCATAGTCGGGGTGCGTTATGAATGGAAACCCCTTTGACAAAGAAAGTTCCCAAAGCCAGTAATACATGAAGCGAAAAACCCAGTAGAACTCGTCATCAAGCCAGTAAATGTCGTCAACAGGTTTGCCATCTATTATTTTGTATGGGAATATCGGCGAACTCATTGACTTGTGATAGAAGTACGCTGTGATCTTAGCGAATGTGCCTAAATGGGTTGAAAAACTCGTTGCGCATATCAGCATAAGTACACCAAGGGAAAGGCCAATCCATTTCACATCGTAGATGCGATCAGGTAGAAACAACCAAATGGAGATGTTAACGATGCTAACTGCAGCAATCAACGTGAGAGTAATGTGGACATGTTCTTTGAGTGTGACTTTGGAGAAGCTGCTCTGCAGTCTCAATATCCAATTGACTAAGTAGAAGTACAGATCGGCAGCAAGCAAGATTAGGGCAGTTGCAAGGGCAGCAACAATGATCTTGTTTGCGTCTATGTCGAAGAAAACGGAAATTAACGTCAGACTCAACCCAGCAGTGAAGATCAAGACGCTCAAATGGGATGTGAAGATTGACTGAAGTTTGTTCCAGAAAATTGACGATAGAAGTAACGGAGCAATTGGAATGAGGAGTAATGGGCTCTGATTCGTAGTTACTGTCCAGAGGATCGGCGGAATAGTGACAAGCAACAAGATGATTCTAAGGACTAAAAAGACCTTCCTTCTAACAAAATAGAGTTCGGATTCTCTAAACAATGCTCTCTCTTCGATTCTAAGATTCCCTAGAATACCTTCAGGATTAGTAACTCTACTTGCTAAAAGCATGTTTTCGAACAAAACATCGCAGCGATCACGCGAGTTTGTAGTTGAGATTGCTAACTCAGAAGGAAAGGATTTAGAAACCGAACCGGGGCAGTCTAGTAACCAAGTCTCCTCAAACTTGTTTCTTGAGTAGCCATTCCTGTTCGACCAATAGTCGCGGAAGATATATAGGTTCAACTTCACTTTATTTTAGGCTCGCCTTGATATTTAAGAAATCGCGTCAATTGTGGTTCTGCTAGTTTGATCACGACACTAGGAAGCAGCCTGACGACAACGCGCACACACCCTCAGCCAAAACATAGAAGTTGTTGTGGCAAAACACTGCAGTCGTCAACAACAACTTCAACACCTTTCTCCGTGCACTAGCGCTTGTTGATGACACTGAGGAAATAACTAAGGCATAAGAGGATAGAAACAACACTAATCTACACACAACTAGTCAACTTTGAATCTGATGACTATAACAGTGCAGTTGCATAGAACATTGATGAGGCTAGTAAGCTAGTGGAACAAGGCTTCGAATACGTAACAACCCTTAACAACATAATGCTCTTCAGAAAAAGAAAGTAGCTCAAGTCTAACATCAACATCCATTCTTTTTTCTACTTCACTAATAATGAACTAACCAAATAACAACTTGGAGCCTTAGAGAAAAAATCTCAGACCTATCCAAAAATGCCATTCCCAATGGTTCTCATGTTCATGGAAGCATACTAGCCTAGTTTTATCCATTCAAAGACTTCTTTCTTAACCATGAACAGAGACGCTCGCAGTGGTTTACACTGGAGAGATGTTAAAAAAGAGGGTTGAGGAGTTTATTCTTTAATGAGGTCTATGATTCTTTGTGCCTCAGATATCAAATAGTCTGCTTGCTCATGTGTTAATTTCTTTCCTCGTAAGGCTCCTACTTGGCTTATGAAATCCATCAGTTTGTGTGTTGCTCCGTTTTCGTTTCCAATGTCCAAAAGATGAAGGGTGTCTTCAAGTTTTGTCGTGAGACTGTTCTCAGTTCCTTCAGGTAGGTTCCAAGTCTGGATGGTTTCAAGCAGTTCATTTACTGCCTCATCTGGACTTGTTGGCTTTGGACTCCAAGGATTCATCAAAGGATATCTGTCCTGATTGCTCTCATCAATAATGTATGGAGTATCCCCTATGCCATCACTGTTACTGTCCACACCTGTATAGTCACTCCAATAGTTGCCACCAGAAGGATAGCCATCATCCCAGACGTTTGTGGAAGCGTAGCCATACACCTGCATGATGTTATTTTCGAAGTTATTATGATAAATGCTGTTGCTTGAGGAATCAATGAACACCACACCGGCGAAGGTGTTTTCTACATTGTTTTCAGAAATGCTGCAGCCTGAAGAACCGGAGAGCCAGATACCGAAGTTAAGGTTGTCTGCTATGAGATTTCCGAAGATGCTATTGCTTGAGGAAGAAGAGAGCGAAATGCCACCGAAGTTGTTAGTCACCTCGTTTTCAGAAATTCTGTTTTCTGATGAATGGGCGAGAACTATGCCGTACCAGTTGTTTGTTATCTTGTTTTGGGTAACGATGGAGTCTGTCGAGAAGGCTAATAGTATGCCTTGTTCGTTGTTGATTAGGTCCAGGTTCCTGACTGTTGTACCAACGCAGTTTACGAGTGCTACATACCCAGCGTCAGGCGGAACGACAAGGTCTCTCTGGCCAATCCAATAGTAGATTGCGTTGCCGTCAACTGTGTTTGAGGCATCAACATCGTTAACAAAATGTGAAAGCAGCTCACCGACAATTCCGAAGTTGTACTTGTTGGAGGCCATGCGATTGCCTTTAAGCAGGTTATATGAGGAATAGTCGAGATGGATGCCATACCGATTGTTTGCGGTTATGTTGTTTTCAGAAATGCTGTTGCTTGAAGAATCGGCGAGATAGAGACCATCTGAATTGTTTGATAGATTGTTTCCGGAAATAGTGTTTTCGTTAGACCGCACAGCATGTAGACCCTCGCCATCGTTGTCTGTTATGTTGTTGCCATAAACGAGGCCGCCCAAAAAATCTGAAAGCAAAACTCCACTTCCTTCGTGGTCTGCGATGGTGTTCTCTAGAATCGTGTTGTTGATGTTCGTGGACAGGCCAAAAACTATGCCGTAGTAGGTGTTGTTTGTAATTCTGTTTCTGACGATACAGCTCTTACTTGATTGCCATAACGCCACGCCATCATAGCCATTGTTTAAAATGCTGTTCTCGACGATGAGATTGAAGCTTGAATATTCACCGTAAATGCCGCGATAGTTACCCGTTATATAGTTTCCAGAAATGGTATTGTCAGACGAGTAATAGAGAGAGACCGCTCGAGACCAATCTCTAATTGTCATTCCTTCTATTGTCACGTTATTTATATTCGATAGACTAAATCCATAACTATATGGTTGTGTTAGCGCTCCAGGTCCTTGAAGAATATAGCCTGCTCCATCTATTCGTATATTGTTTCTTTCAATGACTATTGAATCATAAATATTGTCAGTGAAGGTGTAGATGTCTCCGTCTCGTTGTATTGGTGCTGTTGGTGGGTCAACACTTCCATCTGGTCTAATGTAGATAGTCCCAGTCTCTGCTTTAACTGGTTTAACGTCGAATGCCACTAGTAACATGCCAATGACGAGCAGTGTCAACATTATTCCAGAAACTGCTTTCCTCTGCAGTGTTATAACTCTCCTTTCTCAACGGGTCGAATATTCGATGCAACAGCTATTTACGACTTGTGAACATATGTTCTGGAAGAAGATTTCTCCCTAAATCATATATGCAAGTTGAAATGAAGAAAAGGGACAACACGACGAAAGAAGCTATGATTGAAGCATACAGGGAAATGAAGAAATCATCAAGAAGCTATGTCTTTTCGCGTGTTGGTGGAGTGATAATAGTAGCTTGCGGGCTGATGCTAGGAATAGCAGGTGTTGGAAGCTACTCAGGAGCACTGGTCATCATCTTTGCGATTCTGGGCGGCATCCTGTTGCTTTCTGGAATTATGGTCGTGAGTCGAGCCATTGCTCGTAGCCGAGTTGTCATCGTCTTTTCTATCCTTAGTCTCCTTTTTTCCTGTTTCCCGACCGCCTTGGGTATGGGTTCTCTTGCATCTTGGCGTCCAGAGATGGGTGATAGAACGTTCTACATATTTCTCCTTCTCCTCGGCTTTGCTAGCATGTTTGGTAGCACACTTGGCACAATCGGCGGAATAGTACTGATTAGGGAAAAACGCTGAATGTGTACTTTGAACCCAGCGCTATTCAAAAGAGAGTAACCGTTCTTATTGTGTGCCTATCATTCACTTGTAGTGGCATAAAAGATTTAAGGAGAAAATGTTCCAGTCGTCGATTCAAATATCGCAATTTGGCCTTCTGGATGTAGCATTTATGGATGTCAAGAAACTTGGAGGAATCATAGTCGGTGTAGCATGCTTGATTTTCCTCATTTTTCCAGTGAGCTGGTATCTTCACAAAACCATGGAGCCACTACCACCTCCTTGGCCTGGTATGCGTGTGGCGGGCTTTGATATCATTTTAGTGCTGTTCTATTTCTGCCCCGCAGTTGTCATAATTTCTGCAGGTTTAACGAAGAAGCTGCTAGAGCATTCCAGAGTATTTGGAGCACTCTTCATCTTGTCAGGCTTATTGAACTTCTTCATTTTGACTAGCATATTTTATCTTAGATGGTGGTTCACCGGCTTAGCTCTGTGGGCTTACCTTTTGGGGTATACCCCATCAACAATAGCAGTTCTGGTCGGAATATCTCTAATAAAACCTCTCAGAATGTTAGTGGCTCGTAAAGTCACGGGATAATGAGCCAGTCTGAAGCACGAATCAACAATAAATGTACTTATCTGATGATCTTCTTATTGGATGTTCAAACTCATCAGGATTAGCGCTCGCTCAGCCCTAAAGGTGTCTCGTCGTGTGCTTTTCTCCTGATGTCCCGTTAGATTTCTGTGCGCTCGCCAAATCATCGACGGCGCGCACGTTTAATCGCTACTGCGATTCCAGCTAGCGAAATCGCTATGCCTGTTGCCAAAAAGACATAACCGAATGGCCTTAAAATCTGAGGATTACTCGAGAACTCAGGTTGGACATAATCGTGGGAATAGAGATTGAAGTCTTCGCCCTCATAAACGTAGTAGCTTATTTTCGGATTTCCGTCTGCATCCAGAATCATCGCGGTGTCAAGGAGTCTCCCAGCGTTAGTTCCGGCAGGAGCAACAGGTTCAACTTCCCAAATGCCGTTCCATCTGTAGGCATAGTTCACGCTGAAGAAATAGTCTGGGCTACTGGGCGAGCTGTTGCGTCCCATATAGGATATGTGAGGACTTGAAGAAGAATCCAACACGAGGCAACTCTGAGTCCCTATGTTAACCGGGTCAACAGTTTCAATAGTCCACGCATCACCGTGCTTGATCGCATATTTAAGACCATCCTTAGAAGGATAGGACATGTGTAGGTTCCCAGCATCGTCTTCTTCTAAGCAGAAGGTCTCAAGTCCTTGGAATCCTTCGGCTTCGTACGTAGCTACCGTTTCAGTAGTCCAGTTGCCTGCCCTCTTGAAGGCGTGCTTGAGAAGACACGTGGTCTCAGATGCTCGCTCCCTATAAACTATGTGTGGAAGACCATCCTTCCCGAGAACCAAGGCAACGCTTGGGGAATCACCTGCAACTACATTCTGGGCAACCCAAGCATCATTCTCTTTGAATACATAACGTATCCAGCTGTACGCCACATAGCAAATATGTGGTTTCTTGTTCGAGTCAAGGGCCAGATAAAGTGTGCTCGCATACATGCTGTCTGCTATTGTTTCCTTGACCCACTCATCTTCATTCTTCGTAGCATAATGCAGATCTTTTGAATCAAAATCAACGTAGACAATGTAGGGTCTATCACCCGCATCGAGTCTGAAACAGTGCTTCCATCCGGCAGAATCTACGAGCTCATAGTTCCATTGGCCGCCCCTTTTTACGGCGTACTTCAGCATTGAAGGAGTAATGGAATTGTACGTGACGTGTAGTTGGCCTAGAGAATCAAGCGCTAGCCATGCATCGCCCAAGGAATTGACGTTTGAGTCTACAAGCTCACTTGGTACCTCAGGCTGAACTAACACTGTAACCACACCGACCAATGCAAGTGAAGCACCTGCTGCAAAAAGAATCACAAGAAAAGCAATCTTCATTCAGATCAGTCTGCAACTAGGAAATGAATTCTTATATGGTTTTCGACAGGCGCGGTCATGAGATTGTGGCGCTTAAATTATTAATGCAGGATGGAATGATTACAGCGCTGACAGTGAAGTGGAAATGGTAAAGGAAGGATAGATTTTGTCATTAGAAAAGAATAAGGCCATACGGGAAATGCAGGAGAAGGCGGTAGAATATTTCTGCAATAGACCACGCAATTTCCCGAAGGGAAGACCCTACAACTGTTGCGAGAGCGTTCTCCTCGCATTGAAAGACTATCTCAATGCAGATTCTGAAGTCATTCCGAAAATCGGGACAGCCATCGGCGCGGGCGTCAGCTTAAATGGACTGCTCTGCGGCTCCATTTCAAGCGTAGTAATCGCAATCGGTCTCAAATACGGTCGAACCAGCGCTGAAGAAAACCCGCAACCAACATGGGAAAAAGCTGACAAATACGTTTCAGAATTCAAGGAGCGGTTTGGAGCACTAAACTGCAGAGAACTAACAGGGCTGAACGTAAAAACGCCTGAGGGATTCAAAGAATACTACGCAAAGGTTCACGACTACGCATGCGCCGACAGAATAAGATTCGCCGTAGAAAAAGCTGCAAGAATTCTGCAATAACATCCTCCTCTTTTTGGCAAGATGACACCACCTTATTCGCCACAGGAAAAATGAGTTTAATATCATGACAAAGAACGCCTCACAGCCACTTCACAGCATCTAAAGAAGTTATTTATTACTGTTTCTAAGCGGAAGTTAATAACATCTGAAAGCACACAGCCCGCAGCCCACACGATAGCCAACATAAGAAGAAGTTGTACAGCACAGTTCAGCGGGGACAACTACAACTATTTCACATCCAAGCCCACACCTATAGCCACAACATTCTGAATGACCTCTCCACGCTAGCACTCGTTAATGACACTAAAACCGATTGGCCCACCAGATACACATACCGCCACCGAAGCCTCATTCAACACAGAAGTTGTTGTGGCAAACCTATCAGAGTCAACAACAACTTTCACACAGCCACACACGCACGTTCAGAATATCGATATTATTACGGTTTCCAAACCGAAGTTAACGACACATAAACAAAAAACCCGCCTCAAACATTCAAGAAGTTGTTGTTGTCAGACACTATACTAAAAAATCCCAACAACAACTTAAACACCGCCGCAGCCCAGCAATGGTAGAAGAAGGCATAAGCCCCATGACGCCTTCTACTTCTGAAATTCTCTTTCCCGCACAAGCCACTTTCACCAACATTCAAACTTCACCACAACCAACATAGAAACGCACCACAACCAACATACAAGCGCACCACAAACAAAACCTGAAACACCAGCTAAACCAAAAACCCAACCCAAAACACCATACAGAACACGCCCACCCACACCTCAAAAAATTTTTCAGCGCACATACTAACCCTATCTCACTAAGAGGAATCAGACAATCAGAGAAACCTACACTACGTCAACCGCTTATACACAGGATGACCCCTAAACCGCAACACAGTCTCACTCTTCTCAAAAGTCCCACTAGGCAAACGAGTACAAATAGAATTCACCACAGCACCATTAGGAATAAAACGAACCCCATCCAACAACTCACCCTTAGTAATACCCGAAGCTGCAAAAACCAACTGATCCCCACGAGCCAACTCATCCTCACAATAAGTCCGCTCAACATCCACACCCTCAACCCTAAGCCTATCCAACCGACCAGCATCATCCTTCTTATCCCGCCAAACCCTAGCCAACATAGTCCCACCCAAACACTTCACAGCAGTAGCCGCAATAGTAGCCTCAGGACCAGCACCGGCACCCAACA
>Ga0315310_10002123_pt1 | contig 12448 bp, 10 predicted proteins | sample TDP5_MG_FD_203630 | JGI IMG/M metagenome (GOLD analysis project Ga0315310, IMG submission 203630) | Freshwater sediment microbial communities from Lake Towuti, South Sulawesi, Indonesia - TDP5 | ecosystem: Environmental > Aquatic > Freshwater > Lake > Sediment | place: Indonesia: South Sulawesi... | reverse complement strand
CACTTCAGCGTTTTTCAGGGCGATTAGTTTCTCTCTCGAAATCTTTCGGGCTAGGTCATCGTTTATGTCCCTTAAAGGGCCTCCACAACACATCTCCTTGCGTTCGTAAGGAACTGACTCCGCACCAGTAGCTCGAACAAGCGCATCTAAGTCGTTGAAGCCCCTCAAGAGTTCAAAATGTATTCGTTTGGGCTTGGTCAGGTGGCATCCAGGTTGCGCGCCAACCTTCAATCCGCTTATGGGTTCTTTAATCTCAGCTTTTACCTTGCTGATCCCCACGTCTCCGTAAAGCACATCAACGAGGTTTTTGACATCAACCTTTCCCTTGTACTCTTTACCCACTTCAGAGAGCGTCTGGTTGACTTGCTCTCTGAGTTCTGAGTTTTTCTTCAGTATAGTGTTGACCATTAATAATGATTCGTAGCAATCGTTACAGAGTGTCATGATATCGAGGCCCATTTCCTCAGCTATGCAGAGGTCGCGAGCTGCGAGTGCCATCCAGCTTGCGTGGTCAACTGATTGGATGCTGAATGGTGCACAGCAGTTTGCTCCCTTCATGTCGACAAGTTCTACCCCCAACTCAGGGAGAACCTTTCTCACCGAAACCTCGTAGCTGGGTTCTCTGGCTGGTATGAGGCATCCCAAGAAAAATGCGTATTTCATTCTTTCACCTTTCTTATGTTGACTTTACGATTTTCTCCATTCCCGTTCTCTTCAGAATCTTTTGCACTTCCTCTAAGCCGTCGTTGGTGATTTTGCCCAAGCCAAGGCTTTCTCTCTTGTCTAAGACTGAACGCACAGGATTTATGACACGTGTTGTTTCGTAGAGGCTTTTAGCCTGTGCAAAAACTCCAGGGGGCACATTGCCTTGATTTACAGCGAGGTTTCTGATGGCAAACATCACTTCGCCGACATCTCCGCCTTGAGGACAGCGGTCCAGGCAGGTGAAACAGGATAGACAGTACCATGGCAGTTGTGTTGGCAGCACTTCCTTCTTGAAGCCTAGTATGATCATTTCCATTAGTCGTCGGGGGTTGTGTTCGCTTGTCAGCCTCGCTACTGGGCAGCCGCTGGAGCATCTTCCGCATTGAATGCACAGAAGGATGCCTTTGCCTCGCGGGCTGTTCGCTACGTCTCCCATAAAACCGAGGTCAAGTTCGCTCAAAGAGCCTACTCTCTCCTCTTCTAATCATTTATACGCGCGGAAATGAAGCACGTGTTCAAGGAGCCTAATATATTTTTAGCCTTTTCATGCTTCAAATCTAGAGTAAAAGGAAAGGTGCAATGTTCCTTTTGTCCATGTTGAGAAGTCTTCTTCCTTATATTTCAATTCACGAAGGCAAAAGCTTCCTATTGTGAGAAATAGGTTTTGGGGTATTCAGAGCCTCGGCTATAGCATATTTTGGTCGGTTTTTCAAGTGCCTTGTTTATTGCTATGACAGCGATACTTGCGCCATGGTCTGCTATTCTATTCAACTCCATAACAACTGTTCTCTGAAGAGGTAGCTGGGCAAGTTCATTCATGAGACTTTCATGTTCATCTCTAATTACCCTAGCCATCTCTAGTAGATCGTTGGCTACCTCGATGTTTCCGTTGAAGACGCAGTCCATAGCCTTCAAGAACACGTTGTGAGTCAGCTCACCCATGTTAGCTATTCTGGTCACCAATTGCTTACTCGCCCTCTCTTTACCACGAGTCTGCAATTCGATGGCCATTTCCGCAATGTACTCAGAGCGGTCAGCGATTAATTCAAGGTATCGTGTGATCAACGTGAAATACAAGATGTGAGATATCTCCTCCAACCCAATCTTATCCGCTGTTGTGCGGTCCCTTTGGGCGGAGACAAGCAGCCGTAGAGCGAGCCAGTACATCATGTCAGCCTCGTCTTCTCGACGAATTGCATCATCCGCCAATTCCTTATCTGACTCTGTTAGCGCTTGCATCGCTTCCTTGTGTATAGTTGAAGCGATCACTGAAAGCCTGCGCATGAGCATGTCGATCTTGAATCTCGTGGGATCTATGGAGCATTGAAGGTCTATTTGTTCAGGCGTCTCCTGAACTATCCCCAACCCCATAAGTCTGTGTGTGATTTTGCGCACTTCGTCGATGTGCATTCTACTTATTCTTGTGGAAGAAACAACGCTGAACACGTCACGCGCAAGAATGTAGTTGCCAACGATAAGTCTTTCTAACATTCCAGGTTCACTGCAAAGGTCTGAGTTTATGATGTACTCTTCTGTTTGCGTCTTGCGTTCCACCATGCTACTTGGTATCAGTTTTAGTGAGCCGTCTTTTTCGGGAAGAATCATGACGAGGTCGCCTTGCTTGAGACCTGAGTCATTTACCCAGTCTTTGGGCAAAGACACGCTAAGTGTAGAGTAACCGACCCGCTGAACCTTTCGGCTTTCCATCACAACTGCCTTCCTATTTACTTGTAAATAGATGTATATCAACTATAAGCGAAGTATATATATGTTATGTTTGAGTCACACTTAACATAAGGGGAAATCCCAGAAGAGGAATCTACATGCCAGAATGGGCAACAATCAGCATCAGAGAAGAACTGATAGAGGAAATACGAAGGCTTATGAAAAGAACTGGACGTTACAGAAGCATATCAGAGTTTGTTTCCGAATCAATAAGACTACGCTTAGAAGAGATGTCACGCACAGAAGAAACGATTCCGGAATTACCTGCCGAGCCCACTCAAACACCGAGTGTGCCATTAGCTCCACTTTCTACGATGGCTCCTCAGATAACAGAGGGCACCAGAGGCTACATAAACGTCCAACTTCAACGGTCAGAACAGATCTGGTGGGCATTAGTCAGACTGTTCGGAGACCTTGTTAGAAGAGACATCAAGATAGACGCTGAATACGCGCGTCAACTGCGAAACTGCAGAACCTTGATCAATTTTGTTCGCTCTCACATATGTCCTGAATGCGACATAGAATTGGCAAACGAGAGATTACCAGACCTCCAAAACGTCTTAGAAAATGTGAAACGTGATTTGATTGCAACTGCCATCTGCGTTTCAGGCGACTACGCTCAAGAATGGATAAGCGAGATCGACAGAGCCGAACGAGGCGAGCTTCGACAAATTACGCCAGCGGGACCAAGCTTTGTTCCCGGCTTGCCCAGAAACAACAGTATCGGATGGACAAGAATAACACTGTCAAAGCCCGTTCCAAAAGAAAGAGTAGAAGAAATATCGAGAATGTTCGGCGTCATGGTGAAGCCCGAAAACAGTCTACATTTTGTCGTACGCGGCGAGAAAAAAACGGTCAAAAAAGCGGTTGAAATGCTCTATCAGCTCCAATCAAAGTAGAACCTAGAAGCCTTCAAAGGAGGAGAAAACATGAGCGTCAAGGTGGGAGCAACACTCGTCGTGGGCGGAGGAATCGCCGGAATCCAAGCAGCGCTTGACTTGGCGGACGCTGGATTCAAGGTCTACATGCTGGATGAATCGGCCAGCATCGGCGGAACAATGGCTCAACTCGACAAAACTTTCCCTACAAACGATTGCTCCATGTGTATACTTGCGCCCAAACTCGTTGGTGCTGGAAGACACCCTAACATCCAGCTGATAACCAACGCAAGGTTGGAAGAGGTTGAAGGCGAAGCTGGAAACTTCAAAGTCAAAATACTGAAGAAACCGAGATATATAAACGAGGAAAAATGCACGGGATGCGGCATATGCGCCCAATACTGTCCTGTTGAGGTGCCAAACGAATTCGATGAAAGACTGGGTCTTCGAAAGGCAATCCATGTTCCATTTCCTCAAGCTGTCCCCTTGAAGTATAGGATTGACGATGAGCATTGTCTGACGACGAGCACAGAGTACAGATGCGAACTGTGCCGATACGTGTGCAAGGCTGAGGCGGTCGATTTCAACCAAAAACCCGAAGTTATCGACCTCAATGTCGGTGCCCTCATTCTCGCTCCTGGTTTCGAAGAGTTTGACCCTCGCTTAAAGAGCATGTATGGTTATGGTCGATTCGACAACGTTGTTTCGAGCATTGAGTTTGAACGGATTTTGAGCGCATCTGGACCCTACGGTGGAAAAATCGTGCGTCCCTCAGACGGAACTATTCCTTGGAAAGTAGCCTTTGTCCAGTGCGTTGGCTCCCGTGACGCCTTGGTCGGAAACAACTACTGCTCCTCAGCCTGCTGCATGTACGCAATAAAAGAGTCGGTTATAGCAATGGAGCACACTCCAGGCGTTCAGTGCACCGTATTCTTCATGGACATGCGCGCGTTCGGAAAGGAATTCGACGCATACTACAATCGAGCAGCCGAAGAGTACAAGGTCAGATTTGTAAGGTCAAGAGTCTCAAGCGTCCACGAAATCCCAGAAACAAAAGACCTGATAGTACGACACGTAGAAAATGAGACGCCGAAAGACGAGGAATTCGACCTCGTAGTTTTATCGGTTGGAATGAAACCGCCGAAACGCGCTCAAGAACTAGCCAAAATTCTCGGCATAAAACTAAACAAGTACAATTTCTGCGCCACAGACACATTCTCGCCAGTTGAAACGTCTCGTCAAGGAATATACGTGTGCGGTGCGTTTGCCTCGCCAAAAGACATCCCAGAAAGCGTGGCTCAAGCGAGCGGTGCGGCTGCCAAGGCAGGTGGCATAACAGCGCCTGGAAGAGGCAAACTCACTGTTACTAAAGAGTATCCTCCTGAGAGAGACGTTTCTGGAGAAGAACCGCGCATCGGCGTGTTCGTCTGTCACTGCGGCGTAAACATAGGCGGCGTAGTAAACGTCCCGGAAGTGGTTGAATACGTGAAGAGGCTGCCTAACGTTGTGTATGCCGAGCACAACCTTTACACCTGTTCCGAAGACACTCAGAAGGGCATTCGAGAGAGAATAAAGGAACACGGACTCAACCGAGTTATAGTGGCTTCTTGCACACCCAGAACCCATGAACCATTGTTCAGAGAAACAGTGCGAGAAGCTGGACTAAACATCTACCTCTTCGAGATGGCAAACATCAGAGATCAGTGCTCTTGGGTTCACATGCACGAGCCAAAGGAGGCTACTAAGAAGTCAAAGGACCTAGTAAGAGCTGCAGTGGCTAAAGCCCGCTTGTTGAAGCCTCTGCCAAAACCCATGATTAAAGTTGTTCCAGCTGGTCTTGTCGTAGGCGGCGGCCTCTCGGGAATGGTTGCTTCTCTTGAAATGGCAAAGCAGGGTTTTGATGTTCACCTTGTGGAGAAGGAAAAAGAGTTAGGCGGATACGCCAACAAGATTCACTATCTACTTGGTTCTCAAGACCCGCAGGTGCAACTTCAAGCGATAATGAAAGAAGTCACAAGCAATCCGAAGATTCACGTTTACTTGAACTCGGAGATAGAAGATATCAAGGGCTACATTGGCAACTTCAAAACAACACTGAAACACAATGGTGAGAAGAAGGAGATTGATCATGGCGTCGTCGTTGTCGCAACAGGTGCCATCGAGTACAAGCCGAACGAGTACTTCTACGGCCAAGACGAGAGAGTGCTAACACAACACGAGCTTGAAGAGAGGATTGCCAAGAAGGACTTTAACGCCAAAATGGTCGTCATGGTGCAGTGCGTCGGATCTAGGAACCATGAACGTCCCAACTGTTCAAGAATATGCTGCAGTCAAGCCGTCAAGAACGCCCTCAAAATAAAGGAACTCAGTCCTGACACAGACACATACGTCTTGTACAAAGACATGCGAACCTTCGGATTCAAAGAGGACTTCTACCGCCAAGCTTCTGATAAAGGAGTCATATTCATTCGATACGACGATGAAACCAAACCTGAGGTCACTAGAGAAAACGGGAAACTCTCAGTCAACGCTTGGGAACCTGTTCTGCAAACTTGGATTCCAATAGAACCAGACCTTCTAGTCTTGAGCGTAGCCACCGTTCCAAATCCAGACAACGAACGCCTAGCCGGCATGTTGAAAGTGCCCCTGACCAAAGACAAATTCTTCCTGGAAGCCCACATGAAACTGCGCCCAGTGGACTTCGCAACTGACGGCGTCTTTCTGTGCGGCATGGCACACTCGCCCAAATTCATAGACGAGAGCATTTCTCAGGCTTGCGCAGCCGCGGCTAGAGCAGCCACCGTGCTTTCAAAATCAGCTCTCGAAATGGAAGGAAGCATAGCAAGCGTTAACGAGGAACTTTGCAGCGGCTGCAAGATTTGCGAGTCAGTCTGTGCCTACAACGCTGTCGAAATGGAACAGAAGAATGAAAAACCAGTCGCAAAGGTTCTCGAAGCCCTATGTAAGGGCTGCGGCGTATGCGGCTCATCCTGTCCAACAAAGGCGATCACCCTTGGTCATTTCACAAACGAACAGATTATGGCGCAGGTGAAGGCGACCTTAACGGAGGAAGTCAAACATGACTGAGGTCAAGTTTGAGCCCAAGATCGTAGGATTTCTGTGCAACTGGTGCGCTTACGCTGGCGCTGACTTGGCTGGGGTAAGCCGGACGCAGTATCCACCTAACGTCAGGATTATTCGAATGATGTGTAGTGGGCGAATGGACCCTTCATTTGTTCTTGAAGCGTTTAAGGATGGAGCTGACGGAGTCTTGGTTGCTGGCTGCCACTTGCCCTCAGACTGTCACTATCTTTCGGGCAACTTCAAGGCTCAGAGGAGAATCTTCCTTTTGAAGAGGGTTCTGGAGCAGTTTGGCCTCGAGTCAGAAAGACTCCGTTTAGAGTGGGTCTCAGCCTCTGAAGGAGATCGATTCGCAGCCGTCATGAAAGACATGGTGGCTGAAATCAAGAAACTAGGTCCAAGTCCACTGAAGAATGGTTTAGCAGGAGGAGAATGTCGTGAGTGAAACCGCACAGACGCAATCAAAAGCGCCTGAAACCAAGGCCACACTCAAGATTTCTGACATAGACATGCAGTTCAAGAACGAAGTCAAGAAGATGCCCGGTGGCGAACGCATGATGATGTGCTTCCAATGTGGCACATGCACTGCCGACTGCCCGATTGCCAGATTCAGTGACTCGTATAGGCCGAGGCAGATTCTGAGGATGGCACAGTTGGGATTGAAAGAGAAGGTCCTCTCAAGTGATCAGCTCTGGCTTTGTGCTGCCTGCTACACGTGTGTTGACCACTGTCCGCAGGATGTGGAGATATCCAGCGTCATCAGGGCACTCAAAAACATAGCTGTGAGAGAAGGGTACATGCCGTTCGCCTTCAAAGAGTTGGCAGGCGCAGTTTTGGAAACCGGCCTCGCCTACAAGATTCCCGAGCTAAGGTTAAGAAAAAGACAAGAATTTGGATTGCCACCTTTGCCAAAGGCCAACGTTGGAAGCATTGCAAAGCTTTTCAACAGCACGGGTTTTTCGAAACTGATTGAAAAAGGAGAAGGAGCCAATGCCAGACAATAGGTATCTGTTGTACTTGGGCTGCGCAATACCTTACAGGTTGCTCAGCTATGAAATCTCTGCTAGGAAAGTTGTTCAGAAACTCGGGCTTGAGCTAATCGAAATGCCAGATTACAACTGTTGTGGGTTGCCATTAGACCCTGCAGATCATGAAATCATGTTGACCCTTGCCGCAAGAAACCTGTGCATAGCTGAACAGAAAGGATTGAACATTATGACCCTTTGCCCTGGTTGTGCTGGAACACTCCGCAAAGTGAATAAGTTGCTTAAAGAGGACAGCCACGAACGGGAAAGGGTCAATGCATACTTGAAAGAGGCTGAATTCGAGTTCAAAGGAACAATCGAAGTAAAACACCTGATGCAGGTTCTTGCCGAAGACGTTGGATTTGAAAGGCTAAAGGAATCTGTGAAGAGACCGCTCGTCAATCTCAGCGTTGCGGAGCACAATGGATGCCATGTTGTGCGTCCCCAGAAGCACATAGGCTTTGATGACCCAGAGAATCCAAAGATTCTTAAGAGTTTAATCGAGGTGACAGGCGCCAAATGCTTAGACTATTTAGATGAAACCGAGTGTTGTGGCGCGCCTGTTGTCGGCGTTAACGACAGGATTCCGCTTTCGTTGGCTCGGGACAAGCTTTCCCACATGAAGGCTGTTAGCGCTCAGGCCATAATCACTGTGTGTCCGTTCTGTCATATGATGTTCGACACTAATCAGGCTAGGATTGAGAGAATGTTCAACGAAACCTACGGTATGCCCGTGCTGCATTACCCACAGTTGTTGGGTTTAGCCATGGGTTTCAGTCCCGAGGAGTTGGCGCTTAAGGATTTGAGAGTTGACCCTTCAAAGTTGGTGAACTTGGTATGAGTGGACAAAAGCTGAAGTTTGCGTTCTACTGGGCGGCTAGCTGCGGCGGCTGCGAAGTAGCCGTGCTTGACGTAGATGAGAGAATACTGGATGTTGTTGCCATAGCAGACATCGTGTTCTGGCCTGTGGCCATAGACGTCAAATACAAAGATGTAGAAGCCATGCCTGACAAGAGCATCGATGTGTGCTTCTTCAACGGCGCTGTCAGAAACGAAGAACAAGAGTATCTAGCGAAGCTGCTACGACAGAAATCGAAAGTGTTAGTGGCCTTTGGCTCATGTGCCCATCAGGGCGGTATTCCAGGACTAGCTAACGTAGCTGATAGAAAGGAAATCTTTGCCACAGTGTATCTGGAGAGTCCTTCGACAGCTAACCCGCATGGTGTGGTTCCGCAAACACGGTTTAAGGTGCCTGAAGGCGAACTGAAGCTTCCTGAGTTCTTCGACACTGTTAGGACGCTGGATCAAGTTGTGGACGTTGACTATTATCTGCCAGGCTGTCCGCCAACAGCTAAGAGGATTGGTGCTGCTGTTGAGGCAATCGCTAAGGGAGCACTGCCTCCAAAAGGCACAGTTTTAGGTCCAGAAAAGTCTGTGTGTGATGAGTGCAAAAGAAAGAAGGAAGACAAGAAAATCAGCAAAATATATCGCGTATACGAGATCGTGCCTGACACTGAACGCTGCCTGTTGGAACAGGGCATAATTTGTCTGGGACCAGCTACACGCGGAGGCTGTGAAGCCCAATGCATGGACGCCAACATGCCCTGCACGGGTTGTGGTGGACCCTGTCCGAAGGCGACTGAGCAAGGTGCTGCCATGCTTAGTGCATTGGCCTCAATCTTGGGAGTTGAGGAAGAGAAGGAGAAGGACTTCAACCCGCAGAAACTGATTGATCAAGTGAAGGATCCGCTTGGAACGTTTTACAGGTACTCCTTACCCAGCTCGATTCTGCGTAGGAGGGTGATGAAATGAAGGAAATATCCATAGACCCGATCACGAGGCTTGAGGGCCACGGAAGAATACAGATATTCCTGAACGAAGAGGGCAATGTTGCAAACGCGTACCTGCAGATCCCAGAGTTGAGGGGTTTTGAACGGTTCTGTGTGGGAAGAAAGGGCGAGGACCTGCCTCAAATAACGCCCAGAATCTGTGGTGTGTGTCCAGTAGCGCATCATATGGCTTCAACCAAAGCCTTAGACGCGGCCTTTCATGTTGACCCACCAGTGGCAGCAAAGAAGCTTAGAGAACTTCTGTACAGCGGCTACTACATTTACGATCACACTCTGCACTTCTACTTCCTAGCTGGACCAGACTTTGTCGTGGGTCCAACGGCGCCGGCTGCTGAACGCAACATTCTCGGGGTCATTAACAAGGTTGGACTTGACATAGCCAAAGAAGTGATTAAGCACAGAGCCTATGGACAGAAGATAACTGCGATGATAGGTGGCAAGGCAACTCATCCAGTGTGCGGGTTGCCAGGCGGCATGTCAAAGCCAATTACGGAAGAGGAGCGACAGCAGATTGAGAGCATGGCTGAGTCAAGCGTCAAGTTTGCTCAATTCACCCTGCAGGTGTTCAACGATGTGGTTCTGAAGAACAAGAATTATGTAGACCTCATCCTCAGCGACGCCTACAAACTTCGCACTTATTACATGGGCACGGTTGACGAGAACAACAAGGTCAACTTCTACGATGGAAAGCTTCGAATTGTTGACCCAGAAGGCAAGGAATTCGCCAAGTGGGCGCCGGCTGACTACTTGAACAACATTGAAGAACACGTGGAAGAATGGACCTACGTCAAACTGCCCTATCTTAAGAAAATCGGTTGGAAAGGCTTGGTTGACGGACCAGACAGTGGAATCTACAGGGTTGCACCGCTTGGACGACTGAATGCTGCAGATGGAATGGCGACTCCGTTAGCTCAGGAAGAATACAAGAGAATGTATGAGACTCTTGGCGGTAAACCGGTTCATGCAACGTTAGCCACGCATTGGGCTCGACTGATCGAACTCCTGTACGCTGCTGAAAGATGCTTAGAGCTGAGCCGAGACAAAGACATTACGAGCACGAATATTCGGAACAAGCCGGGTCAGCCAGGTGAAGGCGTGGGCATTGTTGAGGCTCCACGCGGTACGCTAATTCACCACTACGTGCTTGATGAAGAAGGTTTGGCTAAGAGGGTTAACTTGATTGTGGCTACGGTTAACAACGCTCCTGCCATCTGCATGTCTATTCGTGATGCGGCTAAGGGCGTGATAAAGAATGGTGTGGTCAACGACGGCTTGCTAAACATGGTTGAGATGGCTTTCAGAGCCTATGACCCGTGTTTCGGATGCGCCACCCACTTTGCAGTAGGACAGATGCCCATGGAAGTCAGAATCTACGACCACAATAAGAAACTGTTGACAACGGTCAAGAGGTAAACAGAACAAATCAGACGGTTAGATTACGCCTGTTGTTTTTGCCAGTTTCTCTGCGTTTTCCTGAGTCAGTGTGCGTTCGTCTAGTATGGTGTAGCGGTCTGGGCGTATTTCGGCAGCCTTCACCAGAGCTTGTATGATGTTGTCTGGTTCGACGCCTAGTTCTTTGGCTGTTACGGGGGCGCCTACGCGTTTTAACGTGTCGCGTATCTGTCTCCAGTTCATGTTGTGCAGGCGAGCCATCATGATGGTTCCAACTCCACATTCCTCTCCATGCAGGGCGGGTTTGGGTGCTAATTGGTCTAGGGCGTGGTAGAAGAGGTGTTCTGAGCCGCTGCATGGTCGGCTGCTTCCGGCTATGCTCATGGATACGCCGCAGCTGATTAGGGCTTCGAGTAGAATGCGGAGGCCTTCTTCGCTGTTAGGCTCTACCAGCGCGGCGTTTCTGACTATGAGTCGAGCGCTCATTAACGCGAGGTTTGCGGCGTATTCGCCGTAGTATTCGCCTTTGACTTCGTGTGCGAGTTTCCAGTCGCGTACGGCGATTAGTTTGGCTATGACATCGGCGCATCCGCTTGCTGTGAAGCGGTAGGGAGAGTTGATGATTACGCTTGTGTCTGCTATTATGGCCATGGGTGACTGTGCCATGACCGAGTAGGGCTTGTCTAATCCTTTGAGTGACACCACTGGGCTGGCTATTCCGTCGTGGGATGCGGTTGTGGGTATGCTGATGAAAGGAGTGTCCTTGTGTGAGGCGCTTATTTTTGCCACGTCGATTTTTGTGCCGCCTCCGATGCCCAGAACCACTTGGGGCTTTAGCTCGTTGATTTTGTCTTCGACGAATACTATGTCTTTTATGTTGCAGGAGGTGACTGTGAGGTGGTTAACCGTTAGTCCTGCGTCGTTGAGCAGGTCCATGACTTTTCGGCCTGCGATGTTTAGCGTTTTTGGTCCCATCACGGCTAGGGCTGATTCAGAGAAGCCTAGGCGGCGGCATATGTCTGCGACTAGGTCTAAGGTGTTGTTTCCGACAACTACTTCGCGGGGTAGCTGCATTCGGTGATGGTTTAGACCCATCGTGACCACGATTCAAAGATTCAGGCAACTCCCTATTTTTGACGCTGGATGTTTTTAAATCAGTCGGTTTTCAGGGTGAACGTGGTCAGTGGACTATGGTACGTGAGGAAGTGGAGTGTTACTGAGGGTTTGGATTCAGTTGCCGAGCTTTATTTCGTTGATTTCGTTCATGTCTGTGAGCGAGTTCATCTTGATTTTTAGGCTTGAGATCGTGTAGAGGATGTTGTCTATGTAGAGTGAGCGTTTTATTGAATATTGTGAGCTGTAGTAGTAGCCGCTTTTCATTAGGTCTATGTTGTCGTCTAGGTGGGTGATTTTGCCTTTTAGTTGGAGTCCTTTTTCGAGGGTTATTTTGAAGACGTATGCTCCGTCCCAGACGAATTCTCCGTAGGTGTAGGGTGGAATTTCTCCGTCTGGATATTTGGCTGGGTTTATTTCGGCTACTATGACTGGGATGACTAGTAGGTTTTTGTCTTTGTCGAATAGGAAGGCTTTGTGGTCGTTTAGGATCGGTGAGTCTGTGCCCCTGTCGCCGATTTCGTATTTGGTTATTTCTTTAGGCGCTGAGACGTTGGTGACGTCGAAGAGGCTGATTTTGATGCCTTGGTACCATGCGAAGCTGCTTTCTTCGAAGTTGCCTTCTTCTGCTGCGACTGTTTCTTTTCCGATGCCTATGATGTGGTTTTCATCGTATGGG
>Ga0315310_10002122_pt1 | contig 12453 bp, 21 predicted proteins | sample TDP5_MG_FD_203630 | JGI IMG/M metagenome (GOLD analysis project Ga0315310, IMG submission 203630) | Freshwater sediment microbial communities from Lake Towuti, South Sulawesi, Indonesia - TDP5 | ecosystem: Environmental > Aquatic > Freshwater > Lake > Sediment | place: Indonesia: South Sulawesi... | reverse complement strand
GAGGATTCCGATGATCTCGTTGTCTACTTCGTGGATTCCAACTTCGAATCTTCCGTCTGGGCTTCTCCAAAGAGAATAAGGCGTGCCGGATAAGGGACCGCGCCACTGTCGTATAAAAGTCCATTTTACTTTGACTTCAGCCACAAATTCGCGTTCATTCATTTCAGCCCTAACTCCTCTTCGCCTTATCACCTTGTTCTTGGTCTTCAAGCCAAAATTCTTCATCTTCTGTCCTAACTTTCTCTAAGATTTCTTTCTCATCAGTGGTCTTCACACAGTCTGGACAGAAAAACCATTCCAATTTTGTCTTTGGTCCGATGAGTTTCCTGGCTATGTGCTCCTCACAGATTCCTCGCTTACATAAGCTGCAGACATCTACTCGTGGTTTCCAGCAAAAATGACACATCCAGTCGAATTTCCTCAGCTCTTCGATAACATATTTTGGAGGGTCGAGGTAGTCAACTACTGCTTTAGCAAAATTCTTTGGTTCCCGCCTAACTTCTTCCAAAAAGCCCTTCCAATCCATGTTCGTTAACCCCTACTAACCGAAGCTTCTGGTAAGTGGAGCTTTCGCAAATAGCGATTAAGATTAACTATAGCATATCTTTCATCTTTTTTATCTCCGCGAATTTGAGCTATCATACGTCGCATATTCCATTTCTCGATTTTTTCCCACATCTTACTTTTTTCAACCATTTCGGTTATTTCTCCTTGCTCCTACTAACTGAAACCTCGACTACATTGGTAAATTTTATTTCAAGTTGCATAGCTAGAGGATCACAGAATAGCCCTACAATATCAGCTTCGAGTCTTGGAAGATTTCCTTTAGGATAACCTACAACAAACCAAGCCTTATGAACCCTAAGATATTTTGTGAGGTCCTGAGGTTGGTTTGAATCGACAAGCCAGTTGGCTCTATGGCAAAGACGTTTAATCCAATAATGTGTCATGTCTCTAAATTCACTTGTCTTCCTACCCTGCTTGATTTCTTCGTAGAGGTCCTTTGGAAAGTATCTTGCCAAGTGAAAAATCACTTTATCATTCATCGGTTAATTCTCCTTTTCACCCTGTGGGCTTTGTGATAAAGCCTAAACCCCTCAAAGTTTCCAAGGTAACAGGTATTGTCACATAGACTTTGCCATTCTTGAATCCATGGAAAACAAAGGGTTCTTTTACCTTGAATCTTCTCGAGTATTCCTTGAAGATTATTTCAGCAGTATCTCCCTCGTGGTATAATATTACGGTTGATAAGATAGCATCCCATATGAGTTCGGTTTCTTGTCTTTTGGTAAGGCCCTCTTTGAGGTCTAAGTCTTTATTTCCGATTTTGAGATGAATTTTGTCTATCATTTTATCACCTTAATTGAAAGTTTTTCCTTATCTGCACCTGCCTTTAAAAGCCCTTCATAGATTGACCTAGCAAAGTCTCCCTTGTAGGAAACTTTAACATTCCCACTTTCAATGGCAGATAGAATGGCTTCAAGATTCTGCTGTACGACATTGATGAAGTGAGTTCCTCCTTTACTGGCTCTTTCTCGCACATCACATGTTTCTTCATATCCGTCTGGAAAAGTAACCTTGATGATGCCTACAAAGCGGTTTTTCACTTCGTTTTACCCCTCAAGCAGATTTTTTTGGCACTCTATTGAAGCCTAGACAGGGAACATTCCATTTCCTTTTCTCTTCTGTGGAGCACTTAGCCTGCCCGGTGCATTGGTGGCAGCCTTTTATTCCCATGGGATACTTAGCCAGCTATACCATGCCTCCCAGGTTCAAGCTGATCCAAGGGAGAGAAGATCTCCTTAGGAACGTCTTTCAATTCTTTTACTGGATGATACTTAGTTTCTAGGGTTTTCTGGTCCCACTCAAGAGCCCACTTAGGCTTTTTCCTTTCCTTAAGGCAGTTGTCGCAGACAATTGCGGAGGCGAAGCCGTGAACACCGAGGATAACGTTTCCCCAAGTTGGGTGTGGCCATTCTGCTTCTTTCATTAAGCAGATAATGTTGATTTCTTTGCTGTCAGCTAGGCTGCCGCCGCAGGCGCAGCATTTAATCTTTTCTTTGATTCTCTGTGATAGGCCACTCATATTGTCTTAGCCTCACCTTAACCGAATAGTATCAAGATAAATACTATCAAGGCAATTATGGTTACGAGTATCCATACTATTAATAGAATTGTAAATGCTATGGCGGGGCCTATAACTGTTGCAGCAACTAGATTTGTGAAAATCCACCATCCAAATAGGAGCCAGAGTATAATGGGTATGATGATTATTGAACCAGCTATGATAGCTCCTTTATTCATTTCGTTTACCACCTTTAATCGAAAGAAAACTGATAGCATAACTGTAGATAGTTTCAGAAATCTGGTCAAATGTATGGTCATGTAAAAGGTGCCTCTGAAACTCGTGGTAAGAAGCAAGATATTCCATAATAGGCACTTTCGGAGTATCCTTTGGAACGGCTATGAACCATCCACAACCCTTTACCGGGCAACTAAGCTTTATTCTCTCAGCCATTTCGTTTTACCGCCCTACTGCAAGAGCTTTTCTTCTTCATCTCCTTCTGGAGCGAAATGACACCATCCCGCGATAAAGTGAAGGACTTCTGAATCAGAATATTGTCCTGTTTTGTAAAGTATGAAGACTCTTCTAAGAACAATGAATCTCTCTTTTGCTTCCTCTGGAGATGGCCCCGGATTAAACAGGTGATTTAAGGCTTTTTCGCAAAAGCCAGATAGACTTCGGATCCCTGGGAACGTGCCTTCTTTAATAGCGTCATCAACTTTCTTCAGTAGCTCGGCAGGGATGGTTATTCGTTTAGCTATAAGATTCGATTCTTCGACCATGCTATGTCACAACCCCAACAGAGTGTAGCAGTATGACATAAAAAGGTTTCCGTTAACGAAAGTTAACCGAAGTTTTATCCTTTGTATGTTTCAAGACGGCAATAGCGTATGGCTCAGAGGTTGGCAGCCCTTCAAGTTTTCGCCAAACCAACCAGAAGTCAAGGAGGAAGCGCTTTATCATCTTTCTGCGAGCCCTATAGTCGATGTGTTTTTTGCATGGCAGTGGCTTCGACGCCTGTTTTAATCTAGTTGCCTTCTTTTTCTGCCTTTCAAGACATTCCACATAACATGGACAGTTCTTAGGATCCAACTCTGGATGACCTAGTTTTTCAGCTTCTTTTGGTTTAGCTTCGTCGTAGATATCTCGATAGAAAGGAGTACGCTGTTTGAGAAAGCTGTCACCGATTTTCCAGCAGAAAGTCCGCACACGGATATTGAAACCAAGTTTTTTGCCCTTCGTTCTTCTGATAGCTTGTCCATCTTCTACGTGGAGCCCCGCATACTTCCAGAAACTGCTCGCATGTTTGGCTTTAGTTACATCGAACCAACTAAGTAGCCCACCGGCAAGAATAGGACCAATACCCTTTATATTTTTGAGGAAAACCTTGTAGACTGGTTCGTTCTTAATCTGTGCCGCAATGTAGTCTCGAATCTGTTTCTCCAGCTCCTTAAGAATGTCTGGTTCGACACCCTTAACCTCGCCAACCTGCCGGAGCCGGTTGAAACTCCTGATACGTACATCTTGGACATCATAGTAAATTTCAACCAGCTCCCGAACGGCACGGTTCGCTGCATGGCCTTGGGTTTCTATAGACGTCTGGCTTGTCATTTTTGGCTCACACTTGTTCTGGGTGGTTTTCTAACTTTTCATGGCTCGCTCGGCATGTCTGGGCTTCTGTTCTCGACCGGCTCGCTGTCATACTTTGGTTTTCTAAATTGACTTGGCTCGCTAAGGCACCCTGGTTTTCTCCGGGCACTCGGCTCGCTAAGCTGCTCTGGGTTTCTACAGTTCGATGACTCGCTTTGCCAAGATGGGTTTCTAGATTGGAATGGCCCGCTAAAATGAGCTGGTTTTCTTTATCACTATGGCCCGCTTTTCTGCCCTGGTTTTCTCGAGACCAATGGCTTGCTCTTGCCAGATGGGTTTCTATTTTATAATGGCTCGCTAGGCTTGGCTGGTTTTCTTTTGCAGTCTGGCTCGCTGTGTCGATACGGGTTTCTAATTTAAATTGGCTCGCTAATGGAGCCTGGGTTTCTTTTGTCAAGTGGCTCGCTCCTGTTAACTGGTTTTCTCTGTTAACCTGGCTCCTAAGCACTCGCTTGTATTAACTGGTTTTCTAAATTAACAGAGCCCGCTAAACTAGTTTGGATTTCTGGGAGATTTTGGCTCGCTAAGCTGTCTTGGTTTTCTAGAGGAGGCTGGCTCACTAAAGACACCTGCCCTTTAACTTCTTATGCAAGCACCCTAAAAATGTTTCCTTTAATGAATATTAACAGAAGGTTGAAGATAATTTTCTCTAAATAGCGAAAAAAACCTTTATATGAAGAAATAGAAGCTACGAGCATGGATGTTCCTTGTTTTCGTTGTCTGTTTATGGAAACTTTAAAGGCGCGAGCTTGTAAACCAGCAGATTGTGAGGAGCTGTCGCAATGGCTTTTTCGTGAAGCGAGAATAGGTTTTGCCTTTAAAATGAAGCATCCTAAGGAGATTGTTCAGTTTGCGAAGGCATTAAGCCAAAAGGTTGATCCCGCATTCTCTACAAGAGATATTGCTGCCCTAGTTCAGAAGACTTTTGGAGTAAAAGTTAGCCATGTTACAGTCAACAATTGGATAAACTCTTAGGCCCACCTTGGGCTTCATCGCGTTCAAAAGTAGTTGCTGACAGAGAAGGAGCTGCTCTGCCCATTATAGCTTGTAGTCTAAGAATTTAAGTTTTATTCAGAAGGATATGTAGGCCACGGGGCTGTGGAAAGCCACTCGCCGGATGGCGTGGGGCCGACACAGATAGGTTCTTCCAGCCGTGGCCAAGAGTATTTGCGTGTCTAAGTTATTTAAGGTTTTACGAGGATTCTCTCGAGGTGCAGGACCTCAGGATAAAGCTTATATGGCTTTACTTTACTTTACTTTTCCGTTGATTAAAATGTTGAAAGAGATCCTTGAAAACTATGAGTTAGGCGAGCCGTGGAAGTTCGGTGAAAAGTCTTTGGCTGCCGTTGTCCCAATATTGCGGCGTGCCGCAGCTCGAGACTACGTTCTTCTACAAGAAATCCAGGATAAGATGAATGTCGACATAACGGACACGGGATCCATCGGGGCGGCGCAAATTAGGAACCCCACAGACAACAACGTGTTTATTCGAAACGGTACTCTCTTGAAGGGCACAACTCAAGAGCGTGCAGTAGTGACAGGCTTTGTTTTGCTACCGGGTAAAACTGAACAAATTGAGGTCCAATGCGTTCATGCCTCGAGGGGAATACGTCCTGGAGCATTCTTCGCGGCGGCAGGTGTTGCCCCAAGACCGGTGATGAAGTCTCTAGTAGCTAGGAGAAGTCAGGCTGAGACTTGGAGGTCTGTAGGTCACGCAACTAGGAGCTATATGAATTTGGCTGCATCAGGACCGAGCCAATACCCTGAACTGCCTATTTCAGACGACTTGGTTGGTGTCCTCGAGCGGACACAGAAATTTAGAGACGAAGTAGAAAACGTGCTTAAGAAGGTGCCTGGAGACCTTAACGATCAAGTAGGCATAGCCATAATTGACCTCAAAGGAGTTGTGGGCCTCGAGATCTTTAATCACCCCGACAGTTGGAGGGCCTTCTCTAAGAGCGTTGTTAGAAGCTACGCTGATGTCCTGTCCGAAAAAGGTTCAGAACTCTTTGAGATGAAACTAGACAAGGTTAAAGAAGCGGTCATAGCCTTTATCCAGAAGTTAGCCGAGATCCCAGGCGACGTTGTTTACAAGAACGAACGCTCCACCACACACGCTTTGAAGGGAAAAGAAGTCGCCGGAGAATATACAACTCTCAACACTAATATGATTCACCTCATAGCCTTCAGAATAGACGAAGAGGACCTTCGCCATCAACCTGAACGCCCCATCCGCCTCAGATATCCACTTCTAAGCCCAGATCGATCAACCATTCCGCCTAGAGAACAACAGCCAATCCCTTCAGTCCTTACAACCACAGCAGGACCTCCTTCTCGAGAACTGGTCAACAACTACTTTAGAAGAAAAGGTTCATTCCAGCTCCTCAGCTCTTTAACGGATGAGAATAAGACTTGGAAAGACCTCGAGGGGAGTGTTCCCCTTTCCACCAAGACGCTGGCTAAACGCCTACACGAGGGCCAATCTCTGAACCTGCTAAAACAGAAGACCAGATTTGAAAACGGAAGAAAGACTTACCGGCTCACCCAGGCAGGAAAGAAAGCTCTCCAATGCGCTGCGGAGAGCTAAACCCGCTTTTTTTAACCTACACAGATTCCTTCATAGAACCTACAGCAATTCTACAGTAGCCCAGCCGCTTAGACACAATTGACATGTAAATGTTAAACTACTGTGTGTATTTTGCTAGGCTGGTTTGCCCGAAGTTTTGGAGGTACGGTTTTAGGAGCCCTAGTCGCACTGCACATTCGGAACAGTATGTTTTGCGGGGTGCATTATTGTATTCATCTGGGGTCATGTCAGGTCTGAAGATGCCGGGTGGAATAAGTTGGTGAAAATGGGTGTGAAGTCTGTCGGTTTCGCCACATTCAACGCATTGTAAAGGTTTCAGAACGTCTAGGGCGCGACTGACAAGAATTAATATTGACCACAAATCGTCAGCATTCTCTTGGAATCTAATGATACCTTTGAGGGGCGTGAAGACGCAACGGTTGACGTCATTTTTGTGAGGGGCGCCACCATAGGTGAATTCAACTTCTTGACTCATTTTTCCAACGCATTCGCCTGAGTATCCTTGGCTCATGTCTGCTTCTTCATCCTTTATACGTGAGTCACAGACCATACTATTATAGATTGGAGTACACGTTCTTCGACATGGACAAAGTTTTGGTCTAGTCGCTACACTCGTCATAATTCCACTTCATATGCACCTAAGAGATGTTCAACGTTGCTCAGTGTTGCCTTGGCTCTTTGGCTAAGAGTAATGGCCTCGGGTTGCGAAGGAGCTGACCTAAAGAGTTCGGTAGCCCTCTCAATGTCTTGCTTGGCTTGGTCTAGGCTTCGCTTTACCCATGCTTTGCTTTCGGAAGGAAGCTCGTAGTATCTTTTTGGTGTTATGCACTTCAGCACGGGTACTCCTGCTTTTGTGTAACCTAGGCAAGAGAGCCCCTCTTTTCTTATGGCCAATTCCAAGTCGGGAACGCTGAAGTTGCTTGATCCATGTAAGTGGACGTGGAAGGATCCGAGTGGGCTTAGACCGTCGTGACAGTCGGCTATGGTCACGGTTTCGCGTCGACCGTAGCAGGTTCGGCTTAGGTGGATCTTGCCTGACCGATCGGAGCAGATCATGGTTCCTATTTCTTTCCCCTGAGTTTGAGCTTCCTCAAGCATAGCTTTGAGTTCGGTCCCGTGCCTAGACTTCAACTCGAGAGTTGGCGACATGGTGATGTTATACATGGATGCATGGATGTTTAACATATCCTCCCCGGGCGGGATTTGAACCCGCGCCCCTTCGAAGAACTCTCGAGGGAAATAGGTGGCTATTGCGTCTGTTAACCTGTCGAGTTGCTGCCGTGGAGGGGCGTATGGGTCTAGACTTTCAAACCAGAGTATCAAAGCTTTTATCATGTCAAGTGACTCGACCATTACGGTGGATCTCTTTGGGTCCATGGGCATCTTGAGAGTTTCTTCTCGCAGCCTCTGAAGGTTACTGAGATATTGGTCGCGTAGAATTTTGTAAGAGGAGTCCTGTATCTGGGTTTTTATCTCTTCCCAATCGCCTAGTTGTAGCCAACTTAACGGTGGCTTCGCGGCCCACGTGGTTAATCGTTCCCATTTCTCGCCGACATAGCCAGAGTGGGGATAGGCGTGAGTCATTTCCCTGTAGATGTCGCCGGGATTGGAAATTACGGTATCAATAATTTTGGCTTTTTCATGGGGGAACTTGTGTTCGATTAGGCTGTCTTGCATGTCGAACAGTGGCTTGAGTCTAAGTGTTTCAGGGAAGACCTCCTCTTTCAACCAGATTGTTTCAAAATTCGCGATTACATCGGCGTAAGATGGAGAAGTGAAGCCATGTTTATCAACTAGATGCTGGGCGTAATACTTCTCAACTTCTTGACCACAAAGCTTGCATCTTTTGAAACCTATTTTAACTCTCTCAGGGTTAAGGGACCCCTTTGTTTCCGCTGGAAATATTTGGTCTCTCAGCAGCCTAATGTTACGCCGAACCGTTCCAACTGGGGCTGTTCCATGACCTTCTACGGGCTCGTATCCTGGACAGGTTTCGTATTCGAAGGGAGCGTCGCAGAACTTGCCATATTTTCGACACCAGGCGATCCGCTTTCCCCTAAATTTACAGCGTCTTTTAACGAACTCTCTCATCTATCTGTTTTCCTCCAACCGTGATCTACTGTGATATGTTCTGTCCTTAGATTACATCTCAAGTTGTCCCAATATTGAACCTTTGGAACGGGAGTCCAATCGAAAAGACGTTTATCTCTGTAAAATTTCCGGCCATACTCGTTTTTCCATCTTTTCTCTTTTTCTTTATCCGTCCATGTTCTACCGTCCTTCCTCAGCTTGCCATACTTAATGAAGTAGTCGAAGCATGCATCTAGCCGAGAGTGGCAAGATTTACAAACTTGAATGATATCTTCAGCCTGGCCTCCCAGCCATCTTGGAATTAAGTGATGCGAGTGAAGCACTCCATAGCTTCCGCAACGAGAACATTTACCCCAATTAACGCTAAGAATCCCTGTTTCCAACACGTTCACCGGCTCTCCACTTGCAGCGACGCTTAGCTTCAAGCGCCAATATTTTCACCTTCATGGAAGACTCTCATGAATTTGGCGAATCGGTGCAGGGAGAAAAATTTTCTCATTTACTTTTCCTCTTGATCAAAACAGGCTGTACAGCTTCTCCCTTTGACTTGGCTTCCTTTATTAAACGGAACCTCGTCATGAGCTTAACCTTTATTCTATCGCCGCTGGTAATATCGTAGACGTCAATAATGTCTCCTGGAATAAATAGATAAAGTCCATCTCCATGTCGACTAACCCTCAATAATGCCTCTTGACCAATCTTCTTAGCTTCCACAGGACCCAGATACTGTGTAGCGGAACTTCGCTTCAGTCTCTTACCTCCTGCAGGTCAATATGTAAACATGCTGATGAAGTTAATATTAGATTTGGCTCTCCTCAACTCACCCGGAGCAAATCATGTAGACCAAGGAGCCTAAAATTCTCATGTCTCAATGTTAGTAAGAATCAGTATTGGTGATGCTGGTGATGCCCATATTACTTATATTTAAGTGCGCTTTACAACATTGAACTTAGGGCCGGGATGCCGTGGCTTGGCACTCGGGCGTTCCCCCTTGAAGGCTCGCCTCCTGCCTTTATGGTCACGGAGAGCAACCCCGCCCTAAGTCTAGCTGCTTATTTTTCGTAGCCAGTCTTTGAGTCTGGAGGGTTTCTTTTCTTTCACTTTCACTAGACTCTCTCTCAGCAGATCTGTTGACACCCGCAGGTTCTCAACCGATTTGTTTATGCCCTTCATAACTTTCAGGTGCAGCCGGATCTGGTGAGTTAGGTCAGTGATCGCTTCGGTCTGTTCAGCTATGGCCCGAAGCTGAGGCTTAATCCAGGAAGGCCAGCCTTCAACCGTTTCGATGTGTTCCGGATGGGAACCATCAGCCTTGATGGTTAAGCCCAGAGGATCCTTGTAATAATCAACCTTGAAAGGGGTAACAGGACCAACCTTGAAGGTTCTGTGTTTTTCAGCAGGAACAAGCTGCCGAGACTTCACTTCAGCGGTGTCTGGATCTAAACCACCCTTCAAGAATGCTATTTTAACGTGTCTACGTAGTGTTTCAAAATCCATTTCTTGACCGGCAAGGATCCGGACTGTGCCGCTCTTAGGAAAAACCCTGACAGTGACATACTCGTTGTGAAACTCGCGCATGTTATTCCGGTTTGGAATCACGTACCACTTGTCGACTGGGCGTGGTTCGCTTAACTTTGGCCTATACTTCCCTGCCTCGGCACTAAGTATACTCAACGTAATCATGTCTAACGGCTTCTCAAACTCCCACTCAACCCTATGAGCAGCAAGAAGGGGTTTTGGGAGTCGCCCATAAACCTTAGTTTTCATCCAGCGTTTGAGGTTGCATTTTTCGACTGAAACCATGTTGCGGTATTTCTTGTAGTCTAAGTTTAAGATTCGGCAGGCTTCTTTTGGGCTGGAGTTTGGGAACTGCCAAAGAAACTTCCGTATGCGCTCTGTGACCCTTAGTTCGGTGTTACTATTATCTGCCATTTTACGATACTTCCTCAAGTGATACCTTGTAGATAAAGAGTTTCCTTTGGTCCTCATAGAATACCCAAAATTCAAATCCATACTTGGTTGCTGTCGAAAGAGCAGAGTACGAAGGTGGCTTAGGAAGAACAGCAACGTACCTTGCATCTTTAGCGTTGCCCAAGCAAACTTTTGCACAAGCAAGTTGTCTGAGAGCATGTTTCGCTTGGGGAAGTCGCACTTTTACTTCAAAGATAAACTTAACAGAATTTTTCTCAGCAACTATATCAGGCTCATATAAGTCAAATTTCTCCTTCTTTAGAACATACCCAAGATTTCTCAACGTTTCTTTTAACTTAATTGTAATTTCTTGCTCCCGAAAACGTAGACTTGACTCCATCTCGCGAGGGATACTTTGCTTCTTGAGATATGTTTTAGCAACACTAACCATATTGGCATACTTATCATGATCAAGGTTAAGTGCCTCGCATATCTCTTTGGGTTGTGCATCTGGATATCTCAAAATGTAGTCATAAATTCTTCTTGTAACTGATTTATTTTCGTCGCTGTCTGGCAGTCCTCATCCCAACCCCACGAGGCGAAACAGTTTTGGTCGGGCTGCCTTCTTAAATTTAATCTTCAAAATAATTAAGTGTTTTCTTTAAATTCTTAGATGCCTTTCCAGAAGAAACGAAGGGGTGGGGGTTATGATAGTATGGACAAAGGGTGGAAACCTAATCTCAGAGAGATGAAGCTCACTCATCTCTATTGCCTCTTTTCTAGTGCCTTCTCAAGGATTTTTACTTTATTTCTAAGGTCGGCTATTTCGTTGTCCTTAAGTTTTAAGCGGTTTTTGAGCTGGTTGATTTTGCCGTGTAAGTGTGATATTTCTCGGCGTAAATTCGTGTTTTTCTTTCGCAATTCTTCATTAGTGGTCATGGTTTTCCCTCTTCAATAATCATGGCGGCTTTTTCTTTGGCAACGTCTATGGCGTTTAAAACGAGGGATTGAATCTCTTTCCGTTCTGCTTCAGATAAGGCTTCAAGTTCGCAAGGCTTCATTTTCGTGACTTTCTGAATGATTGGTGATTCGTCCATGAATTTTAGAGTTAAAGCAAAGCGCATGTCTTGTTTATGTTTAATTCTTTCAAGCTCTTCCTTTTTCATTTTCTTCTACTTCCCAAAGTTCTGTTTTCAACAGGTCTCTAACGGCCTCACGTATCGCTTGCGCTCTGTTTCCATACATCTTCTTTTCATGAACCAGCCTGTCCAAGTCCCTAATGTAAGGTTCAGGAAGGTAAAGCGTAATTAGCCTCATTTGTTCAGTCTCCTGTTTTCTGCTTCCAACTCTTTTTCAATATCAGCCCATTTATCCCACTCAACTTCAACGATAACTTTCTTGGCGGAAAACATTAGACGTTCAATGGCTTTGTCAGCATGGCGAAGGAAATCGCTCCACTCATTTGTTCCTTCCTTGTCAAGTTTTTTTAGAAACTTACTATGTTCTCTTCTGCCAATTTCAAGCATCAGACGAATAGCGTCTAAACCTTCTTCTCCAAGGGTTACATGGTCTTTTTCTCGGTAAGCGATATTAAGAACGATCAATTTTCCCTCTTTCTTCATGTGTGAATTCTCTCCTTAGCGTCTTCTTGAAGGGTGAACCAGTAAACGTTGCCAGTGCTGATCTTGCGGTAGAAAATGCCTTTTCCGCAGAGTTCAAGTAGTGCTGCGTCGACTTCTTTGTCTCCGTGGATCCAGCCGTTATTGGATAATTCGGTTACTATTTCCTTCCTAGTGTGTCGTGTGTTGAAGAAGTCGGTTTTGGCGATTAGGTAGATTATGCGTCCCTGCAGGATAGTTGTGTCCGCTTTGAAGTGTTCTTCTGACGGTTGGAAATCAAAGTGGGTTACTTTATGCTCAAGTTCAACTGATGTGGGAATTGGTCCTCCACTTGGAGGAGTTGCGATGGATATCTCCTTTATCTTTCGATCTACTAGCTCCTCGAGTTTCTTTTCATCAATAGGGGCGGCTGGGATAGGTACGGGACCTAGACTCATTTTTTTGACTTCAGTAAGGATCTCAGGGACGACTTCTTTTCTGAAGGCGTCTAATCGTTTTTCAATGTCTACGCCGGGTGCTATGATACCTAA
>Ga0315310_10002121_pt1 | contig 12459 bp, 9 predicted proteins | sample TDP5_MG_FD_203630 | JGI IMG/M metagenome (GOLD analysis project Ga0315310, IMG submission 203630) | Freshwater sediment microbial communities from Lake Towuti, South Sulawesi, Indonesia - TDP5 | ecosystem: Environmental > Aquatic > Freshwater > Lake > Sediment | place: Indonesia: South Sulawesi... | reverse complement strand
GAGCGGTTATCGATGCTGAAATCATAAGTGGGAACATCAGATACCCATGGGTGTATGATCGACTTCTCTATGATCGATTCTTTGAAACATTTGCACACCGTACAGAAGAATTGTCTTATGAAGATACCATGAAACTCCTAAAGGGTACCCCACAGGGCGTTTTCCAACTAGGAGATGTCCTTGTTGGTCCGTTCGGGATATTGAATTCAGCTTGCCACAGACTGCTACGGCCTACTCGGCGCGTCTTGCTATGGCATTGCTCCGACTCTTCGTGTTTCGCATTGCATCCTGTGAGGCTATGTAGCGGCGAAAATAGAGTATCAGCAGCTCTTAGCTTTGTCCTGTCGACTGTGAATAAAAAGATGCCTGAGACTACTTCTGAGTTAGAGATATTACTTCCTGCCGGTGTCGGAGAACGAGACTTCTTCTACGACGATATGAATACGGTGAGACTTCCTTGGCTGCTCGTCAATGCTTTCAGCGAAGGAGAGTTACGGACTATCTTTGCAGAACTTATTAACCAAAATTCGGAAGAAATACGGCACAGATTTCCACAGCGGAAACAGTTCCGAGGTATCTTGTCTGGATCGGCAGAGCAGATTTCTAGCCGATTGACAAAGGCCCAATGCTTTCAGTTCATATTATTGACATCTGATGAAGCTATTATCAGGTGTGTGGATTATTTGATAGAGAAGGGACACATAAACGTCCCTGCAACTGAGATAAGAACTCCTGTGATGGTACTTGAAGAGTTTAGTTGGCTAGATGTCTCATGTGAATGCTCCAGGTTCGGTATCCGCTTCATCACCCGAAAAGTAGACGTAGCGCTTGCAAGGCTTAGAGTCCTGATCCAAGGGATTTACAAGCAGGGGAGTGAATTGGCAGATCTTCAGTGGAAGTTGCGACACTTCGATGGACAAACAATCTATGAGAAGTTGGACATGTGCCTTCATACTGAAGATCCCAGGCATATTGTGGGCGATTTACTCTTCGATAGTCCATCTCACATCAACCGGGCTATCGAATTTCTTCGATACGGATGGTTTGCATGGCCATCATCTCCGGAAGAGGAAAGACATTTTGTTGAGAAACTCCTGTGGAAACTCGGTTTTGATATTGGGCTTTACCCACCCTATCAAAGTCTATTCTGGGAACGGTTTGATAAGTTCTTAGATACGGTGAGAAACTGCGTCCCTTACGATGAACACTACAGAGAATCAGTCAGAAGTGCTGGTGTCAACTTCTTCGTTTCTTTAGAGGAGATACTAGACTACGGCTTGTCTTTTATTGCATGGGCATTGCTTTCTGATCACTATGGTGTTACAAAGTTTAGGTTTAATTTGGATGTGGCGCGTGAGTTCATGGCATTGCATCTTAGTGGGCGGAAACAGATATCTGGTAAACCCTTAGAGTTTGACCCGGCTGGGACGAATACGCTATATCCTTTAGTTAAGGGCTTTGCCATTCTCGCAGAGTTATGCATGGATTTAGCGCAGGCTAGGACAGATAACCTAGTACGCGACGAAGGTGAGTTCCCAAGCTATTATTGGAATACTGAGATAGCAGTATTTCCATTCCGACATAAGGCATTGTTCTTGGATCTCAGGGCAGTAGATCGTGATAACTTAATCGGGCTCTTGAAGGAGGTTACTGCTGAACTGGAACGATCTCAGGTGTGCAGTATCCGTAATCGCATTGACCATAGAAGCACAGACTTCCCTAGGTCAGATGAAATCGAAAGGGCCTGCGACATAGTTGCGCGTACAGTTAATAGAATGGAGGCCACAGGTATTTGTCCGTTGGTTTACCTTAGCAACACAGAAGCAAGCGACGAATATAGAAGGAGTTCTGTTAGATGCAAAGATTACAGATCACGTGAGATTGTAGTTAGGCAGCCATCACAACATTTCTTATGCAATCTGCCACCTATTTCCAAACCGCAGGTAATTGTTCCATTGGTGCGTATTGGGGATTCCTCAGAGATGCTAAGATTCGAGTTTGAGGAGAATTCAGACTATGTGAGAATGTGGCGGGGATATCCCAGGAGGATATTCAGACCCAGTTCTGAAGAACAGGTGGAGTAGCCTTTTCCCTTGAACTTGAGAGCCTTTAGTGCTTTCTCCGCCATTTTGTCCTCTATATTACTAACCAAACCTTTTAAGCAAAGATTTCCCGCGTAATTCCTGAAAGCCCTATTACTTTTGGGATGCTTTGTTTGCCTGAAATAAAAATCATAAGCCTGCTAGTTGGCAAACTATCCTATTCTTGAGGTATTCGCAGAATCACCTTTGTCTTGGTTCGATTTTGACATATGCCTTCTTCTTTTCTTTTGTTGCGTCCTTCTCTGAAGCTATCCTGCCTGAGAGCCCTATCCCACTCGTTTGATCCAGAAAACTCCTGTCTGTTTCTCACAAAATTCGAAGCTTTTTCAAATACAGCCCGCAGAAAAACAGCAGTCCGCCGGATCTAGGGGGCACATGGGGGTAAATCTGGTTCTGCGGCTCCTCGACCCCGCATCCTGGTGGTTATGGGTCTATTCGTCGAGTATCAGAGAGCTGGTCGGCCACCACCCAACCAATGTTTGATTTGATACGTATATAGCCTTGTGAAAGGTATCCCGTCTTAGGATGTAATGCTATTGGATCTCCTCGCGGAGGACAAAGGCTAAAGGGGACGGATAGTGTCAGACTGGTGGACTAAGTCCCTCCTTAACTCAATGATGCGGTCACGCAGGAGGGCTGCCTTCTCAAATTCCAGGTTTCTGGCTGCGGTCTTCATCTGAGATTCCAGCTCTTTGATCAAGCGAGCCACTTCATCCTTGGAGATGGGAGCAGCGGCTACATAAGGGGCGCGAGCCTCAGCTACTACCTTTACTCGGTCGGTTATATCTTTTATGGCTTTCCTTATACCCTGGGGGGTGATGCCATGCTCTCGGTTGTGGGCTTCCTGAACTCTACGACGCCGATAGGTCTCGTCAATAGCAGCCCTCATTGAGCTGGTAATGGAGTCGGCATACATAATGACATGACCGTCCACATGGCGGGCAGCCCGCCCCATAGTTTGGATAAGGGCTCCCTCTGACCTTAGGTAGCCCTCTTTGTCAGCATCAAGGATAGCTACCAAGCTCACCTCAGGTAAATCAAGCCCCTCCCGAAGGAGATTTATCCCCACTACCACATCGTAGACGCCAAGTCTGAGGTCACGCAGAATCTCCACCCTCTCCAACGTCTCAATCTCCGAATGAAGGTAGTGGGTCTTTATCCCCATTTCCCTCAGGTATTCGGAAAGCTCCTCTGCCATCCTCTTGGTCAGGGTAGTTACCAGGCAGCGTTCCCCATGGTCAACCCGACCCTTGATCTGCTCTAAAAGGTCATCAATCTGTCCCCTGGTAGATTTGACCTCAATAGTGGGCTCCAGTAAGCCAGTAGGACGGATAAGCTGCTCTGCCACCTGCTGGCTGTGCTCATATTCATAAGGTCCCGGAGTAGCGGAGACATAGATCACCTGACTAATGTGTCGCTCGAATTCCTCGAAGGTGAGAGGGCGGTTATCCAAGGCTGAGGGGAGGCGAAAGCCATACTCTACCAGGGTCTCCTTGCGACTGCGATCACCGTGGTACATCCCCCTGATCTGGGGCAGGGTCATGTGTGATTCATCAGTGAATAGTAAGAAGTCGTCGGGAAAGTAATCGAGGAGTGTCCAGGGGGGGCTGCCTGGGGGGCGGCGGGAGAGGTGGCGGGAGTAATTCTCCACCCCAGTGCAATAACCCGCCTCCTGAAGCATCTCGATATCATAATTGGTGCGGGCCTCCAGCCTGGCTGCCTCTAAAAGCTTTCCCTGGCTTCTAAGCTCTCTTAGCCTTTCCTCCAGCTCGACCTTAATATCGGCTATTGCCGCTGTCAGCTTGTCATGGGAGGTAACGAAATGCTTTGCCGGGTAGATATCTATGTATTCACGCTCGGCTAGCAGCTCGCCGGTAAGCGGGTCAACCTCCACAATGCGCTCAATCTCATCACCCCAGAATTCAATGCGCAATGCCATCTCTTCATAAGAGGGTTGGATCTCCAGGGTATCCCCCCGAATGCGAAACCTGCCTCGGGTGAAATCAATATCATTTCGCTGGTACTGCATATCCACCAGTTGGCGCACTATCTTACTTCGGTTACGTCTCTCGCCCTTCTTCAGGCTGACCGCAAAGCTGTGATATTCCTCCGGTGAGCCTAAGCCGTAGATGCAGGAGACTGAAGCCACGATAACTACGTCTCTCCTCTCAAAGAGGGCGCGGGTGGCAGCATGGCGTAGCTTGTCAATTTCCTCATTTATATCGGTTTCCTTCTCTATATAGGTATCAGTGCGGGGGATGTAGGCTTCAGGCTGGTAGTAGTCGTAGTAGCTGACAAAATACTCCACCGCACTATTAGGGAAGAACTCTCTGAACTCACTGCAAAGTTGGGCAGCCAGGGTCTTATTATGGCAGATGACCAGGGTAGGCTTTTGCACCTTCTCAATGACATTAGCCATGGTGAAGGTCTTGCCACTCCCGGTAACCCCCAGGAGTGTCTGCTGCCTATAACCGTTGCTCAGCCCCTCCACCAGCTTGTCTACTGCCTGGGGCTGGTCACCGGTAGGCCTGAAGTCGGAGACGATTTCAAAGGGAGGCATGATAATTAAGGACGAGGCCTTAAATCATTTTACAAGGTAGCTTCCTCGTTCCTCTAGAAGTGCAAGCTGATGACTCTCGGGCACCCCTTTAAGGTGTGCTGCATATCCCTCTTTTATCGCAAGGGCTTCTATCATCTTGTTTCTGAGAGATTCCGTAGAACCGACATGATAGAAATGGGAAAATGTCCTGATAATCGATCCTTGCCAATACCTGTTAAGATGTTCGTTTAAGCGGTATTTATTCCCCAGCCACATGGATAAGGCAAAGCCCGCCCGGCTCCTTTGTGCATGTTCGGCCAGCTTTATAGCATCCCTTTCAGACCAGCAATTGTAGTAATCGGTATGCCTACCAATGTATGGGGGATCCATGTAAATGAAGTCACCTTCCCTTGCTTGTGCAATCGCCTCTTGCCAGTCACAGCATTCAAAAGTCCAGTCCTTGTCCTCCATTATTGAATGAATACGCTCAACTTGGTTTACTATCTTGGTAATATAAGCTTTGCTAAAACGATTTGTTTTATGCCCAAATGGCACGTTAAAATATCCTTCGCTGTTAAAGCGCATTACGCCGTTGAAGCATGACCTACTTAAGAAAAGAAAGTCTAAGCTATCCCCCCCTTTATTAAATCTGTCACGGATGTAATAGTAGAAGTCATCCCCCTTCTGCGAGAGCAGTCGTCCATTTTCCTCCAAAAACTCTCTCACAATACGCCCATTGATTTTTCCTTCCTGAATGTGTTTGTAAAACTTGATGATATGTTTATTTGTGTCCGAAGCCAGTGCCCTTGAGGGATTCGCATTAAATAGAACCACTCCTGATCCAAGGAAAGGTTCTATCCACCGGCCTTTCTTGTCATCCCACTTTATATTTGCAACAATGAAAGGCACTAGTTTCGTTTTTATCCCTTGACATTTGATGGGAGGAACAATCACCCTTTTAATAAGAACAGGATACTTCACTATCTTCTTACCTCTCTTGATCTCCAGTATTCCTCAAAGTCCTTATTACTATTAAACTCTCCGATGCCGGCTCGGAGTCTTTCTATCTCTTTCACCGAACCTATGGCTGCTGTGTCTCCTGTAGCAGTTTGCCTTGAAGCTATCTTCCACTTTTCTTCAACGACGACTTCCACATCTGCCACCATCTTTTCCGACGGCTGCTCTGGACTCCATGTATATATGAAGCCGATTATCCAATGCTCTCTATAATCTCCATAAGGATACCTGCATCCTGCCTTTTTCTCATTTGGTTTCCTGAAGTAGCTAGCATGGCTTCCTAGGGAAAATCTGCTTACACGGCCTTTTCTAGTCCTTCTAGTTGTCTTGATGTCTATTGCTATCTTGCCTTCGCCTACATCTCCACCATATACGGTTATTTGGGGATACTCCCTTGGATTCCCTTCCTCTACTGTGCACTTATATTTGTGCTTCATCAACTCCTTTATTTTCGGAACAGTTAGTGCTTCGAAAATCCCGGTGATAACTTGAGGAATTGTAGGTATGGGATAAATGTTCCCTTCAGTGTCAATGAACCCTCTTATATTCCAAGAGAAATCCTTGAAGAGTTCCCTCAATTCTTTCTTAAGGGTTCTGTCCATTGTTTATTAATTTTAGAGCATGGAAGGGTAATCTATCAACATAAAGATTATGTGCTTTTGCTTCGTAAAGGAAGGAGACAAAATCCCCCTCTTGAATCTCTTCAAAAGTCCAAACTCCACTTATATTATTCATAAATCCAGCTAAAGCATATTTGAGGCACAACTCTAAATTTTTCTTATTGGAGACGGAAATTAAGAAGTAAGCCTTTCTCATTTCTCTTTCTGACATAATTTCAAAGGATTAATTACCTCTATCACCTCGAACCTTTCGTCGTTTCCCTCATTTAGTAGTATAGAGCATATTTACCCCGTTCTGCAGCATAGTAGCCACAATAATCAGAGCTTGTTATTGCTGGGAAGGGTGCCCGGGCTCCTTCATATCCACTTCCTCAACCATTCCTATCTTCTCTACCGAAAGTGGCACATAATTGACTCTTTTAGAATCAATTAGTTCCCTTAGCTTCTGCTCATCGCCTGTCAGCCGGAATTTACCTGTTTTGACCTCTATAAAGTCCACAGTTTCATCGTATTTAATCCCCACGAAGTCAACAGGTTCCCCCAGATAGAAAAGTCTATCATAATGGGTCAGTTCGAAGGTAGCCATCAGTTCATGCAGTCTCCCGCTCCTTTTGCTCAAACTCCCTGTTATGGAGTCCAAGACTTCTCTAGGTAATTTCCTCAGAATTTCGTAGATATCCTTTATGTCCTTGGCTGATATGACGGTGGTGGAAGCTAAAGAATCCAGCTTCAGACGAAGCTCTTTCACGTAGTCTTCCATCTCTGGCATTTCTACCTTCCTGGGTCTAAGAAGCAATACCAGGATGACTGCTAGCAAGACCAAAATCAAGGAAATGAGAAATATCTCCATAACCCTATCCTCCTTGAAGCTCCTGACATGCTGTGTTCAGACTTGCTTCGGCGAGGCTAAAGCCTCGCGCTACTTTATAATATAGACACCTTCATTTCAATGGGTTGACCGCCTCTATCTCCTCAAACCTTTCGAAGTCCTCTTCATTGGCAGTGATCACCCCCTTTAATTTTAGAACATGAGGGATGATTTATCCATTTTCATGATGAGAGAGCGTTTAGTAACCCCTTCTATCATCTCTGAGCCCTTCGCTTGTCATTCTGAGTGAAGCGAAGAATCTAGAGACCCTTCGCTAGCGCTCAGGGTGACACCAAACACCCTCATGATGATATTGATCTAAGAGGGCGACCTAGTCAAAGGGGACGTCTTGCTGGTACACCAGCACGGCGGGGGTAACGCTGTGGAGTGGGAGACACCTTTTCTACAATAACTAGGAAGCGTTGCTCCAGCAATTCCAACTCTACTTTTTTGACCTCTCTTAGCTTACCGCCAAGGATATCTATTGCTTTCGTGGCTTGGCTTAATTCCTCCTCGATCTGCCCTTTCTTAGGGGCAATGAAGAGACCACCCTCTCGGCAGAAGGGCAAGGTCAACTCAGCTATAGTGGAAAGCTTGCCCACTGCCCGAGACACCACTAGGTCAAACTTCTCTCGGTAATCTGATTGATGGGCAATTTCTTCAGCCCTCCCAGTTAGCACCTCCACATGGTCTAACCCCAGCCTCTCAGTAAGATATTGCAGGAAAGCCGTCTTCTTGGCTACAGACTCTAGAAGCACTAACCTCACTTTGGGGAGGAAAATTTTCAGAGGGACACCCGGCACCCCAGCTCCTGTGCCGACGTCTAGAAGGAGAAAATCCCCCTTTGACCATGCCTTGTCCTCTAAAGCGGGCACCAGAGTGAGGGAGTCCAGGAAGTGCTTTAGTTGTACCTCCTCATAATCGGTGATAGCAGTTAGGTTTACCCTTTTGTCCCATTCTATCAACTCTTCGTAGTAAAGCTGAAATTGCTGGGTTTGCTTTGGGATAAGGGAAAGTCCTAGCTGCTTAGCACCATAAAGGAGGGTCTCCAGCATTCCTAACTCTAATAGAGTACCTTTTCTGCTTCCAGTCGAGCCATCTCCTCCTCAGGCATGCCCAGGAGCTCTTTAAAGACGTAGCTGTTATGCTCTCCCAGCAAGGGTGAGCGGTAGCGGATCTCGGTAGGGTTTTCACTCAATCTCCATGTTGTATTAGCCACCCAATCTACGCCCGTGGTCGGGTGCTCCACCTCCAAGTAGGTTTGCCTCTCTTGCAGATGGGGATCGAAGAACCTTCCCTCGGTATCCAGGCAAGGGGCTGCCGCTACCCCAAACTTTTGCAGGATTTCCATAACCTCATAATCAGTGTAGTTAATAGTCCATTGAGAGACAAGCCTATCCAGCTCTTCCTGGTTTCTTAGCCGGCTATATCTGTCGGCGAACTTCTTCTCCTTTGTCCAAGGGGGGTTGCCGATTGCTTGGCAGAAACCTTTCCATTCCTCTTCAGTTTTGACGGCAATGGAAACCCACTTGTCTTCTCCTTTACAGCGATAATTATTGTGCGGGCACATAGTAGGATGGCGATTGCCCAGTGTCCCCAGAACCCTGCCGTTCATAACGTATTCCATAACTGCCTCACCCGCTATGCTGATTACTGCCTCTAGCTGTGCCATATCGATATATTGTCCCTTGCCCGTCCTCTGACGGTAGTATAAAGCGGCTAGAACAGCGAAAGCTCCGTGGAGAGCGCTGTTAACATCGGCATAAGCTTGCTGCAGTCCCAAGACGCGTTCACCATAGTAGCCTACCATACTATCAACTCCAGCAAGTCCGGTTAAGGAAGGTCCGTAGGTCTGAGCATCCCGCAGAGGACCATACTGTCCAGCGGCGGGTAGAGAGATCATGACGATGCTGGGATTTATTTCCACTAAGGATTTATAGTCTAAGCCATGCTCCCTCATTACCCGTGGGGAGAAGTTCTCCACCACTACATCACTTATTCTGATCAAATCCATAAGCATTGGAATAGCCTTGGGTTGATCCATGTCTAGGGTAATGCTCAACTGATTGCGAACTCCACTATGGAACCAGGGGTCTCTATCTGGCTCCCTATCCAAATTATCAGGGCTGAGCCTCATAGAGTCTATGCGATTCCTTGTTTCTACCTTTATCACCTCGGCTCCCAGGTCGCCTAACATGCTAGCTATGTAGGGACCAGCAAATACCCAACCGAAATTAATCACTCGATAGCCCTGAAGGGGGTATTGTTTCATCGCTTTACTCCTGTCTTTACCTAAGCCTAAAGATTGCTGAAAAAGTCCTTCTATCGAGCCTAGAAGGGCTCTCCCACAGAGAAGTGGGAGACCCCTTCTGGGGTCGATTAATAGCGGATTCTAGATAATTCCTCCTCTGTGGAGTTGTGATAGCTCTTCCTTAGAATATCCTAGACGCCGACATAAGATCTCCTCATTGTGCTCCCCTAGCAGGGGGGCGGGATTATCTATTTTCCAGGGTGTTTCGGAGAATTTACAGGGGGCACCAGGATATTTCAGCATCCCCGTGGCTGGATGCTCCACCTCGACAAAATACTCCCGGACTTTAAGATGTGGGTCGTTCACCACCTCCTTTATATTCTTCACCGGGGCGAAAGGGATTCTCCTCTCACGACAGAGGCTATAAATTTCCTCTTTAGTATGAGACATTAACCAGGGTGCCAGGAGGGCATCCATCTCATCAGCGTATTTCAAGCTTATCTCACGGCGGTCCTTAAACCTGGGGTCATTGGCATACCAATCTGGCACCTCCCCGTCACCTATTAGCTCCAAAAATCTCTTCCATTGGTAGCCTTGAATGGCAATCATGCTCACATAGCCATCTTGGCAAGGGAGGATGGTATAGGGATAAACTCCAGGGGTGCGATGCCCCCACCTCATTCGCTTCAGTCCATGCATCACATAAGCTGACACCTGGTTCCCGGTGTGAAGGGTAGCCCAAACCTGTGCCTCTGAGATATCAGCCTGTTGCCCTTTACCAGTTAATTCTCGGGCAAACAAGGCTGCTAAGGCAGCCGTCGCACCGGCTACACCGCTTTGATAATGCCCTAGGGATAAAGGAGGGGTTAAGGGCTCGCGTCCCGGCTCACCTGCACAAACACTCTGTCCACCCAAAGCACTACAGTTAATATCATAGCCCTTATAATCCTTGTAAGGTACGCTTTGCCCAAAGGGGGTAATGGAAACCATAATAATGCCCAGATTTACTTTTTGCAGGTTAGGGTAATCGAGCCCCAGCCTTTCCATCACCACTGGTGGGTTGTCTTCTATAAATATATCGCTTTCCTTCAATAGCTCCTTCAAGATCTTAGCCCCGGTAGTAGCCTCCGCATTTAAGGTAATGCTGAGCTTATTTGTATTCAAGTAGAGAAAAAGCCCACTTCGCTCAGAGTGAGGCAGGTCGTGAGCAAAGGGTCCGTATTGTCTGGCTTCATCGCCAACCACAGGCTTCTCTATTTTAATCACCTCAGCACCCAGGTCAGCCAAGAGTTTGCCACAGTAGGGTCCAGCTATAAAGTTGGCCCACTCTAATACCTTCACTCCACTTAAAGCCTTCTCAGCCATAGCAGGAAAATTATACGGAACGTGGGTAAACTCCGCAAATGATGAGGGTCGAGTTTGTGGGATATCAAGACTACATCATGCCTGAAGGCTATTCTTTTTGGGCAGTTCGTAGGAATGGACGTCAGCACTGCCCATCTAGGATTCTTTACATCTCCTCAACCCGAAGTTAGGGTATTCAGTCTACTTCGCGCTATTCTTAACAAAAATGGCTTTCAATCTAACCAAATATAAGCTGTATAGCAGCTTCAGATACCTAGCATATTCCATTAGCCCCAGCTTACTTTTACCTTTCCCTCTTTCTCTAAAGGTGTACGGTACCTCTTTAATTCTCTCGTACTTCCCCTTAACTAATATTTCCAGTAATATCTTAAACCCTGCAGGCTTAAATTCTGTTCCCATGACAACTTCTTTATTGAGAAAAAAACAACCGCTTGTAGGGTCATGTGCTTTAGTTAAAGGTCTAGCCAAAAGAATTGCGCCTTTAGAAGCAATCTTCCTGAGCAATGACCAATTCTCTATGCCTCCCCCCTGAACATATCTGCTAGCTATTGCGATATCATTTCCTTCCACAACCGCCTCCACCAGTTGCGCCACCAGCTCTGGAGGGTGCTGCAGGTCAGCGTCAATAACCCCCACAATATCGCCTTCGGCTTTTCCTATACCTTCGACTACCGCTGAGGCTAAGCCTAACTTGCCTGGTCTGTGGATAATTCTAACTGGATAGTCCTTGGATAAGCTCTCTGCGACGCCTGCAGTGCCATCGGGGCTATTGTCATCTACTACCAGTATTTCATAGTCGCCTTGCCTAAGGGTCTCACCTATTCTTTCTATCAAAGGCTTGATATTCTCTCTCTCGTTGTAAGTTGGAACTATTATTGACAATTTCATTTATCTGCTTTATTTGCCTCTGATCTATTCCTCACAATTTTGCTTGCTTTACCTATCGAGCACTCTTGCTAACTTAAGTCAGATTGAATTACTCTTACCACATTTTCGTCTGTAAGACAACTCCAAGTGCATGAGACTGTTTAAGTCGAGCAGGCAAATCACCTACGCCCGTATTCACCGAGGTGGCTTAATGGCTGGATTAGGCAGTGTTTATCTGCACCTGTTGCGAGACTCCTGTGCCACTCTTTAGGCCTTAAAAGGTGGAGATTTGACCAAATTGCAACGGCAACCTGATCATCGATCATTGGGGACCGCACCACTGACTGCTATCTGAGATACTCAACCGGCGACATAAGAGTTGGAGTACCTGTTAAGTTCACAGATAGGAAAAGGGGCAGGTCTAAGCTCTCGACTAAGGAAATTATAAGCTATATGGTTACCGTGATTCGATTAAAATTCAGGCTTTAGGCAAGGCAGACTTTCCTGACTATTTTAAAGACTAGGCTAACAAAGGGTTCGAATACAGGGAACACTATCTTGTAGACGAAGTAACTGGTAAGTATCCCCAAGGCTGCTCCGGCTAATACATCTATGGGGTAATAAACAGCCGCATAGACTTTGGCAAAAGGCATAAGAAAAGCAGGGATAAAGAGAAACCATCCTATCTTGCGGCTCCTCTGCCATATGCTGGTAGCTGCGGCAAAGGTGACTGCAGCGGTATTGCTGGGGAAGGCGGGGTCGTGAATAGGGTAGTAAATACGATTTATGGTATCCATTAACTGCGGCATCTCTTCAAAGGGATGCGGGTG
>Ga0315310_10002118_pt1 | contig 12465 bp, 12 predicted proteins | sample TDP5_MG_FD_203630 | JGI IMG/M metagenome (GOLD analysis project Ga0315310, IMG submission 203630) | Freshwater sediment microbial communities from Lake Towuti, South Sulawesi, Indonesia - TDP5 | ecosystem: Environmental > Aquatic > Freshwater > Lake > Sediment | place: Indonesia: South Sulawesi... | reverse complement strand
GTTGTGTGAGCTACTTTAGGGGGTTACATTTAACCGCCGCTCTTGAAAACTCAGGTCTACATGTAATTAACTCGTTTAATGTTTCCTTAATATGCGGAAACAAGCTCTTCACAACATTGGCCTTAATCAAGGCTGGGGTTCCAAGTCCTAAAACGTTTGTTGCCTTCACGGAGGAGGGCGCGTTTAAGGCTTTAGAGAATCTGGGTTATCCAGTCGTAATGAAGCCCGTTGTGGGCAGCTGGGGAAGGCTCGTAGCCCTCATCAAAGATAAGGATTCAGCTCAGGCTTTGATAGAATCTCGGGAAGAGATGAGGAATGCCCTTCTTCAAATATACTATTTCCAGGAATATGTTGAGAGACCCCCTAGAGATATAAGAGTCATGGTTATCGGGAAAGAGGCAGTCGCCGCGTCCTATAGGTACTCGGCTCAAGAGGATTGGAGGACGAACGTTGCGAGAGGCGGCATCAGCAAGCCATGTCCGATAACGCATGAGCTTGAAGAGACCGCGCTTAAAGCAGCTAAAGCTGTAGGCGGCGGGATATTGGCCGTCGACTGTATGGAGAACCGTGATAAAATTTTGGTACACGAAGTTAACAGCACAGTCGAGTTTAGGGGCTTATTCTCTGCGACCCGTGTCGACATAGCTAAAAAAATTTTGGAATACGCGGTTGAGGTGGCTAAAAGTTGAATGTAGGCATTTACGGAGCGTCCGGATACGTCGGGGGAGAATTATTACGCCTCCTCTTACAGCACTCAAAAGTTACGGTTTCGGTTTCAACATCAAAAACGTATGCTGGAGAATACATTTACCATGCACATCCAAACCTCAGGGGGCAAACAAACCTCAAATTTGAGGAGCCGAATCCTTCGACCATTACGAATAAATGTGACCTTATTTTTATGGCTACTCCGCACGGAGCCTCATCAAACATAACACCAGGATTCCATAAGGCAGGGATGAAAATCATCGATTTGAGTGCGGATTTCCGCCTGAAAAATCCTGACGATTACATGAAATGGTACAGTTGGGTTCACAGAAACCCTGAGCTGCTGAAGGAAGCTGTTTACGGACTGCCAGAACTTCATAGGGAAGAGATAAAAAGAGCAAACCTTGTAGCCTGTCCTGGCTGTATGGCTGCGGCGGCTTTACTGGCTTTAGCCCCATTTATGAAGTCTGGAAGTATCGAAAAAGACAGAATCGTCATAGACACTAAGGTAGGATCATCCGGCGCTGGAACGAAGGCCTCTATCTCATCTCATCACTCAGAACATTACAGTGTTGTCAGACCTTACAAGCCTGTTGGCCACCGTCATACGGCTGAAATTGAACAGGAACTTAGCGCTTTAGCTGGGGAAAAGGTTTCGGTGTCTATGTCGGCGCATGCTGTTAACATGGTTCGAGGGATACTGTCCACATGCCATGTTTTTTTGAAGGGGCCTATTAGGCTGATCGAGATCTGGAGGCTTTACAGAGACTTCTATAAGGGCGAACCCTTCATACGTTTTGTCCGGGATAAGAAGGGAATCTTCAGATATCCCGATCCAAAGGTGGTTGTCGGAACGAACTATTGCGACATAGGCTTCGAGGTTGATGAGCATACAAATAGAGTCGTCTTGCTCTCGGCGATAGACAACCTAGTGAAGGGGGCTGCTGGAACAGCCGTCCAGAACATGAACATTATGATGGGCTACGATGAGACGGAAGGACTGAAAAGCCTAGGGCTTCATCCGGTGTAGGTGATGATTGTACTAAAGATAGGCGGTGACATATTCGAGAAAGGGATGACTGAAGGCCTTTCAAAGGATATACAGAGGATTCTGGAACACGAAAAGATGGTCCTCGTACATGGAGGCGGAGATGAAGTTACAAGGATCGCTGAAAAACTGGGGAAAAAACAGGTTTTCGTCATGTCGCCAAGTGGTATAAAAAGCCGATATACGGATGAAGAGACTGTTCAGATCTATACTATGGTGATGGCTGGTAAGATAAACAAGGCTATAGTAAGGTGGCTTCTCAGCCAAGGGATCTCTGCAGTCGGCTTATCCGGACTCGATGCGGGAATACTTAAGGCTGAAAGAAAGAAACAACTCCTAATAATCGATGATAGGAATCGGAAGAGGATAATCGAAGGCGGATACACCGGAAAGATTTATCAAGTCAACACGGAGCCTCTGGAAGTTCTCGTCAGAAATGGGTATATCCCAGTAGTTGCCCCTGCCGCCGTGGGGAAGGATTATGAGCTTCTAAATGTTGACAGCGATCGAGCCGCGGCGCAGATAGCTGGGTCACTAAACGCAGGAAAAGTGATCTTCTTAACCGATGTCAAAGGCATCCTATTAGACGGAAAATACGTGGAGAAACTTTCCTTAAGAGAAGCCGAGCAACTTCTACCCAAAATGGGATCTGGAATGGATAAAAAAGTTTTGGCCTCGATTGAGGCTGTAAAAGCCGGTGTAAAAGAGGCGATAGTATCGTCCGGTCTAATAGAGGAGCCTGTAATTAAGGCCATAGACCACGAAGTCGGCACAGTGATTACTCTTGAATGAAAACGACGTCATGAAAGTTGAAGATTCCTTCCTCGCAAATGTTTACCAAAAGTTTCCAGTATGCATAACCAGAGGAAGAGGTGCAGTTATATACGACGCTAAAGGCTTCGAGTACATAGACTGCATGGGAGGATACGGCGTCAGCATCGTAGGACACTGTCACCCTAAGGTTGTTGAAGCCATCAAAGAGCAAAGTGATAGGCTATTAAGCTGTCACGGCTCCTTTTACAACGATAGGAGAGCTGAGCTCTTAGAAAGGATGACTAAGATTGCTCCGAAAGGTTTGGGAAAGATTTTCCTTTCCAACAGTGGAGCTGAGTCGGTGGAGTGCGCTATAAAAGCGGCTGCGAAGTACACTGGTAGGAAAGAATTCATAGCCATGATTAGAGGATACCATGGGAAGACGTTAGGCGCCCTCTCGGCGACATGGAATCCAAAATACAGAGAGGCCTTCCAAGGCTTCTTGATTCCAGGCTTCAAGTTTGTCCCGTTTGGAAAGCTGGATAAGGTTGAAGAAGCCGTGTCGGATCAGACGGCAGCCATCATCGTCGAGCCTATTCAAGGCGAAAGCGGGATCTATGTTGCCCCTGAAGGATTCTTAAAGGGTCTACGTGAGATCTGCGACGAGAGAGGAATCATACTGATATTTGACGAGGTTCAGACGGGCTTTGGAAGAACGGGAAGGATGTGGGCTTCAGAACATTGGGAGGTCACGCCTGACATAATGTGTGTAGCTAAGGCTATGGCTGCTGGAGTCCCGATCGGCGCAACCATGGCGAGAGACGATATAATGGACTCGTTAAAGGTTGGAGATCACTCCTCAACATTCGGCGGCAACCCCATCGCTTGTGCTGCTGCATGCGCCACAATCGATGTTATCCTACAGGAGAGACTTGTAGAAAGAGCTCGGGAAGTTGGGGAATTCTTTAAGGGTTTACTGCTCAAGATTCAGCATGAGCATAGAATTGTAAGAGAGGTTCGCGGTTTAGGTTTGATGATCGGCCTTGAGTCCCGATTCAACGTATACAATGTACTTATGAAAGCCTTGAAAAGGAGGGTTATACTCCTTTATTCAGGTAGGAATATCATACGTTTTCTGCCGCCCCTTGTCATCGATAAGCCTCAGCTGATGACTGTAGCTGAAGTATTGGAACAAATTTTCGCTGAGGAAGAGAAATGAGTTGATGGTTGATTTTGATACGCTTTTTTCAAAAATAAGAATCATGAAAGATTTGTGTCATTTGCCATTCACGTAATGCTATTTGTTAAATCATTTTGGTCTATTTTAGTTTTTGTTTCAATCTCGGTTTATTTAAAATGGCTTTATTTTGAGAAAGCAAATCTCTGTGTCTAATGTATTGTTTTGAATAACACATCAGTTTCACATAATTTCTATTCTAATAATCAAACGTCCGCGCAAAGATGTGCCTGGAAAAACTGTTTGAGGCATGAGTTTGTGGAAAAGTCCATAATTAGCGTGTTAGATTTCAAAATCCCAAAACGATCCTACGGGCCTGACGAGAACAATTCTGACGCCTAGTTGCCGACTCAACCCATGTACTGGCCATGTTTTCTCGCAAGTTCGACCATGTACTCGTAATTCTTTAAGGGTACGGTGGGCGGGATTGAGTGGTCCGACCCCACAATATAGCCTCCCCCTTCACCTGCAGATAGTTTTGATATTACCTCCCTCTTTATGTCTTCTAAGCTGCCTGACATGGCTCTAACATCTACATTTCCCCAGAAGGCGAGTTTGCCCCCGTATTCCTGTTTAAGTTCCCGCACGTCGATTCCCGCCTTAGCTTCGAGGGGTTGAAGGGCACTCACCCCTGCCTCGATCAGATCCGGCAGGAGAGGACGGAAGTCTCCGCATATATGGTATATTAGGGGTAGCCCACGTTTGCGAAAAACAGAGAATATCTTCTTATGTGTAGGCAACAGAAGTTTGCGGTAGCGGGCGGGGCTGAAGAAAGGTCCTTTATTATAACACATGTCGCCCCAGAAGAAGCCCGCATCTACACCGGCGTCGGCGAGGCTCTTCCCGCATTCAACTAGGTAGTCAGCGAGCTTATTGAACATGTAGGAAAGCGCATCGGGGTTCCGTATGAAATCGAGGCATATCTGTGTAGTCCCAACCATCTCTCTAACAATTTCGAAGGGCTCCATCCCCAACCACCCGATTACGAAATACCTTTTCTGAAGATTTTTGATTCCCTTTTCAAGGTCTCCGCGGAATGGGTATCGGGGGCTGATAAGCCTTCGGGAATCGCCGGCGTCAAGGAAAGGCTCAACCTGCTCCTTGAAATCGTCGAGGCTTCGGATAGAGGGCTTAATTAACGAAGGGGTTCCACCCCAACGGGCGCCTTTCCAACGCTTGAGCAGGTTGCCCCAGCCATCTGAGGACACAATCCATTCCTCTGTATCCTCGAGAACGAAAGGTTCGTATCTTGGGCTTGTGTCACAATTTACAACGATTGTGTCATATTTAAAATAATCTCGAAGTTCAACGCCTGCTGGCAGGCCTTCTGCCCTCCAACGATCCATGGTTGTCGGCCACACACTACCCCCAAGTTCTTCAACAGCTATCCTGTCTGGCGCCTCAAGGTTCAAAATGCGCCTAACCCTTTCCCGTGAATCCAAGCTGAACACCGTCAGCTTCATGCTTTGAGGTGCTTAAAAGCCTTATGACCAAATCGTTCTTCTTAGTATTTTTTAAGGGTTTTGCAGCAATATATAAATAAATCCTGAAATCTTTAAGTCTGGAACCAGTTAACCGATTAAGTTGATTTCAGAATGGATCCCGTTAATCTTTTGAAGGGAATGCTCGAGATATACAGCCCGAGTGGAAAAGAGGAGAAACTGGCTGTATTCCTTAGAGATGAACTCGCTAACTTAGGGTTTGGCAACGTTCACTTGGATGATGTGGGAAATGTTTATGGCGAGGTTGGAAGAGGTTTCCCAACGATCCTCCTTTGTGGGCATATAGACACTGTTCCAGGCTGGATACCCGTAAAAACCGAGGATGGAAAAGTCTATGGGCGAGGATCTGTTGACGCCAAATCTTCGCTGGCTGCCATGATCTCGGCCGCTTACGAGCTGGGGGTGAAAGAAATGAATGGCAAGGTTATCGTTGCCGGTGTTGTAGATGAGGAGCGGGATGCGAGAGGTATCCACCAATTGTTACGTAAGCGGATGAAGATGGATTATGCCATCTTCGGTGAACCGAGCGGAATAGGTAACATGACCTTTGCCTACAAGGGAAGGCTCGCGATCAAGATTAGATGCCGAACTGAGACTGGACATGTTGGTGCGCAGCATCTCTACAGCAACGCCATCGAGGAAGTCTATGGGTTGTGGAATCGAATACGAGAGGCTTTTGAGAGTAAGAAGTCTCCGCATGGAATATTCTACTCGGCTACTCCATGTTTAACTGATATACGTAGCCGCAGAAACTCCGGTTCCATTCCAGATGAGTGCGTATTAATGATGGATGTGAGGTTGCCACCCGCCCTTGGATCTGTTGATGGTATTAGTTTGGTTAAGGATGTGATTGAACAGTACCGACGGGATAACCCAGATGTAACGGTTGCCATCGTTGTGACGGATAGGGTTGAGCCGTTCGTGGCTGACAGGAATACCGTTCTGATGAAGGCTCTAAGGGAATCTATTACGGAAGTTTTGCAGAAGGCTCCCAAGTTTATCAAGAAGACGGGCACGGGCGACATGAACATATTTGGGTCTGAAACGGGAATGCCAGTTGCAACGTATGGTCCTGGTGATGCCCATCTAAGCCATACAAAAAACGAGTACATTGAATTGGAAGAGTACAGAATCAGCATAAAAGTGTATGAGAAAACAGTGGAAAGGACGATCCTTGAACATCGTAAACTGAGATCCTCTTTAAACTGAATTTCTGCAGTTTGTCTGCGAAGGTTCTAAGATTTGAAGCCATCGAAGCTGATTGTTACGAACAAGGACTCTTGAGACTGACTCTAGATCAAGTCCCCGTCAACTCGCCTCCTAATCAATTTCGCGTCATGTGTATCTACAAGAAACACACCTATAGAATGGTATACTTGATATTCTCCTTCAGATCCGCTGGCTATCCTCTAGGTTTCAGCTCTACTGTCTTCACATTTTGGATAATACGCTGTGACTACTGGATGCGTTCTCAAATTTGACAGTTCCAGAGTTCGTGATGAGGATCTTGTATACTTATAAGGGCGCCTATCACAAACTTCAGATCACATGTTAATGAAACTTCAGGCTAGTGCATCCATTAATTCGACACTTTTGCTGATTTCAGAACGAAAAAGCCTGTTGACGCTTGAAATCCGGAGCACATGAAAAATAGTAGTTCGAATCCAAACATACTAACTATGACCCCTGAGAGCAACGCGGCCACAGCCCAAGCAATATCATATACGGACTCAAACATTCCCAAAAATAAACCTCTCTTATCTTTATCGCTCATGCCCATCATCAGAGCGAGAAGAGCCGGGCGTTGAAGAGCGAATGATATCCCAAAGAAAAATTCGATTATGTAGAGTTGCGTTAGATCCAAAGCAAAGATGTAAGATAGTGAACATATGGAACTCATTATGACACCTGCAAAGAAAATCTTTTCTCTCTCATAGAGATCGCTAAGTTTTCCAGCAGGTGCCTTGAAAAGGGCTGCAACTAAACTAAAAACTGCAGAAAGGATGCCAACGTCAACAAGAGACGCTGAGAAATTATCAACAACAAATATTGGGTATATTGGACCGAGCAAGCCTAATCCTAAAGAGCTCAGAATACTTAACGTAATCATGAATAGGATTGGTGATTTTCGCATACACGTTCCCCCTGGGGACTGGAGACGATTCGCAAATGGCCTCTCGGTCAGAGACGGACATTCTTGGCTGACTCCGTTTTTAGTTCTTAAGTAATAAAGATGCGTTTCTTAGTTATAAATATTTCTATTTTATAATTCAAAATGCCAGATGGAATATTTATTGCGAACTATCTATATATGCATACTGCGGAGTTCTCTCGTATGGAAGTGCGGGTCGCATTAGCCGGCATCGTCATATCTTTTTATAGATTTTGTTATGACACGTTCAGCAGAACTATGGGCATCAGTCTGGATATCTATGGAGACTTTGAGAGGGTTTTTAGGAGGATAGCTGGAAGGAGAAACCTGTACAACATCCATATACTGATAAGTGTTCTTTTCGGTTTCCCCTCATACTCTCTATTTAGTATTACGGCTCATGCAAGTTTAACAGCCATAATCTATGCATGGAGAACGGCAAAACATCTACATTCAGCAGACAAGGCGACGAGTGTTAAATCAGTTTAAGTCTTTCATTACGCGATGTGTACCGCCACATCAAAGAGATGGAAAGTTCAATAAGCAGAGGAAAACTTCAAATAGTTAAGAGTGCTCCGCAATGTCGACCGTACTTCTTAACAGATAAGTAAAGGGAGATGAAACAGAAGTCCACTAGGTATGTAGAGGTACTGTCACGATCCAATTAACATTCACATTGTAGGTAGAAACTGTGCTGAGGGGCTTAATTCACTTAGCTGTTCGCCAATCATCTTTCTTAAGTAATGTCCAGAGAATACCCATAATGGTTATGATGACAGCAATGCCGTTTATTGCGGGATGTATTGTTACAAGTAAAGGTGAATAGAGCAAGTATATGATTACGATCGTTGCGGATCTCAATGCAACTTTGATCCTCATTTTCGTTTTCTCCATGAGATTCTTTTCTTTGCTCCCTTTTCTTCTACGCGTCCATTCGTAAGCCAACACATCCGACGCTGCATTAAGCACATTTCCCAATCCTTTGGAACCTTTGATAAGGAAGAGGGAGAAGGCTGAGAGGATTATGAGGCTGATAAGCATAGGGAGCCCTACTGGATCAATTCTCGCTGCTATAGGTAGGAAAACTAGGACCCCGAAGAGCCAGGTAAGCGCCGCCGTAGAAAGGTTAACTGCGATCTCCGGAAGGTATTCCTTCACTGAGGCAGACTGTTTAGAATGAGACCTGCGTCCCTTGAAGTTTTCCATTTCTCAACTTTTTACCTCTTACTTCATTGTCTTCTGAAAGGTTTTCACTAAGACGTATATAATTGCAGTTGAGGTCAGCACTGCAATGATCAAACCTGAAATGATCAAGAGCGCCTTTTCCAGGATGTTTTCCCAAGGTAGCCACTCGAGAATGGCTGCGAGGGTTTCAGGATAATATACGCCGAAAAATATAAAAAATAGGAGGTCGGCGATGAGAATCGCCGCCAGAGTGGAGATCTTGGATGGAACGCTCAATGGCTGTTTCCTCTAGTTCAGCTTTGTTCAAGTTCTCCTCAAAGATTTCTCAGCCCACTGGGTTGTGTATCGCCTTGTCTCGGCTGAAACCGCTTGCACCACCCTCCATATTTGGTAGATCGCCCATACAACTATGACCAGTAGCACGACGCCAGAGAGTGCTGGGTGTATTCCGGATAGGAAGTCGACGAAAAGCAGATAGACCAAAGGCACCACTATTATGTTGAAGATTCCTACGAGCGCTGTTCTGTAGTGTCCAAACTCTTCAGGTGATACCTCGTATGGTGCGCCTATTTCACACGCAGCGTAACCAGCTACACCGTCGACTATTCTACGGACATCCCTTATTATTTTGAGTACTATTACAATCAGTGCTACAATTATAATGAAGTTCAGTAACTGCGGCAACGGCCACTCATAGAAGTAGATGCCTTCAGCGATCGGCAGGAAGACAAGCCGCCCAAAAAGCCATATTAGAATAGCTGCTGAAAAATCTAGAACTATTGCTGGAAGCGTTCCCGCTATGGTTTCTCTTGATTCTCTGCGAATTTTCTCATAATATTCTGCGGTTTCTTTCACTTCCTCTGACATTTAATCACCATTTGGCAATAAACATTACCAATTATTTATAAATATTTCTATTTGCAACAGTTTTGCAAGTAAACTTTCCGGACGGCTTCTTGATATATGATAGGTTCACAGAACGAGCATCAAATTGCTTTTTATACCGAGTTGGCAGCTCATTACTCGATTCAGGGAAACGTGGTTTACATCGCCCATGCCATCGGGTTCGCGGTAGGCTTGCCCTTCGGTATCGCTTGGAGTAAGCACTGGAAGCGAAACCTTGTGATAACCTTCGGTTTGCTAATTCTTTATCTCTTATTGCAGTCTTATTTGTTTCATTTAGTGTCAAATGCTCAAAGTTTCACTCTATAAAAAATAGGAAATGGCTCCTGGGGCTTGATCGTTTTGTGATTTAAAGCGTAGCTTCGGTTTCCAAATATCTTATTCCGGATCTTCAGAGGATTCGGTAAAGCGTAAAGCTCAGTACTCCATTTCTGTAAACTGGATTTTCGGCTTTCGGCAAAACCGAAACTGGTAACGTTACTCGCCCGCGGAACCTCATGTCTCCGTGCTCAGCTGATATGATGACTTCCCATTCCGATACTTCGACCTTTATCTCTTCCTTATTCACTCCAGGCAACTTGGCTAAAACTGTCACTCTATCCGCCTCCACTAAGATGTCCACTAAAGGCGTCCTAACCCAGGGGGCAACGATAGGCCTTATCGGTCTTTCAGCCGGGATCGCAGGCGCCTTCTTTCTAGGCTTCACGCTGAAAGCCTTCATAACGACCATTCCATAAATGAATCCGCCTATGTGAGCCCAAAAGGCTACTCCTGAGGACAAACCTGTTAAGGAGATGAACCCCATTATGAGCTGGTAGAGGAACCAGAACCCCAAATAGTAAAAGGCAGGTATGCTTACAACAGTGACGATGTAGAAGTAGAAGACTAGGCTCTTTATCTTCGCATGGGGATACAGAAGCAAGTAAGCCCCCAAAACAGCTGAGATCGCGCCGGAGGCTCCGACTGACGGCGTCTTAAGATCGTAAATAACGAAGGGAATGGGGGTTGTAAATACTGAGAGAAATGTGGAAAGAATGTGGGCGAAGCTGGCGAAGATGCCTCCAAGCAGATAGAAGAGAAGATATTTTGTATGTCCGAGAGCGTCTTCAACATTGTCTCCGAAGATCCAGAGGTAGACCATGTTTCCTGCCAGATGCATTATGTCCGCATGCATAAAGATGCTTGTAAAAAGAGTCCACAACCTCTCTCCAGTTAGTATGCAGAGCGGAATCACACCGTAAACATTGATTGCCCTCCACAGCTCTCCCCCTAGAAGAAAGAGAAAGAAGACTGCGACGTTAACCATTATGAGCACATAATTTACGCAGGGTCTCTTTAAAGGCCTATTCTCGTCGTAAAGGGGAAACATCTACTCGACTCCTTTATTCGAAGCCAGCTTTGACTGCCTGAACATGCCGAAATTGTAGTGAAGTGATGAAATAAAACATCTCTTATGCTTTCAAGATCCACCATAGGAGCAGGGCTAAACTGATTACTATCAGAAGCGGCGAAGTGACAAAATAGAAGTTGTCGTGGTGATAGACGTATATCAAGATCGGCGGCAGATTCTCCAACCTCTCCAAAATTGGCCAAATCTTTGGTATAAGAGGCAGCAGTAACAAACCGATCCCGACTAAGATGAACACCAAACCTAGCATCGTGAAGGGACGATAAGATTCAAGCATCATTATCATTCTCAGAAAAAATTATTCGAATCCTATAAAAGGATTACCAATCAGAACATGACAGATCTATTACGGGGAGTTTCATAGACTAAGATAGAAGAGGGTTCTAGATAAAGATAAGAGTGAGAGAAACGGATACAAAAGAATAATGGATTGTATACAGTCCACTTTCACCGTTTAAAAGACGTAGATTACATGTGAATTCAGAATGTCGGAAATGCATACTATTCATAGAAAGCAGAGAATTAGACCATTGAGATACTTTTGTGATCATACGTAAAAGACTTCTGTTCCTTTCCTTCTTCTCCTTTCAATCCTTGTCCTAAACTTTAGTCCCTTCCCTTGCCCTTTTCTGGTTACTTCTAGGTCATATTCTATGAAGGAACGGGTAAACTCAGCTAATTTTTTATTCATCTCCTCCAAGTCCTCTTTTGAGAACCTAGTCATGATGTCGGGATTATTCACCCACTGCATCCAACCTAACAGGCTTCTATGTACAGAAGCAAGCATGAAACGTATGGATCTTACAAGCTCTCAACGATCCTTCTCCGCTTCATCTTCCATCTTCTTTATCTGGTCCAGTATTCTTTTAGAGGTTTGAATCCACATTTCACTCAAGACGTCAATCTCCCTTTCAGATAATCTTAAGGTTAATTAGAATAATCATTTAAAAGGATTTTAACTCGTTACGCATTTAGATTTGTGTCTAAAGGATTGTGAACACCTACCTTAAAGGCGCATGTCTTGGATCTCTGTTCAGCTTCCCTTTGTATTCTCTCGCCACAACCATGGTAGAGGTCAATACGATGCCGTGGATGCTTCGGATCTTTTCGGTGAATGAGTCAAGCTGCTTAAAACCTTGAGTACTTATCTTCGCGATTGAATCGTACTCTCCGTAAACTATGCTGGCCTCTAGAACCTCATCGAGCTTGGCGATCTTCTTACAAACCTCTCTTTCGCTACCTGAACTCACCTTGAACAGGATGTAAGCCTTGATAGCCATCAAACTCACCATACTATGATAGAGATACGGGCGACATCTTAGAATAAACTGCCTGATTCATTCATTGGCATATTTGGATTCTCTGTTCTCCTTTTACATGGTTAAGTCTAACCTCTTCTTTTAACTCTTTCAGAAGTCCCTTTTGTTCAAGAAATTTTATGTCTTTAAGTTCGTATGCTACTTTAACTGTGAAGCCACATTTAGAGCATACTTGAATTAGATAGGGCGGAATCTCTTCAGTGGAACCTACTATGTACCAGATATCATTTTCACATCTATCGCAGACCAT
>Ga0315310_10002117_pt1 | contig 12470 bp, 11 predicted proteins | sample TDP5_MG_FD_203630 | JGI IMG/M metagenome (GOLD analysis project Ga0315310, IMG submission 203630) | Freshwater sediment microbial communities from Lake Towuti, South Sulawesi, Indonesia - TDP5 | ecosystem: Environmental > Aquatic > Freshwater > Lake > Sediment | place: Indonesia: South Sulawesi... | reverse complement strand
AGCTGCAGCGTCGACAACTGCATACAAGTAACCAGAAAGCGGACGAACGGAAAAATAGAAAGGTACGGTACCCCAAACGACGTTCATAAGCTTTTGAACAACATAAACTCCGAGAAGAGGTTAGACATCACAAAACACCGATTCCCAAGCCTAGAAAGATGTCTGGAAGATCTGCTCCTCAAGATAATTTAAGGAGCATGAGTTATTTCGTGGGGTGAGATTCTTTGAAGATTGCAGTTGCTGGTAAGGGAGGCGTTGGAAAAACCTTAATCTCTGGGACGCTTGCGCGCTTGCTTGCTCGAGACGGGTTCAGGGTCCTTGCGGTTGACGCTGATCCGGCTATGAACTTAGCGTATGCTTTGGGCATTCCGTCAGATGTGGCTTCCAAAATTGTTCCATTAACGGAGAACAAAGAGCTCATTGAGGAGCGGACTGGAGCTAAACCGGGATCAGCCTTCAGTATTTTTATCAGCCTCTCACCTACTGTGGACGATATCGCTGAGAGGTATGGCGTGGTTGGACCTGACGGCGTTAGGCTGCTTGTTATGGGGACCGTGCGTTCCGGCGGGTCTGGTTGTATGTGCCCAGCTAACTCTCTGATCCGTGCCCTGATTAGGCATATCACCCTGATAGAAAAGGACGCTGTTGTCATGGATATGGAAGCCGGACTAGAGCATCTTGGAAGAGCGACTGTGCGGGGTTTCGACGCACTGTTATGTGTGGTGGAGCCTGGCGCACAATCAATAGAGACCGCCGGCAGAATCAAACGCCTAGCTGAAGACATTAATGTAAAGGAGGTCTTAGCCGTCGGCAATAAGGTTATGACAGATGGGGATGAAAAATTCATCAAGGACTCCTTGAGTAGGATCGGATTAGATTTGATCTGCACCGTTCCATTCGATCAAGACATCACCCTTGCTGATGCGTTCCGCGTAGCCCCGATAGATTATTCTCCCTCATCACCCGCAATAACTGCCATTAAGAAACTTGAAGATATCCTTAAGAAGAAGTACCGTTAAAAGGATGGTTATCCATTAAAGGTGAGCCTGAGAAGCAGTTAAGAGACAATAGAAAAAACCATAACAATAAAATAGTTGAAAGCATGTTTTGAGGTGCACATGCTGGGATAACTAATGGAATATAGAATACTGGGTAAGACTGGACTAAAAGTTTCAGTGGTTGGTTTTGGAGGAATCCCCATCGCGGAAATTGAGGAAGAAGCTGCTGTCAATGTTATCAATCATGCGATCGATTTGGGGATAAACTTCTTTCACACCGCACCAACCTATGGGGACAGCGCATCGAAGATGGGCAAGGTTATGAAGGAACGAAGAGATGAGTGCATTCTAAATGTGAAAGTCTTCGGGATATCGAAGGAAAGAGTCCAGAGAGAGTTGGAGAGGGCTTTGAAGATGCTTCAGACAGACAGAATCGAGATCGTTCAATTTAGAATCACCGAAGAAGAAATCGATCGAGGCTTAGGTCAGGACGGAGGATTCCAGGTCTTATTGAAGGCTCAAGAAGACGGGATCATCGACTATATAGGCATCACGGACCACGACCCAGGATTCGTCGCAAAGGCGATAAAAACTGAGCACTTCTCAAACATTGTGGTTCCGTTTAATTTTGTCTACAACGGAGCGCGAGTAGAACTCATTCCGTTAGCACATAGAATGAACGTGGGAATAGTGGCGATGAAGACGCTAGGCAGAGGAGTTCTACTAAACGTCTCCGAAGCCTTAAACTATATCTGGGAACAAGGTGTACACACAACTATCGTCGGGATGCGCAGCACCAAAGAGGTTGAAGAGAACGCCCGCATAGGTGAAAAGGTTCAACCCTTAACCAAAACACAAAAAGAGAAACTGCAAGTGTTGGCAGAAAAGTTACGACGGAAATATGAGGTGGAGAATGGGGCGTTACTGCCTTTAGATACTTGAAGAAAAACCTTTTAAGAAACGTCGTCCTTTTTCGAAGCACCATTGAAGTTACGGTTTGCCAAGATTATGTTTATAGGTTTATTTTTTACGTATTAGGGTGGATAGGGGTTCATATGGGCGATGTTAGGTTGAAAGGTTTTCTTGAACGTGTTAGAGCCGATGATGCATTGAAGAAATTTTTCAGCGCGGTTAAGCTGAAGGAGCCTGAAGTTGAGGGAGTCGAGATTGACGAAGGGTTGGGAAGGGTTCTAGCTGAGGATGTCTATGCGGAGTGTGATGTTCCGCCTTTTGATAGATCGGCTATGGATGGATATGCTGTTAGATCGATCGACACGGTCGGAGCCTCTACTATTAATCCATTAATCTTGAAAGTAGTCGGATTTTCCGAGATAGGATATTATTCCACTGTTACTCTGCGAAGGTTTAACGCGGTCAGGATCTCAACTGGTGCGCCTCTGCCTGAAGGGGCTGACGCCGTTGTTATGCTTGAATATACCCATGACCTCGGTGGAGATAAAATCGAGGTTTACCGTCCAGTCACACCATACGAGAACGTTTCAAGAAGAGGAGAGGACGTTGAGAAAGGTGATAAAGTCTTAGAAAGGGGAACCGTTCTCCAACCTCAAGACGTAGGCATACTCGTTGCGGTTAGGAGGAGAAAGGTTAAGGTCTTGAGAAGGCTTAAGATCGCCGTATTGTCTACTGGGGATGAGTTGGTTGAGTTAGGAGAAGAGATGAAGCCTGGAAAAATAATTGATGTGAATAGACATGCCCTAATCGCCTCGGTTAAAGACCTCGGATGCGAACCTATCGACATCGGAATAGCTTGCGACAACTTGGAAGACATAAAGTCTAAAACAAGTGCGGGATTGAAAATAGCTGATCTCGTCCTCGTCAGCGGCGGCATCTCCGTTGGAGCCAAAGATCTTGTCTCTGAAGCGGTAAAGAACATGGGAAAACCAGGAATCATCGTCCGCGGAATCTCGATGAGGCCTGGTATGCCGACGGCTTTAGCAGCTATTGGTGATAAACCCTTAATCCTCTCTCCGGGAAGCCCAGTCGCGGCCCTGATCTCGTTTAACGTCTTTGTAAAACCCATAGTTGCGAAGATGCTTAGAACCCCTGCTGGCTTAGTTAAAGGGCAAGTTGTCAAAGCCAAGATAGCAAGAAAAGTGGCATCGCCCACAGGTTTAAGAACCTTCTTAAGGGTCGTTGTTAGAAAGGTGGATGATGAGTACACTGCCGAGCCTGTGAGAGCATCCGGTTCAGGCATAATCTCCTCGCTCGTCAAGGCAAACGGCATGGTTGTCATCCCGGAATGGAAGGAAGGCTTAGAGAAAGGAGAAGAAGTCGAGGTTGAGCTTTTGAGGCCGATACCAAGGTGATGTTATGAGCCGGATAATCTTTAGGGAACTCGTATCCGTCGAAGAAGCAGAGAAGAGGCTTAACAAACACTTCGAACCTCGTACACTGGGCATAGAAAAGATCCCTTTAAGCGCCTCTTACGGACATGTTTTAGCTGAGGACGCTACTGCGCCGCTGGATGTTCCACCCTTTGATCGCGCCATGATGGACGGCTACGCTGTCCACGCTGAGGACACCTACGAAGCCGATGAGGAGAACCCCATAGAGTTGAAAGTTGTAGTAAGCATCGAGGCAGGTGAAAAGCCCGAGGTAACCGTAGAAAAAGGAGAAGCCGCGGAGATCTCTACAGGTGCACCAATCCCTAAAGGCGCGAACGCAATCGTGATGGTTGAGTATACCTCACCGGAAGGCGAGACGCTAAAAGTCTTCCGCCCAGTTTCTCCTGGGGAGAACATTATGGCAGCAGGTTCAGACATAATGGCCGGCGAGGTTATCCTGAGAAGCGGGACTGTTTTAACGCCACGGGAAAACGGGGTCTTGGCAGCACTAGGCTTTAGAGAGGTCAATGTTTTTAGGAAGCCGAGGGTTGCGGTAGTATCCACAGGCAACGAGCTCGTTATGCCCGGAGAGCCCCTGCCTTTCGGCAAAATATATGACATAAATTTTCAATCGATCTCGGATTCTATTAGAGAATGCGGCGGAGACTCTGTCTTTATTGGAATAGCTAAAGATGATATGAAGGAGATCAGAGATAAAATAGAACGGGCCATGGAGATCGCCGACGTTGTGGTTGTTTCGGGAGGAACCTCGGCCGGTGTAGGCGACCTCCTTTATAGGGTGATAAACGGTGTTGGGCGTCCAGGCATACTTGTTCACGGCGTATCTGTTAGACCTGGTAAGCCTACGATAATAGCCGTAGCGAAGGGGAAACCAATCTTCAGTTTACCTGGATATCCCACATCGGCGCTTGTGATCTTTAACATATTCGTAGCTCCTGTTATCCGTTCGATGGCTGGGTTGGACCCTGAGTTGGAGATAAAAACCATTGTTGGGAAGACTTCCAGTAGGATTTTTCCAGGTGGTGGTAGACGGGAGTACATACCAGTAAACCTTGTGAAGACTGAAGACGGCAAGTTAATAGTCTATCCTGTTCCGGGCGGTTCAGGAGCGATCACCTCTCTAGCTAAGGCCGACGGATTCATCGAGGTTTCGGAGGACAGAACATTTCTAGAGGAGGACGAAACAGTTGAGGTTAAGCTCTTCGGTTCCCAAATCAAGCCAGCCGACCTCATGTTCATCGGCAGTCACTGTCTCGGGGTGGACTTGATCTTAAATATCCTGCGCAAGAGGTTTCCGCGTTTTCTATATAAAGTCATAAATGTTGGATCTTCAGGCGGTTTAGCCGCGATCAGACGTGGAGAAGCAGATATCGCCGGAGTACACCTCTTGGATGAGGAGACGGGAAATTATAACATCCCCTTTCTAAGGGAGTACGCCATAGAGGATAAAGCCCTCCTCTTTGGAGGGTACATCCGTAAACAAGGGTTAATCATTGCGAGGGGCAACCCTAAGGGAATTATGGGATTTGAAGACCTCCTAAGAGACGATGTAACATTCATAAATCGGAATCTAGGGTCTGGCACAAGGGTTCTAACGGATATGAGGCTGGAATCGACCGCTCAAAGGATGGGAAAGACCTTCGATGAGTTAATCTCTAAGATAAAGGGTTATGCTGTGGAGGCGAAGTCTCACGTGTCAATTGCAGCCGCAGTAGCCATGGGGAAATTTGATGTAGGTGTAGGCATAAGAGCCGTAGCCGAGCAATATGCGTTAGATTTCATTCCCGTTGCTGATGAACAATACGATTTCGTAGTGAACATTGAAAGGCTTAAGAAGCCGGTTGTCAAGGCTTTCCTCAAAACCCTCAAGTTGACAGAATTCAAAGATAGACTACACGAATTTCCCGGGTTGATGCCAACAGACCGAACCGGCAAATTGATTTACCTACCAGAAAAACTAAAGCAGAGTCTAGTTAGAGATTTTGAATGGATACTTGCTTGAGATGGTCGTCGCCAGAGGACATCGGGTCGCTAAATCTGTGGGAGCGATGGATTTTTGAAGCGACTTAGGAATTGGCTTTTGTTTCTCCTTGTGGTTTTGATATGGGGCTCCAATTGGGCTGTTATGAAGATTGGGCTCAACTATGTTGGTCCGTTAAATTTTGTTCTGCATAGGTATACATTGTCTGCAGTTGCTCTTTCTCCGATTCTGATATTTCTTAGGAAGAAAACTCCAAGAGACAAACAGACCTTAGAAAAATTGTTGCTTTTGGGTATAATCTATGGCTTCAGCATAGCTTCAACTAATATGGGTCTGGTCCACGAGAAGTCGGGTATAAGCGCGGTCTTGACATATACCCAACCCTTATTCGTCTTCTGCTTGGCGGTTCCAATTCTGAAAGAAGAAGCGAGAATCATTAGGCTTTTAGGAGTCTTCCTAGGCTTCGCAGGTGTTGTCGCACTTTCCATTGGAAAACCAAGTTCTTTTGAAAATTTTTCATATTCTAGCCTCTTCTTGATAGTAGGTGCTTTTCTATGGGCTGTCACGATCGTTTATTATAAGAAGCTTTTAAACCATGTGGACCCGGTTGTGACTAATATAGTCCAGCTGGCGGTAGGTGCAGTTTTGCTAGCTCAGTTAGCTTCAGTTTCAGAAGGTTTCTCTTTCCCCGCTATACAAACATATATGCTCATAATCTTGTATGCATCTATCTTTGGTTCGAGTATAGCTCTCACGTTATGGATGTTTTTGCTAAGAGAAGAAGAAGCCACCGTCATCTCTTCATCCAGTTTAATAATCCCCATGGTTGCGTTCTTCTTTGGATGGCTGCTACTAGGAGAGAATGTTGAATTAATGTCTCTTCTTGGCGTAGGCCTAACATTGACTGGCGTATACTTAGTTAACAAGTCTTAGTTCTAGTCGTCTGCCATTTGCGGTTTTTCAACAATCAGAGAATTTCTCCGCGTTTATGTTAGAAAACATCAATTTAAACACTACAATATTTTGATGATTTCGAGAAAAAGATGCATGCATTTTTACATGAAATAGTCTGAAAAGCATTACTTTGCTGCTATGCATTGCTAAGAGGGTAAATACCAGCATATTAAGAAGATTGAAGTATCTTCAGAGGTTCACTACGTGATTAGGGTGATAATATTGTCCAAGTTCTCTAAAGAGTGGGAATCTGGAAGAAGTGGAGTTAAAGCTGTTTTGCGGCCTCAGACGCCTCTCAGGTCGAGACTTGAATTCGCCATCAGAAGAATCGAAGGGCAGTCTCAACGCATTGAAGCTACGTTAGACCGTCTCAGAGAAAGAGACAGGTCTCTCTTATCGAAGGTTGTGGATGCCTATTCCAAGCATGATACACAGCGTGCTAACGCCTTTGCCAACGAGTTAGCTGAGATACGGAAGACCGCAAATTTCATGATAAACGCCAAACTAGCTCTGGAGAGGGTTGTTTTAAGGTTGAGGACTGTGACTGAGATCGGTAACGCTGCGGTGACGATAGCACCAGCCGTCAAGGTTTTACAAAGCGTTCGAACAGGAATTGTCGGCATCTTACCAGGTGCAGAGCAGGAGCTAGGTGCAGTCGGAAACTTACTTAACGAAATAATCATCGAGGCCGGCCAGACCACGGGTATGGGCTTCGACTTCGAAGCAGCAAGTGAAGACGCCCAAAAGATACTTAATGAAGCAGCCTTAGTTGCTGAACAGAGAATGAAGGAAAGGTTCCCAGAGCTACCTACATTGAAAGCCCCGGGAGAACATGTAGAAGAGTCTCAGTACGGAAACCCATGATCTAGCTAGAAAAGCCAAGAAATGTACGAGCCATTGCTAACAAACTCTTTACTTTTTTGATACTCCAAGAACGGCTATAAAAAATAATGAGGGTGAAATAGAATGGGCGAAAAAGTTAAAATGTTTGGGGCGCTTACCTTCATAGCGTTCGTCGGTTTTCTATTAGGCATAGCGGCTAACTTCGTCTACTTTAAAGCATTGCCATCCATCACCGCGGTCTTTCCCCTAATCTTAGAGATAGATTGGGTAATGTGGGGACTTATCGGTGCCTTTCTGTCCGTAATATGTTGCCTAATCTACGCCTATCTACCATAGAGTAGCGTCTAGAGGCCAAAGAAATCCCACATTTTTTATCAAATCCGTGTCTTTCTGGACATCGGTATATTTTTTTATGGTCTCCAACATAGGACACCAAATAAATCTCACTCTTATTCAATTGAGAATTTGTAGACTGACTTTTTACGACTGATACTGCACTGATTCTGGTCTGGAAGATTCCATTCGACGAAAAGACCCGGACCCTAAGGCTTCCAAGTTTGGCGGGCCCGGTGGGATTTGAACCCGCAACCACCGGCTTAGGAGGCCGATGCCCTATCCTGGTTAGGCCACGGGCCCTAATTTAGGGATATTATGGTGTTGCTTAAAAAATAATCTTACTGATTTTATGCGTGGTGAGTTTCAGGATGGAAAAAAAGAGGCAGCATTACGTGGCTAAAGATAGTTTCTCCATGGCGGCTGAGACTCCTTCGCCGAGCTTGACTGGGTAGCTTTCCCTCTTCAAAGCCCGTTCAAGGGCTTCTAAGACGAGGATGACGTTCCTCTCGCTTGAGTTTATGCCCATTAGGCCTATACGCCAAACTTTGCCTTTTAAGGCTCCTAGCCCCCCGCTGATCGTTATACCGAATTCTTCAAGCAGCATCCTCCGGACGTTGATGTCTTGGACGGTTTCAGGAACGGAGACGGCGTTCAATGACGGACACCTATGCTCTTCGGGGTGCATCCTTAAACCTGTGGCTTCTATCCCGTTGATCAGGGCTAAGCTGTTTCTTCTGTGTCTCTCCCATCTTGCTTCCAAGTCTTCTTCATAAAGTAGTCTTAAAGCCTCTCTTAGGGCGTAGACGAGGAGAATCGGCGCGGTGTGATGGTAAACCCTATTATTCTCAAGCCAGTACTTCTCAATCAGAGAGAGGTCTAAGTACCAGCTCTGAACCTTCGTCTTCCTGTTCCTAATTTTTTCCATGGCTTTTTCGCTGACCGTGATGGGCGCGAGTCCGGGTGGGCAATTCAAACACTTCTGAGATGCGCTGTAGCAGATGTCTATGCCGAACTTGTCAATGTTAAGCTCGCATCCTCCTAGGGAAGTAACAGCGTCAACGAGCAGCAAGGCTCCATACTCGTCTGCAACCTTTTTGATCTCTGGGAGTGGTTGAAGCACACCAGTCGAGGTCTCGCCGTGAACGATGGTTACAACCTCGGCGCTTGATTTTGAAAGGGCCTCCTTGACAGCATCCTTGGATATGACTTTGCCCCATTCCTCTTTAACCTCAATACATCTGCCGCCGCATCTTTGAACGATCTCGCTTATTCTGTCTCCGAAGTATCCGTTGACGCAGGCAACTATCTCGTCGCCTCTCTCTACAACGTTGCATATCGCGGCCTCCATCCCTGCGGTTCCCGTCCCGGAGATCGGCATAGTGAGCTTATTCCTCGTCTTAAAGGCGTACCTCAGCAACTCAACGGTCTCGTCCATAACCTCCATGAAGTAGGGATCCAGATGCTCCACAATAGGCGAGGTTAAAGCCTTGAAAACCCTAGGGTCTATGTTGCTCGGGCCAGCACCCAACAGAAGCCTCTCGGGGGGACAGAGCTCACCATAAGATTTCCTCATCTTACTCGTTCACCTAAACCCTTCAGTTGAAATTCCCTTAGTAGCATACATCTTTCCAAATAAAGGTTTTGCGCTTAAGAAACACTTAAAAAAGTGAAAATTTAAGTTAAGCCTATGAATCGAATTATAAGTGGCGGGGGTACCCGAGCCAGGTCTAATTAGAGGGCAAAACCCCTAAGATAAGGGGGAGGACTTAAGATCCTCTGGCGTAGGCCTACGTGGGTTCAAATCCCACCCCCCGCATCAGCATTTTGGGTCTGAATCTCTTTCTAGCCCTTTTAAATCCTCGGAAACTTCTACAAGTGGAATGTCAGATATATACGATTACGAAGAGAGGATTCAGCGTTTCCGGCGTAAGATCAAGGATTTGAGGAACGGCGAGTTGGCACTTCATTTCCTAGATCACCTAGAGGCGTTGGAGCTTGCGACTGCAACAGTCTCCAAGTACGCTGGGCATTTACCCGCTTTGCTGAGAGCTGTGGACTTCGACTTGCAGGAAGCTACTAGAAGGGACGTTGAGAGGGTTGTCGCTTGGATAAACCGTCAGCCATACAAGGAACGAACTAAAAGGGGCAAGAAACTTGCGTTGAGGAAGCTTGTTCAGTACGCGAAGTTTGGAAGCTGCAGTAGAGAAACACCGATACCGCCTGAAGTAGGCTGGTACAGTTTAACAGTGAAAGAGAAGGACTCTCGGGTGACTCCTGAAAGCCTAATTACTCCATTAGAGTTCGGGAAGATAGTGAAGGCTGCGGAGAACTCTAGGGATAGGGCGCTTGTCTACGTCCCCTTCGAAGCCGCGCTGCGACCAGGCGAAATCCTAACGATGAGTGTTGGAAGCGTCGAGTTCAAAGACAGGTACTGCCTAATCTCCGTGAACGGTAAGACCGGGATTAAACGTATACCTCTCGTGGTCTCGTACAAGCCGCTGCTGGAATGGCTGAGGGAACACCCTGACAAAGACAACCCAGACGCCCCTCTATGGTGTTCTCTAGCCCATAACTATAAGGGGCAACGGCTCAGCTATCGACACTTCCGCATGATATTAAAGAGGCTTGGCAAGAAAGCCGGCATCAGAAAGGATGTTTGGCCTTACCTTTTCCGGCATTCAACATTGACGGCGATGGCGAAGGTCTTCACTGAGGCTAGGCTTGAACAATTCGCCGGTTGGGTGCACGGCTCTAGGATGACCCGGCGGTACGTACACTTCTCCGCCAGGGACTTGGAAGACGCAGTTCTGGAGCTGCATGGACTGAAAGAACCTAGTGAAACGGAGGGGATACCTAGAATCGTAGCTTGTCCACGATGCAGGACCGAGAACCCGTTCGGCGCTGTCAGATGCAGCTTCTGCGGCTATATACTGGACAAGGAGACAGCTCTCAAAATAGAGGAGGAAGAGAGGGTGAAGGATAGAGAGATCATGGAGAGGCTTGAGAGGCTTGAGGGGGTCGTCTCCTCCCTTCTAGAGTCTTGGAAGGGGAATGGCGCTCCTCAACCAAACGTTTCAACTCAGAAATCTCCTGAAGGATCTCCTCCAAAACCCTCCTCTCAACAGGAACATACTTCTCCAAATAGGCCACCGTAAAGAATGATCACGAAACCTTTTAAAGGAGGATGAATGGTTTGCAACGCAAACATTCTACGTACAGCAAACTACCTGAGGAGTTGTTGACGAAAGTCGAAATAGAGAGGATGACGGAAGCAGCGAGGACACCTAGGAATAGAGCGTTTGTTTCTGTTCTCTACGAATCAGGTCTTAGAATTGGTGAAATGCTTTCATTAAAGATTAAGAATGTGCAGCTCGAAGAACATGGTACAATATTAACTGTCAATGGAAAAAATGGTATACGTAGGGTTAGGATTACCAGTTCATTCCAGAAACTTGCAAACTGGATGAAGATTCACCCATTCAGAGAAGATCCAAATTCCCCTCTTTGGATAAGCCTCAGAACCAGAAACAGAGATAAGACCCTTAAAGGTAAGACTGTTAACGCTCTCTTAAAGGACCTAGCAAAGAAAGCAGGAATAGAAAAAAGAATCTATCCGCACCTATTCAGACACTCGAGAGCAGTTCATCTATCTAAGTATTTAACTGAAGCTCAAATGAAAGAACTGTTTGGATGGGTTTAGAAACTTCAAAAATAGAGTTAGAGACTAACGAATTGTTCAGAATCCGTATCTTACCGAAGTCGATGTAAAGGCTCAACGATCTGAACATTCTTTTCAATCATCGTTCTCACCGTTGGAGTTTGAAGGCTGGTCTAAATATTCTTCTCGTTGTCTTTTCATGTACTCTTCTTTTTTCTCCTTGAATTCTTCATACCTTTCGAGTACCATTCTAATCTGTTGATGTATGAAGTCAGCTACGTTCCTGAAGGGCAGGTACATCTCGTCTATAGCCTTGTCAATTTCGTCGTAGTCTTCTTTAGGGATTTCGATCGTCTCATACTTCTCAGTTAGTATGCTGATTCTTCTCCGTACAGCGTCTAGAACGAATTCCTCCAGTGTTTTGTATCCTGAATGTTTGTTAGCCTCAATGTAATCCTCGATCTCAGCTGTTAGGTCGGCAGGTAAGATAAGAGATTTTTTGAGCTGAGATTCGATCGCTTCATTTTTCTGCATCATCAATGTCAGGTCTTAACCCTCCTAAGAGTATTGTAATCTTTAGGGGTTATTTCAGTGTCTACGTTACCTCTCCTATTCTTCTTCGACATCCTCTATTCCGTTCTCTGTGATCTTGAACGTGACTTCTCCTTCGGGCAGGTATGAGCTGGAGACGAGGCGGGCGATTCTTACAGGGTTGCGGGAAGATTTGCGGAGGTAAACCCTCGTGTGGCTTGTATGTCCCACCACGTGTCCTCCTGTTGGGCGGACAGCATCTCCGAAGAATATGTCTGGGCTGGACATAACCTGGTTCGTTACGAAGGCCACTGCGTTGAAGGCTCTGGCTAGCCGAATTAGCTTATGCATGTGTGTATTGATTTTTTGCTGCCTCAATGCTAGGTTTTCTCTGCCCATGTACTCGCTTCTGAAGTGCGCCGTCAAAGAATCTACAACTATTAGGCGGATGTTGTTTTCTTTTATGTATCTGTCTGAATTTTCAAGGAGGGAAATTTGGTGGTCGGAGTTGTAGGCTTCGGCGACGATTATGTTTTTCATAGCCTCGTCTGGGTTTAGTGTTAGATGCTTCGCCATATGGACTATGCGTTCGGTTTTAAACGTGTTCTCAGTGTCGATGTAGAGTGCGCCGCCGTTTAATCCGCCCCTTTCTGGGGGTAATTGCACATTAACGCATATTTGATGGGCTATCTGGCTCTTTCCAGTCGAGTATTCTCCGTAAAACTCGGTTATCTCTTGGCTTTCAAGCCCTCCTCCTAAGAGTGTATCTAGCTTCTTGCTTCCAGTTGTTAGACGCTGGACGT
>Ga0315310_10002114_pt1 | contig 12476 bp, 11 predicted proteins | sample TDP5_MG_FD_203630 | JGI IMG/M metagenome (GOLD analysis project Ga0315310, IMG submission 203630) | Freshwater sediment microbial communities from Lake Towuti, South Sulawesi, Indonesia - TDP5 | ecosystem: Environmental > Aquatic > Freshwater > Lake > Sediment | place: Indonesia: South Sulawesi... | reverse complement strand
AACAGAGAAAGGCCATAAGATTAGGTATGCTTCGGATGTAAGGTCTTGGCAGGAAAACCCCGGGAATCTGACTCAGTTGTTCAAGCAGCGAACTAGATGGTTCAGAGGGTGCATGGAGGTATCGCTAAAATACGGAAAACTCCTTAAGAGATTGGACCGAAGGTGTTTTGACGCTGAAATGACCTTAACCGGACCGTACATGTTTGTTGTATGTCTCCTAGGCTATCTAATGGGCGTATACTCTTTTCTCAACTTAATTCAACCAGATCTTCTTTTCGTGATCATAGCTCAGGTAGCAATGTTGCTCACAACACTTACACTATTCCTAATTGGGATCGGCTTGTTCCATCTGACGAAGCCCCGTAAGATAGAAAACCTGTTGTGGTTGCCCTTCGTTTATGCGTACTGGAGTGTACAGAACTTCATAGCTCTAAATGCGTTGATGCAAATTGTCTTGAAAAGGCCTAGAAGATGGGTGAAAACGTTGAAAACAGGAACAGTTACCAAGATAAATGTGGCTAGATAGGGCTGCCCGTTGACTATTAGGCCAACATTCAAACCGACATTGTTTCCACTTTTAGCTTTTCTCATACCGTTGACTGTGCGAACTGTGCCTGAAATTCTTATGGGTCCGTACATTGTTGGGTTTGATACGGTTGGCTATTACGTTCCAAACGTCTTATTGTGGATGAGAGAGGGAGTAAACTTTTGGGAGTTCGTGGCAACGGCGCCCTTATTCTACGCAATACTTATCGAAGCAACTTCTCTGGGAATCCCGCTTACCATGACGCTTAAAGTGATGCCCCCCCTCTTGCATGGGTTCCTTGCGCTCGCCATCTATTGTTATGCCAGCAAAGTGTTGATGTGGTCGTACAAGAAAAGCCTGTTTGTTGCACTCTTAGCGACCCTATACTTTGTATCGTTGAGAGTTTCGTGGGACATGCTCAGAAACGAGCTTGGCTTGGTTTTGCTGTTCGTGACCCTAATTCTGTTACAGAAGGACGAAGGAAGATGGAAACATTACGCACTGCTTTCCATGTCCATGATTTTTGTTGTTTTAGCTCATCAACTTGTGGCAGTGATAATGTTTGCAGTGACGACTGTTACGATCGTGCGCATGCTGTTCACCAACAGACATGCTAGGGCACTAAGTCTCGTTGTTACTTCGGCACCGGCGACAATGTTGTTTCTTTTGATCGTCTACGCTAGCTATATGACACTTCCTAGATTCGCTGTTGTTAGCGGTTTTCCAACAATGGAGTCTGAAGGGTGGCTCGCATTGTTCGGTTTTGCTTCGTATACAGACATGATGACAAACACCGTGGGCTTTTTCTTATACTGCTTTCTGCCACTATTTCCTTTTGCCCTGATGGGTGCTCGAACGTTAAATAATCTTCAAATTAGGTCGTGGTTTCTCTGGAGCCTTGTTGCGATTTGTTCCCCCATAATCAGTCCAAACGCCTTTATTCCTAGCGGTTACCGTTTGACATTGATGCTTGTATTTCCTACGAGTTTTTATGCGGTAGAAGCTCTCGTATGCTTTAGATCAAATAAGCGTAAGTTATTGGTTGCTTTTGTCTTACTTACATTAACTACGGGTTTTGTTATAGCGCCCTATGATACAGCGTTTCCCTACTACACGTTGTTTCCATACTATGTTCCATCGTCTATGCTACAAAACACCGTGCCACTTAGCGATTGCGAAGACACTGTTAATGCGTTACAGTGGCTTAAAAGTAACATAGACCACAGTGCGCGCTTACTTACTCACAGGGCCTTTCACGGATGGGCTGTTTTGATGTTGGATATGGACCAAGTTATACTCTACGGATATGACAATCCCAACAAAGTAGCGCTGGAGGCTCTTCAAGATGGTTATGATCCGATATACTTGATATGGTGGACTGACGGGAACGGGTGGCATGGACAGTCAACAGTGCCTCCGTCCTTTAAGGAGGTCTACAGAAGCGGTAGAATTGCCGTTTTTTCTTATCAGGGGCAACTATGAAATGCATTGCTTTGAAGCGAAATGCTTGAGAACACTTTTGTTTGCATTGAGTTTTTCACTGAAGAAAAAGATGCATCCATGTTCTCTATGAAACAATTCCTTACAAGGGCTAAGAAGTACTTTACGGAAAATCCAGGAACATTGTTCGTTATGGTGTCTCAGATTCTCTTGATGGTTTGTGCGGGTTTGTTGATTAGGGGTAATTCTACGTGGGTGGAGGGACTTGCAGTAGTTGCCTATTTCTGTCTGGCGATTGGGGTTGTCTTGCAGTTGATTTCTCAAACAGTCTTTCACTGGATACACACCCGAATCTACGAGCGTGCGAAAAAGGAAAATGCCTGATGGGGCAAAGGCTTGATTCAGAATCGGAACACAACTGTTAATAATGATACATATTCGCCGTTCATATCGCTTAAATACGCAAACGTCGGCAGACCTTCAGTTGATTTCCCACCAACTCATGGAAAAACAGAAGGAAAAAGGAAATGAGTAATAAACCGGAGCTCTCTTTGATCATGCCAGCCTACAATGAGGAAGACAACATAGGTTCGGTTATGAAGAGAGTGGATGATGTTGTTAGCCGGATTGGATTGAGGTATGAGTTAATCGTAGTAGATGACGGAAGCAACGACAAGACTAGGTTTAAGGTTGAGGACTATGCTAGAAATAACGGGCATGTAAAAGTGGTTAGTTATGAAGACAATCTAGGAAAGGGCTATGCATTGAAAACTGGCTTTTCACATGCCGTCGGCGATTTGGTTATTTTCATGGATAGCGACTCAGATATTGACCCGAAGGAAGTCGGGCGTTATCTTGGGGCGTTAAAAGATGCAGATGTTGCTGTTGCTTCTAAGCGACATCCGCAATCAGAAGTGAACACTCCGTTAATCAGAAGAATATTTAGCTACTGGTTTAATGTTCTAGTGAAATTATTGGTTGGGCTCAGGTTAGGAGACACGCAGACAGGTCTTAAAGCCGTTCGCAGAAGCGCATTAGTGGAAGTCTTTCCAAAGCTGGCGGTTAAGCGGTACGCCTTTGATGTGGAGTGGCTAGCTCTAGCCAATTTGCTTGGATTAAAGATTGTGGAGTTGCCGATCAACGTTCGATTGCGCAACCTTATCGGCGTTCGAGAGGTTTGGAGAATGTTCTTAGACCTGCTTGGGATCGCGTATAGGTTAAGAGTTCTCAAATGGTATCAGCGGGCTAGTGACGGATGGTTGCATCCGACAAAGGAAACTTGCGGCTAAGTTATATGTCCTATAGAACCGGCATTCATGGTACTTTAACGTCTAAAGCCTTGTAAAGATGGGCAAGCCGAAATTGACGCCAACTGTCTTTATGGCTGTGACTTAAGTGACAAGCCGGCCCTTTGTCTCGATAATAATTCCGTGCATACACATTGACGACTATGTGAAAGAATGCATTAAACATTGTAGCCAGCTAGACTATGGGAACTATGAGATCATCTTGCTTCCTGATAATGCACATGGAAACACAAAGAGAGGAAAAATTGTTTCTACTGGTTCTATAACTCCTGGGGCAAAGAGAAATGTCGGGATTAGCCACTGCAATGGTCAGATTTGTGCGTTTATAGATTCGGATGCTTATCCGAGGAGGGATTGGTTGAGTAACGCCGTTAAGTATTTTGATGATCCGCAGGTTGCCGCTGTCGGAGGCCCTGGCCTGACCCCAAGAGAGGATAGCGTCATGCAGAAGGTTAGCGGGCATGTTCTCTCTTCCTTCATGGTTGGAAACCTATCGAGTAGGTATAAAGTTGAGCAAAGTCTAGAGTCAAACGACATACATTCTTGCAACTTCATAGCTCGGAAAACTGTTTTGGAACAAGTGGGCGGCTGGAACGAGAAGTATTGGCCTGGCGAGGATACGTTGATTTGTTTGGCTATAAAGAGGCTTGGTAAAAAATTGGTTGAGGCTTCGGATGTAGTTGTGTATCATCATCGTCGTCCCCTTTTTGTGCCGCACTTAAAGCAGATTTCGAGGTTTGGGTTGCATAGAGGATTTTTCGTTAAGAGGTTCAAGGGAAACTCTTCCAGGTTGACCTACTTTGTTCCGTCTCTGCTCGTGATAACTTTACTTACCGGTACGTTAGCGTCGCTCATTAACCCGTTTCTTCTGAACGCCCTACTACTAGCGATTTTTCTATATCTTATCTTAGACTTAATTGCAACATTGTGGAAAGTGAAAGACGCTAGGTTAATTTTGCCAGTTTGGTTGGGGATCATTGCAACTCACGTTGTCTACGGCATGTTCTTTTTGCTAGGTTTAGCAAAGCGTGATTTGAAAAAATGAGAATTAGCATTTCCTATCCACCAATAGATGCTGGAAAGGGTGTGCCGTTGCTCAGTCAGAATCGCCAGTTTCAATATTTTCACGAGCCGACGTACATTTACCCAATGGTTCCAGCTTATGCAGCCACTTTGCTGAAGAAAGCTGGATACGACGTTGTTTGGGACGATGCGATTGCGGAAGAGAAATCCTACGATCAATGGCTAGCTGACTTAAAGAGGAATAATCCTGACTTGGTGATGATTGAGACGAAGACTCCTGTGGTGAAGAAGCACTGGCGGATCATAGAGGACCTTAAGCAGGTTGTTCCAGAGGCCAAGGCTGTTCTGGTTGGTGATCATACTACTGCCTTGCCACTTGAGTCAATGGAAAACAGTAAGGTTGATTATATTTTGACCGGTGGAGACTACGATTTTCTGTTGATTAATCTGGTTGAATATCTGGACGGTAAGGCGAAGACGCTTGAACCTGGGATTTGGCATAGAAACAACGGAGAGATTAAGAGTACTGGAAGTTTTCGGTTGGACCATGATCTGGATGGCTTGCCTTTTGTTGACAGGGATTTGACGAAGTGGAAGCTTTACAGCGAGAAGAACGGGAATTTTAAGGAGACTCCTGGAACCTATACGATGGTTGGTCGGGATTGCTGGTGGAGGAAAAACGGAGGATGCACCTTCTGTTCATGGCCTACGCTCTATCCAAGCTTCAGGGTGAGGAATCCAGAACTCTTAGCCAATGAAATTGGAACGCTAATGGAAAACTACGGAATCAGAGAGGTGTTTGATGATACGGGCACGTTTCCTGTTGGGAATTGGTTAAGGAAATTCTGCAATTTAATGATTGAAAGGGGCTACAATAAGGAAGTTTTGTTCGGTTGTAATATGCGATTTGGCGCTTTGAATCTGGAAGATTATAAGCTGATGAAGAAGGCTGGTTTCAGGATGCTCCTGTTTGGGTTAGAGTCCGCGAGTCAGAGGATATTGGACGAATTGAATAAGGGTTTGACAGTGGAAGAGATTGTTGATTCTTGTAGAAAAGCGAAGAAGGCAGGGTTGACTGTTCACATCACGATTATGTTTGGTTATCCCAACGCATCTAAAAAGGAGGAATTTCAGACTTACCAGTTGGCAAGGAAGTTGATGGAGAACGGTTATGCCGATACGTTGCAGAGTACGCTCTTGATGCCTTATCCTGGGTGCAGGTTGTATGAGATGGCTGTGGAGAAGGGTTGGTTGCGCTATTCGCCAGGCGAGTGGGAACGTTGGGATATGTCTGAGCCTATTTTGAAGAGCGATAATGTGTCGCCTGAAGAGGTTAAACGGTTGTGCGATGAAACTTACAGGTTGTTTTTGTCTCCAAAGTACGTTTTAAGGAGGCTATTGTCCATTCAATCGGTTAAGGACCTAAAATTCACGTTTCGTGGCGCTCGCAAGGTTATGGGTCATATAAAGGACTTCAAGGAGTAAACAGAAGAACTGCCAAGTATGATGTTTCTCGGTCTGAGCACGTGGAGGAACAAAGTTTTTGACCTTTAGGGGCAAACAAGTCCTCGTTACTGGCGGTGCAGGCTTTATTGGCTCGCATCTGGTTGACAAATTGATCGGACAAGGCAGTGATGTGACAGTTTTTGATGACTTAAGTGTGGGTGCTTTGGAGAACCTTCATTCTCATCTGTCCAGCTCACGTATGAGGTTTGTGAAAGGGGACATAACTGATAAAGAGCATGTCATGGAAGTTATGGAACAACATTTTGATGTTGTCTTTCATCTTGCAGCGGTTGTCGGTGTAGAAAGATACTGCGAAGATCCTTTAAGAACTATAGATGTTAACTTTTTTGGCACTCGCAACATAGCGGAAGCAGCATTAAAAAGCGATACAAAAATCATATTCATGAGCACTTCCGAGGTGTATGGAAAGAATTCTGAACTCCCGCTGCACGAAGATAGTGATCGTGTATTAGGCGCACCTAACATTGCTAGATGGAGCTATTCAAGCAGCAAAGCCCTTTGTGAACATCTTTTATTTGCACTCAACCAAAAATATGATTTGCCTGTAGTAATTCTGCGTCCCTTCAACGTATATGGTCCACGTCAACTTCCTCCCCTCGTGATTCCGAGCTTCGTTAAGAGACTGGTACATGGTGAGCCTCCCATAATTTATGGTAGTGGCAGCCAAACACGTGCCTTCACATATGTGGAAGACGTGGTAGACGGAATAATTGAAGCTGCGATCGATCCTAGCATTGAAAGCAGGGTATTCAACGTTGGGAGCAACCATGAAATAACAATGCGTGACCTGGCAGACTTAATAATCGACCTAGCGGGCCAAAGTAATAATCTTCGCCCAATATTTGTCCCCTACACTCAACATTATGGAAAAAGTTATGAAGACATCAATAGGCGAGTTTCTGATGTGTCTAAAATTAGAAATCATTTGGGCTGGGAAGCCAAAACCAGTCTTAAAGAGGGATTGTTGAAGACTATCGAATATTGGAGAAGGAAAGCAAATTCTCGTTGATGGAGAATACGTTTGTTCCAGGCAAATCCAAGGTTCATTATAGCGGGCCAATTTATGATAGGGAAGAAATTCGTGCTGCCGTGAACGCTTTGCTTGATGGTTGGCTGGTTTCTGGTCCTAAGGTACGAGCATTTGAAGAGAAATTGGCTGAATACATAGGTGTTCATGACGCAGTGGCAGTGAACAGTGGTAGCAGTGCCAATCTTCTCTGTTTCGCATGTTTGAGGAGCTCAAGTATGAGCGATCCTTTGAAAATAGGAGATGAGGTTATCACTTCTGCACTAACATTCCCCACCACCGTTAACCCGATCATTCAATGTGGTCTAGTTCCTGTTTTTGTAGATGTAGACGATACCCTCAACATGGATTTACATCAGGTTGAAAAAGCCATTACTCCTAAAACCCGTGCAATTATGGTGCTTCATTTCCTCGGTAACCCCGTTGATATGAACTACGTATGTGAAATCGCGGAGCAAAATGGTCTCTTTGTGATTGAAGACGGTTGCGACGGACTGGGATCAACTTTCCAAGGAAAGAAGGTAGGTGGTTTCGGCGATATGGGTACTTTTAGCTTTTACCCAGCACACCACATAACTACGCTGGGAGAGGGAGGAGCCATCGTAACTGACACAGAAGACAACCTTCCCATACTGCGTAGTCTTCGAGACTGGGGCCGTGCATGCGTGTGTCCCTTATGTAAAATCACGGTTGATCCAGATTACAACTGTCCAATTCGACACAAAACTAATGTTCCAGAATTGAAAAGCTACGACAAACGATATCTCTACACGGAAATTGGCTACAATCTAAAAATGACCGAGATACAAGGGGCAGTAGGAATCGTTCAACTTGAGAAGCATCCAGAACTGACTCTAAAGCGAAAGGAGAATATACGATTTTACCACGAATTCCTCTCGCAATTTGATGCCCTATTTCTGCCTCCTACTGTTGAAGGAGGGGAAGCCAACTGGTTTGCATTTCCCATTCTAGTAAGCCATGATGCCCCTTTTTCTCGGAACGACATCATCGCTTGGCTTGAAAAAAATCATATAGAAACACGTCCTCTTTTCGCAGGGAACATACTAAGCCACCCCGCATATCAGGCCGTTCTCCATAGAGTATATGGCGACTTGACGAATACGAACTGGGCACGTGATAACGGCTTCTTTGTCGGGTGCTATGGCGGCATTACAGAAGAGCAAAGAGAATACGTTGCAGAAGTCTTTAGCACCTTCTTTAGGAAAATATCCTCATGAAGGTTCCAGGAGTTTCCGTCGTCACTGTTGCCTTTAATGCTGCCGAGGTACTTCCAATAGTTTTGAAGTCGATAAAAAAACAAGACTACTCGAATTTCGAAATGATTCTAGTTGACGGTCGATCAACAGATGATACCGTTAAAGTAGCTAGAAGTTACGGTTGTAGAATCGTGGATAATCCTCAACGTTATGCTGAGACTGGTCGTTATTTAGGTGCGTTAAGCAGTCGTAAGGAATACGTGGCTTATGTAGATTCAGACAATGAATTGGCCTCAACAAACTGGCTAACGCATATGATGAAGCCTCTAATTGAGAATCATAAACTAGCAGGATCTTTTTGTCTATATCATCCAAACCCTTACCATTACTTTGACGAATCGCCTATGAACACTTATTACAGCCTGTTAGGTAACGATCCCGTTTCCTGGTATTTGGGTGGTCTGGATCATCATAACACTAAGGGTTATGAAATTTTCGATTTCTCTTATGTAGAGTATCCTCTTGATTTGGCCCTCGCCAACGGAACCATTGTGAAGAGACACTTGATCATCTCATTTGAATGGAACGATGACATCTATCCTCTGCAAAAACTGGCAGAAGATGGACTTAGGTTTGCATGCGTATACGATGTTTTCATACACCACCATCATCTCACATCTTTTGGGTCGTTCATTAAAAAATATATTACCCGCGCCCGCTACCGCAACCTTTATCGGAACGACATCATTGGTTCACGTTTGGAAACAAGGAGAAAGCGTTTACAACAATGGCTTCTATACAGTTTGACGTTTGTGCCGCCGTGCTATGACACAGTTAAGCTTTATCGGCGGACACCGAGCAAAGCATGGCTTGTTCACCCCTTAGCTTGTTTCATTGAAACCATGATTTACTCTCTGGTAAATCGCGTTAGGGTATTCTAGTTGTCCATTGGGTGGAAGCCGTGAAGTCCGACGCAAAAAAGTCGATTCTTATTTTGTGTCCCTTCTTTCTGCCTAACATAGGCGGGGCGGAGACGCACCTGAACGATCTCTCTAGTTACCTGAGCAAAAGAGGGTATCGCGTATATGTAGTCACGTACCAGCCACTTACAACTAAAGTGAGGGCCAAAACCAACGAGAGGGTGGGAGACATCGAAATCCATAGGATATGGTGGTTCGGTAATGGCTTATTCCACAGGTTGGAGCGATACTTCTTTTTAGAATTCTTCTATCTAACACCCATGTTGTTTCTGGGAACGATAACGTTTATGCTGAGAAACAACACGCGAGTTAACATCATTCATGCCCATGGCTTTAACGCCGCGTTTGTTGCAAAGTTTGTAGCAAAGATCTTTAAGAAGAAAGGTGTTGCTAGCACCCACGCTATATATAATCTTAGGGAGCGACCTTTGCTTGCTAAATTGGTGAAATGGGTCCTCTCATCATTCAACACTGTTCTAGTTTTGTCCGAGGCGTCAAGAGCAGAGCTGGAAAACATCGGTCTAAACAAGAACAGACTTAGAACCTATACGCATTGGATTGATCAAATGATGTTCAGGCCGTTAGACAAACAGGACTGCAAGAAAAAGCTGAAGTTAGACGATAAATTTGTTGTCCTCTATGTTGGCAGACTTTCAGAGGGAAAGGGAGTTCGATTGCTGATCAGGGTTGCCGGAAGGTTTGGCAAGGTGAAAAATGACATAAATTTTGTATTCGTTGGGCACGGACAACTTCACTCCGAAGTCGAGTCGGCTGCTCGTAATCTTGAAAATGTGAAGTACCTTGGGATCATCACAGGCAACATGCTTGCTGAAGTCTATAACGCAGCGGACCTCTTTGTGCTTCCATCGGTAGTGGATGAGGGCTTTGGTAGAGTAGTCCCAGAGGCCCTATCGTGCGGTATTCCAGTTATTGTTACTCGGAAAGGAGGGATACCTGAAGCTGTAGGCCCACAAGTAGGAATTCTTGTTGAGCCAGATGTTAACATCATCTCGGAGACAATAATTTCGCTCTATAATAGCCCGGAAAAGCTACGCGCCTTAGCCTGCAATTGCAGAAAATACGCTGAACAACACTTCAGCGAAAGTAATGCTCGGCTAATAGAAAAAAGCTATCCAGAGACCCTATTCACATGAACTCGCATCCTGATTTCAAGGCCCAGCAAAGAGCGTTCTTCGACAAGAAATACAGAAAGGAAGCATACGGCAGAGCTAGCCTTTTGCCTAAATATTGGATCAGCTATTCTGACATAGCCACCATTTTTGGAAGACTTGGACTAAAAGATGAGACTTGGGTGCTTGACTTAGGATGTGGTGATGATCCAACATGTCTAACGTACTATAGCCTCTCGTGCTGTCATGTGGTTGGTGTTGATCTGTCAAAGCAAGGGTTGAGGATCGCAGGAATCAGAGTGAATAATGGAGGCTTCGTTGGTTCCTTTGATGTTGTCGTGGCCGATGCTGAGCACTTACCGTTCAAGGAAGGATTTTTTGATTTAATCGTCAGCATGATGATGTTAGAGCACGTTAGAGATCTCCCTCGGACAATTGCCGAGGCATCTAGAGTCCTTACAGCTGGTGGTCGAATTATGATATATACTATTAACAAGAAATACCCCTTTCGCAAGATCTTTAATGTCTTATTCCCTGGCTACCATAGGTCTTTGGCGCATTCTGAAGACCGTTTCTTCACCATTGAAGACATAGCGAACCTCTTCAGGTCTAACGGTCTGATTCTAAGGGAAAATGTCTATCTTTTTGCCTTAATAACGGCGGTGTGGGATCTCATGATTCTACCGAAGCTGGCACGTGTGATGGCCCCTCACGGTATGGCAGCTATTCTCAATAGAATTTATGTCCAGACCATCTTTCCTCTTCTCAAGACGCTTGCCTCTTTGGATACTCCAATTAAAAGAAAGGGATACAGTAGTGCAATCATTGCGGTTGGAATTCAACACGATCATAAATGTTTAAACTGGTAAACGTCATCTGCATGAGAATATTACCTTGGCCAAATCTTGCGCAAATGGCTTTTGCGATAAGGGACGATGACATTGGGTTCTTTACGCCTCCGGAGAAACTTCAACTTCTCTACGAGAGTGCTATACGCAAGGGATTCAAGATTTCCTTAAGCGTTATACCAATGCAGAAGGCGACAAACGACCTCAGCGTTCCTCCGGCTTTCAGGGGGAAGAACACTTTCCATTCTGTGAAAGAGAACAAAGAGCTAATCGAGTATCTTTTACCCATGGTGAAAGAGAGAGTGGTTGATATATTACAACATGGGTACAGCCACGGGGGGTCTTCGTTTACCCCTGAGCTGTTATTGAATGGAAGAAAGATGGGTAGACTACTCTGCGACGGAAAAGCAATATTGGAAGAGATATTTGATGAGGAAATCAAGGTGTTTGTACCACCTTGGGAATTCCTGACTGCCAAGACGTGGAGAGAATTGGCGAATAAGAAACTGAATGTCTCTATGGCGACACATAAGTATCTCCTCGGTACTCCCTTCACTGTGGACAAATTACGGGCACTCATCAACCTAGTTGCTTTTAACATTACAGAACAACACTGCTTCACTGTGGAGGTAACTAAGGTATCAGATGTTCTGAATGTTTCACCGGCATATCGCCACTACATAGGAGGCTATGATAGCAGGCAATCGGCAGACAGAACATTTTGGAGTTTCAAGACGATATTCGAAAAGTTATATGCTGGGAACGGTTGCCTTATCGCAGCAAACCACTACTGGGAATATTTTATAGACTGGGAGGATAGGATCACCAGCAAGCTTCAGAAGAAGTATTTTGATCAGATGCTAGACTTTGTCGATGGAAAGAAGCATGTTTGGAAATGCGGATTAAATGAAATAGTTCAATGGGTCAAACTAAGGGAGTCCGTCATTGCTGAAGAGAAGGACGATGGAGTCATAGTTTGTGCTCCTCAGAGAGTAGCAGGTCTTACAGTGTGGTTATCCTCTTGCGAACACATTGATTCGAGACTTTTGGACACTGACCCTATAGAAGTTGAGGGTACGGACGGTTCAAGGTACGCAGTGCTAAATATGAAGCCTGACGAAAAAGTACACATAACTCATGGATAGAAAGGAACTCTTAGTATTGCCCGTTAAGCGACCACGAATATTGTTCTTGTATCTCGGTGTCTTTCCGCTGTTTGTAGGTTTCATTAGTGGTGGTGAACGACGTTTTGTCGAAATTTCCAGACGAGTAGTTCAACGTGGTTGCAAGGCGAGTGTGCTAACAGCCCCAGCCGCCTCGAAAATCCTTCGATGGGACAACGTCAGGTTGAAGGAATACTTTGTGAAGGCACCTTTTGAAAACGTATTATGCAAGTCAGATCTCGGACTCGCAATAGTCTATCTGATACGGACTCTCCAGGGTATGTCTTT
>Ga0315310_10002111_pt1 | contig 12483 bp, 12 predicted proteins | sample TDP5_MG_FD_203630 | JGI IMG/M metagenome (GOLD analysis project Ga0315310, IMG submission 203630) | Freshwater sediment microbial communities from Lake Towuti, South Sulawesi, Indonesia - TDP5 | ecosystem: Environmental > Aquatic > Freshwater > Lake > Sediment | place: Indonesia: South Sulawesi... | reverse complement strand
GGAAAGCCCACGCCCTTGAAAACGCCCATGTTCTTCCCGCTTGAGAAAACGAAAGCTTTCCCAGTTTCCGTGTTGATTCTCATGACCTTCTCCATCACGTAATCGTCAGCTGTCTGACTCCCAGGTTTCCTTTTTCCAGGCTGGACGAAGTACCGCCACACCAACGGAGGATTCCAAACGTTGGCCTCCCTCGTCGGTATATCCTCCTCGTAGACCACGTCGAAGCTTTCACTCAGGAGTCTTCCCGTTTTCTCCTTCGCTTCCCTGCTCAGGTACATGATGTGAAAAGCGTAGTCCTCCGCGTGTTCTGGGTAAAGACCATAAACAGCGAAACCTCCGCCCAAACCGTTGCCCCGCTCATGCATGTTCGATATGGCCTTGACTGGGTCTCGCGACGAGAACCGTTTCCCCTCAAGGTTCATCACGCCAAATATGGAACAACCTGCGAAGTCCTTGTCGTCGTTGAAAGGATTGCTCACTCTACTCAGATCCTTCATCTTAGCTCCCCAGACCCATTTTCTTCCTCAAACGCGACGGCAGCGTGGCAAGGCTAAAGTTTTCCGAAATGAGCTCTTGCTTGAACTTCTTCACGTTAACGCAGTTTTTCATGAGATGAAACACTATCCCAGCTCTTTCGATGTCGTTCACGAAGATCATGCCCACGACCACGTCGTCTCTGAGCACCAATTTCTTGTAAACACCCCCCTCAGGATCATGCTTGACTAAGATTTCGTACGCAACGTCCTCTTTCGGGTTGGCTATTCCGACAGAGATGACGGGTACGTCAAAGTACTTCAGGGCGCTCATGGAGGTGCCGCCTGGATAATCCGTCTTTTTCCCAGCCATGTTATAGCCAGCGATTCTTCCTTCCCACATGGCCAAGGGCCAGAGAGCCAAGAGACGGTTCTCATTGAAAATGAAGTCATAAGCTTCAGCGACGTCTCCGCTGGCATAAACATCAGCAACACTGGTGCGCATGAACCTGTCTACGATTATGCCCCTGTTCGTCTTCACGTCGGTTCCCGCAACCAGCTCCACACGTGGAACAACGCCGATCGCTATGATCACCAAGTCGCATGAAACCTGGTCACCGTTAGTCAAGACTGCGCCGCCTACAACGCCGTCGTCTCCAGGTTTTCCTAATATCCGGTGCACCGTTTGACTAGTAAAGATCGTAACGCCTGCTTTTCTGATCACGCTTTCAACAACCTCTGAGGCTGCTGGGTCCAGTATGAGGCTGAGGATTTTGTCTTTGAACTCCACGATGGTCACTTCTAACCCGCGCTTTGCTAGTGCCTCAGCAACGCTGACTCCGATTAGGCCAGCACCTATGACCACGGCTCTTTTGGCACTTTCAATTCTTGTTGCCAAGCGTTCAGCGTCGGAAAACTTGGTGAAGGTGAACACGCCTTCCTTGTCGCCGCCTTCTATTTTCGGAATAAACGGTTTTCCCCCCGTGGCGAGCAAGAGTTTCTCGAAGTCTACCCTTTGGCCTCCGTCAAGCTCCACGTACCTGTCAGCCAGATTGAGGCGCACCGCAGTTCTTCCTGTTAGCGCCTGAACCTCGTTCTTTTCCCAGAAGCGGTCATCGCGGCACTTCATCTTCTCCAAACTTGCTTTTCCGCTGACGAAATCGGAAATCATCGGGCGAGAATACTGCGGACAAAGCTCTTCTGAAATCACAGTTATCGCCCCCACAGGGTCCACCTCTCGGATAGCTTCAACCGCGCCGATTCCTGCGGCTGAGGCGCCTACGATCACGTACTTCGACACTAAGGCTTCACCTCATTGCACACGAGAGCCCCATTGGGACAGTTGGCGACGCAGGCAGGAACATCCAGCCCTGAACAGAGGTCACACTTGACTATCACCTTGCCTGAAACGTCCATCTTTACGGCGCCGTATGGACACACCATCATGCAAGTCCAGCAACCCATACACTTCTCCCCATCGTGCGTCACTAAGCCGGTCTCCTCGTCCTTGCGCATGGCACCCGAGAGGCAGGCAGTCACGCAAGGGGCATCCGCGCAGTGTCGGCATTGGATGGCAAAAGAAACCGGCCTGTTCGTCTCCAACCTTACGCGGCTGATTGGCCGAGGCTGTTCCCTGTTGTAAGCCTTAACTACGTCCTTGGACTTGGAATGCTGGACTATGCAGTAGACTTCGCAGAGTCCGCACCCCATGCAGACTTCTTCCTTGGCGATTATTCTTTTCGTCGTTCCATACCTCGCTGCTCTGTTTGATTAGCGGGGACAAGTGAGCATAAAAATGTAGAGTTCAGCGTCTTTTGTGCATAAAACTGCGCGACTCGTGACAATTCGTCCAGCTGAATCTATGCGCACTCTGCAGGTGTTTATAGACATTTAATCCACCTATTTTATGGGAGCTAGCCCAGTGAAGTGGCACATATTCTATATAACTTTGTTGAAAATCATTTATATGTAAGTTAATGAGTTATGTAATCTAAATGAAATATATGCTGGGAATAGGCATGACGGAAAAAGACTTAGGATTTAGAAGGGTTCAATGCACAGGAAGAGGGTCGTACATAATATCCCTGCCCAAAGAGTGGGTACAAAACATAGGATTGAAAAAGGGAAGCGAAATCGCCTTCAACGTCCAAAGCGATTCATCACTGACTCTGGTTCCGAGAAAACTAAGAGAGAAAGGCGAAGAAGACAAGGAGAGATTGAAAGAGTATCACATAATCGCTGACCCGAAAGGAGATCCCCAATCCACTTATCGTATGGCAAAGGCCCTGTACGCTGTAGGCGCCGATGTAATACGCATCCATTTCAAGAACGCCGAAGTCGCTGCAAAGCAGAAAACAGAGATAAAGAATCTCGCCAGAGAAACTTTTCTGGGCTCAGAGATAATTGAAGAAACTCCCGACGAGATCACTTTTCAGATTCTCATTAGGCATTCAGAATTTCCGATTGAAAAAGCCGTCAGAAGAATGGCCATAATAGCCCTTTCAGCGAACAGAGACGCCATCTCATCCCTGAAGGACAGAAGCCCAGAAGTGTTTCAGAGCGTGATTAACGCCAGCAACGACGTTGATCGCTTAGCCTTGTACGTTGTTCGTCAGTTGAAGTTCGGCCTAGAACGGAACCTGTTCAGAGAGTTGGGGTTCAAGACTCCCAAAGAGTTCCTGTTGTACAGGATCGCGGTGAACGACATAAAGAACATTGGTGAAAACGCACTTAACATCGTGAACAGTCTGGCAACGTTCCAGAAGCTGGTTGAAGATCAAACGCTCTTCGTAAAAGAACCCATAGATGAGGAGATATACTCGCAACTGCTGAATTTCAATTCAATGGCGCATCATCTGTTTGAAGAAGCCACCAAAGCAATGTTCAAGAGAGGATACTATGACGCTGACAAGATAATCTCCAAGCGCGAATCCTTTGTCCCCTTGGAAAACGAGCTGATCAGGCTGATGTCCAGTAAAAAACTGGACCCAAATATCGCGGCGATTCTAAGGCTACTTCTTGACAGTTCAAGGCGAATCATGGATTACAGCAAGAACATGGCTGAGCTAACGCTAAACCGAACAGTCGAAGACTTATGCTCCTCTTTCGCAGTCAAATAACCCATAGAGCCCCACAGGACAATGCAGAAGCCTGTAGAGGGTCTCCTAAGCGAGCAGAAGTTCAATCTATCTATAAGGCGGGCTTTGCTACCACACAGCACCAGAGTTTCCGAAAGCTAAAATAAGAGCCTAACAAAAGGTATAGCCACTCGAGGATAACAACCGTGTCATCAATTATCGAAGACCTCATCGCCAGAAAAATCTTCAACAGCAGAGGAGAAGAAACCATAGAAGTCGACGTGATCACAACAAACGGCTTCGGACGCGCATCCTCTCCCGCTGGAAAAAGCCGCGGAAAAGCCGAAGTCGTCTACTACCCTCAAGGTGGAATTGATGCCGCGCTTAAAAAAATCGATGACTTAATTACTCCGGAACTAGTAGGCTTAAACGCTGATTTCCAAGAAGAAATCGACGACACTCTCCACGAGATTGACGGCACAACCAACTTCAAGGGCATTGGCGGAAACACCGCTTACGCCATCTCACTCGCAAACGCCGAGGCAGCCGCAAACTCCCACGGTATTCTCCTATTCCACTTCTTAGGCGGAAGCACAGCCACCACCCTCCCGTACCCGCTCGGAAACACCATAAGTGGAGGACAACACGCCGGTGGCAAGGCTCCAGACATCCAAGAGTACTTGACACTTCCACACGGAGCTGAAACATTCCTGGAAGCTGCAACCGCAAACGCCTTAATCCACAAAAAAATCGGGGACGCCCTCAAAAAGAGAAACACCATTTTCAGCGGCGGAAAAAGCGATGAGGGAGCATGGATCGCCAACATTGGAAACATCGACGCGTTTGAAGTCCTATCCAAAGCCTGCGAAGAAGTTGGTAACGAGCTGGATTTTGAATGCGGCTTCGGCATTGACGTTGCTGCATCTTCCCTCTGGAAAGAAAAAGAAGAGAAGTACGTTTACGAAAAAGAAGGAAAAAAACTGGACACTGCCGAACAGCTGGAATTCCTTTTGGACTTAATCGAGAAGTATCATTTTGCTTACGTTGAAGACCCCTTTCACGAGGAAGATTACGAAAGCTTCGCAGAGCTCACCAAGAAAACCAAAAACTGCTTGATCTGCGGTGACGACCTTTTCACGACCAACAATGAACGATTAAACCACGGCATAAAGCTTGGCGCAGCAAACGCGATCATAATCAAGGTCAACCAGATCGGCACGCTCACAGACGCTTCTGAAACAATCGAAAACGCGCAAAGACACGGATACACAACCGTAGTGTCGCACCGTTCTGGCGACACGTGTGATTGGCACATAGCCCATCTGGCTGTTGCTTTTAAGTGCCCAATAATAAAAACAGGGGTCGTTGAAGGAGCACGCATCGCGAAAATAAACGAGTTGGTAAGAATCGAGCATTTCTTAGGAAACAGAGCCAGAATGGCCGACTTACAAATACTTTAAGGAGAAAAGAGATTGGCAGAAGATGGATTAAGAGAAAACATGCCCGAAGCTGAAAAAGGTCAGGAAACAACAACGATAGAAGAACTCCTGCTACCGCGAGATACCCTTCTATCAGCGGGGATTCATATCGGAACCAGAATGAAAACCAGAGACATGGAACCATTCATATACCGCGTCAGACCAGACGGTCTTTTTGTTCTAGATGTCAAAAAAACAGACGACCGCATAAGGATCGCCGCCAAATTCTTGACACGGTTCGAACCCGCAAAAGTGGCCGTGGCAGCTGCTAGGCTTTATGCCCAAGAACCGATAAAAAAATTCTGCGAGTTAACAGGCGCCACACCCATAATCGGCCGCTTTATCCCAGGACTCTTGTCCAACCCGTTGTATCCAAACCGCATCGACCCAGAAGTGATAGTAGTCTCCGACCCGAGAGCTGACGGGCAAGCCGTCAAAGAAGCCTCAAACGTAGGAATACCCATAGTGGCTTTGTGCAGCACTGACAACGAATTCGCCGGAGTAGACTTGGTCATTCCAACGAACAATAAGGGCAGAAGAGCTTTAGCGGTTGTTTTCTGGCTCCTCGCAAGGCAAGTTTTACGGGAAAGAGGCGAATTAGCAGCCGACAAGGAACCCTTAGCGACGATTGAGGATTTCGAAGCTAAGATTTCGAAGGAAGAGGAGGAGGAAGCCTAAACCGATGGTGAAGATTCGGCGTCCAACCCAAGCTGGAGCCTTCTATGAGGGAGACCCTGAAACACTGAAAACCCAGATTGAGAACTGTTTCCTCCAAGAGCTCGGTCCGAAGAAGCGTCCAAGAGTCAACAAGAACGGCCCCCGAGAAATAATCGGGTTAGTCTGTCCCCACGCGGGCTACATGTTTTCTGGCCCCGTCGCAGCCAACGCTTATTACGAATTAGCTTCTGACGGTAAGCCAGACACGGTGGTGATTATGGGACCAAACCACACGGGCTACGGCAGCGCTTTAGCGGTTATGAATGAGGGGTTTTGGCGAACACCTTTGGGCGACGTGCAAATTGATGAAGAAACGGCCAACCAAATAGTGCGAGAAACGCGCATCGTGGACGTGGATGATCTTGCGCATCGTTTTGAGCATTCTATTGAGGTTCAGCTTCCCTTTCTGCAGTACCTCTACGGTTCTGAGTTCAAGTTTGCACCGGTATGCTTCCAGATGCAGGATTTGGCCTCGGCCGTTGAAGTTGGAAGGGCTTTGGTTGAGGTTTTGGCTAACAAAAACGCCGTGGCGATAGCTTCGTCAGATATGACCCATTACGAGCCACAGGGAAATGCCGCTGCCAAAGACATGGCGGCGCTCAAAGCAGTGGAGGCTATGGATGAAAAAAGGTTCTACTCGATTATCGAAAGGCAGAACGTGAGCGCGTGCGGTTACGGTCCCATAGTGGCTTTGATAACGGCGGCGAAGGGGTTGGGAGCCAAAGAGGCCAAATTGCTCTGCTACAAGACCAGCGGAGACACAACCGGCGACTACTCCAGCGTTGTCGGATACGCAGCTGTGAGCTTCAAGAAATAGCTGGACTCTTGTGCTCCCGGCGACTTATACCTCCTCTCTATAAAGGGTGAGCTTCGGCGTAGAAGTGATGGTTGAAGGCTGCGGGGTAGTTTGTAGGCCTGAGTTGTCAACCACCTTCATTGCATATATTATTGAATTGCTGATTTGACTTTCAGGCTTCCGCCATAGCGTCATCACCTTCATTACGCTTGAATTGAAAAGCGTTGAGTTGCAAGCTCTTTTTCGCTCCGCTTCTAGGCTGCAAGTGCAAGAGAACAGTTGAAGCTATCCGAACTCTTGGCTTTTTGAATTTGAAGGCGCGTTGGGAAAGCGTGCGTGCAGACATAGAACGCTTAATATCACTTATTGATCCATTGATTATTGGGGTAGCTGTTTGGAAACCAAGAAATTTCACTTCCAAGAAATCGACTGGGTAGTATACTTTCCAAGGTACGGAAATAAGGGCAAATACTGCACCTACAGTGTGACACTCAGAGACAGGAAAAAAGGGACAACCCAACCAAGAAAAAGGATCAAGCTAGGCGAAGTCTTAGACAAGCCAGAAATTGAGCGAAACTTTCCCCACACAGTAGGCTTCTACAAGATGTCTTCTGGAAAGGGAGCAAGTTTTAAACCAGAATACCTGGAACTGAGAAAGATACAAACTGTCGAAGAATTCTGGATGTTTCTGAACGCCTTGGACATATGACCTTCCGAGTATTCGCAGTGCTAGAAACTGCCCAGGCAAAAGAACGTTTTTATCTAATCTGTATAATAGCTATTCTTTCAAGGTGCTCTATTATGGGGAAAGGGTCGGGATTCGGCAAAGTCATTCTTTTCGGCGAGCACTTCGTCGTCCACGGCGTGCCAGGAATCGTCTCAGCGATTGATTCCACGGCTGACGCAGAAGTTAGAAGAACCAAAAATGGAATAACCATAGTGGATGAGAGGAAAGCCTCGAAAGGATACGCTGAGGAAAAGAAGACTCAACAGTTAGAGTCGATAGACAGAATACTCAAGGCAATGGAGATCGAGCCAAAAACAGTTTCTTTCAACATTTGGCTGGGCGGAAACCTTCCAGGCTTCAGCGGACTCGGCGCTTCGGCAGCAAGCAGCGTGGCAATCGCCAGCGCCATTGCCCAAGAACTTGGAAGGAAATTGCCCGACGAAAGAATCAACGAAATTGCCTACGAAGCAGAGAAAGCATACGCTGGCACACCTTCAGGAATTGATAACACGGCAGCAACCTATGGAGGTCTACTCTGGTTCAAGAAGAACATGAGCGGAGGCCCTAACACCATCGAGAGAATAAGCATACGGAAACCAGTTGAAATCATCATTGGCAGCACGGGAATCGTGGCAAACACCAAAGCGATGGTCGAAGGCGTTGCGGAAAGAAAGAAAAGAAACCCGGAGAAATATGATCCACTCTTCAAACAAGCGGAAGAGTTGGTGTTCGCAGGGCGAAAAGCGCTGGAAGAGTTTGACCTTCGAAAGGTTGGTGAATTGATGAACGAGAATCACCGCTTACTACAGGAAATCGAGGTTTCCTGTGAAGAACTGAATTACCTCGTGGATTTGGCTAGAAAGCACGGGGCGTTTGGAGCTAAGCTGACTGGCGGCGGCGGCGGAGGCTGCATGACCGCGTTAACCCCAACAAGGGAACTGCAGCAAGCGGTTGCCACAGCCATTGAAAAAGAAGGATACGAAGTTCTGCGGACAAAGATTGGGGTTGAAAAGATATAAGGAAAGCATAAACCTATTAAAAGTGAGGATGGGAAAGTTGGGTTTTAGAAGTTTCTTGGAACAGCTTGACAAAAACGGGGAAATTACAAGAATAAAAAAAGAGGTGTCAACCGAGTATGAGATGGCTGGAATCATAGACGCTCTCGGCGAAAAACCCGTGTTCTTTGAAAGAGTGAAAGAATCCAGCATCCCAGTCGTTGCTGGCCTTGTGTCTTCCAAGGAGCTGATTGCCAGAGCTTTGGGCATAAAGAAAGAACAGCTGCTGCACAAGCTGTCCAGGGCTATAGAAAATCCTGAACCTCCAGACATTGTGGAGAAGGGCGAGTGCCAAGAAATAGTTGAGAGTGGTGTCGATTTGGCAAAGCTCCCGATAATGAGGTACACAGAAAAGGATGGCGGAAAATACGTCGCTTCTGCTGTAGCCATAGTGAAGGACCCTGAATTGGGCAGAAACATGGCTTTTCACAGGTTAATGCTAATTGGCAAAAACAAGTTTGTGGCCAGAATCGTTGAAGAACGAGGCACGGACACTGCTCTAAAAAACGCTGGCGGCGAGCTCGACATAGCAATGTGCATAGGCAACTCAACCCCTGTTCTTCTCGCTGCGGCCACATCTTTGCCGAAAGGGGTTGACGAGTTGGGAATGGCTAACGCCTTAGAAGAGACACAGTTAGTCAAGTGCAAAACCATCGACGTTGAGGTTCCCAAAGACTGCGAGATTGTGCTTGAGGGAAGAATAACAAGAGAAAAAGCGCCAGAAGGCCCATTCCTGGATTTAACGGGAATCTTTGACAAGGTGAGACAGCAGCCCGTCATAGAAATCAAATGCGTAACTCACAGAGAACAGCCAATTTATCAGACGATACTTGCGGGAAGAAACGAGCATAAGTTCTTGATGGGAATGCCCAAAGAACCAACAATCTTCAACGAAGTGAACAAGGTCTGCGAGTGCAAGGACGTTTACATAACTCCCGGAGGGTGCAGCTGGCTCCACGCCGTTGTGCAAATAAAGAAGCGAAATCCAGACGACGGAAAAAAAGCGATCCAAGCGGCATTTGAAGGCCACAAGTCACTGAAACACTGCGTGATAGTTGATGACGACGTAAACATTTACGATTCAAACGACGTGGAATGGGCAATCGCCACGAGGTTCCAAGCAGACAAAAACACAGTCATAATGTCGAATCAGCCAGGGTCGTCCCTGGACCCGTCTGGAGACTTGACTGAAGGAAAAAAGGCAACCACCTCCAAAGCTGGACTGGACGCAACCACACCCCTCGTGACGACGGGCAAGGGTTTCAAGAAAGAAGAATACGGAAAAGTTGACTTGAACAAGTTCCTGTGATTAGTCATGTACCTCACAGACAAAGAACAAAAAATGCTGAACGGCGAAGAGGGCTACGCGGTAAAAAAGTCCATGGAGATACTCGTTGCCCTAGGCGACATCTACGGCGCTGAACGCCTCATAAAAGTAGGCTCCGTCCAAGTGGCAGGAGTGTCCTATCACAACCTCGGAGACGCTGGGCTAGAGTTTCTGAATGAATTGGCGAAGGACGGAAGAGTCAAAGTACTCACAACCTTGAATCCAGCGGGAATGGACTTGGAGAACTGGAAAAACCTCGGAATCGACGCAGAGTTCGCGGAGAAACAAAACTTGGTAATAGACGCCTTCAGGAAAATGGGCATAATCATCTCTTGCACGTGCACGCCGTACTTGATAGGTAACCTGCCGAGATACGGCGAACACGTTGCTTGGTCCGAATCCTCAGCGGTTACCTTCGCGAATTCGGTTATCGGGGCAAAAACCAACAGGGAAGGCGGACCCTCAGCACTCGCAGCGGCTTTCGTCGGCAAAACACCGTGCTACGGGCTACACTTAGACGAGAACAGAGTGCCAGACGTTCACGTGAAAGTAACTGCCAGTTTGAATAAGCTTTCAGACTGGGGCGCTCTAGGCTACTGCATCGGCAAGAAAGCGGAAAACAAGATACCGTACATAACGGGCATAAAAGACGCGGAACTGGACGAGCTGAAGTCTTTTTGCGCTTCGGTGGTGACCTACGGTTCAAAACCGCTTTTCTACATGCAATATATAACTCCCGGATCCGAGAACCATAAGGCCCCAGAAGAGAAAGTCACAATCGAGGACAAGGACATAGAAGAAGCCTACGGAAAAATCAATGATGAGACCACCGAAATTGACTTTGTGTGCATAGGCTGCCCGCACTGTTCAATTAAAGAAATAGCGGAAATAGCGGAGCTGTTGAAAGGCAGAAGAATCTCTCCCCTCACAGAGTTCTGGGTCGCATGTTCAAGGTTTGTGAAACAACTTGCGGACGCGCGAGGCTACACTGAAATTATTGAAAGGGCTGGAGGAAAATTTGCCTGCGACACATGTATGGCAGTGGCGCCCCTAAAGGGAAGGTTTAGAGCCGTTGCAACAACTTCCGCGAAAGGATGCTACTACTCAAGACAAAACAAGATGCTGACGAAGATGGGCAGTTTAGAAGAGTGCATAGAAGCTGCGGTGAGCGGAAAATGGAGCTAAAAGGAAGAATCATTTCAAAGGGAAGCGGAAAAGGAGAAACCTTGGCAACTTCGCAGCCGATCTCATTCTACGGCGGAGTAGACCCGAACACAGGTGAGATAATTGAGAAAGGACACGAATTGCAGGGAAAAAGCGTGAAAGGCAAAATTCTCGTTTTCCCAACTGGGAAAGGATCAACTGTTGGTTCCTACACGTTGTATAGGATGAAGAAGAACGGCACGGCTCCTGCTGGAATCATTAATAAAGAGTGTGAGACCGTCGTCGCTGTGGGGGCGATAATATCAGAAATACCTTGTGTTGACAAGATAGATATTTCGAAGATAAAAACGGGGGATTTGATTCGAATAGAGAATGAGGTTGTCACCGTTCAAACGGAAGGCGCTTAGCACCTCTAAGAAAAGATGAAGAGTGTTAAAGTTGAGTGAAGTAAAACCAACAGTCTTGAAAATCGGCGGCTCAGTGATTACCGACAAAAACGGAGAACTCGCCGCACGAACCGAGGTCATAAATCGTTTAGCAGAAGAAATATCAAAAGCAAACGTCAAGAACCTCATTATAATACATGGTGGCGGAAGCTTTGGGCATCCCGTAGCCCAAAAATACGGCATAAAAGAGGGCCTGAAAGAGGACGCACAGAAGGTAGGATTCGCAGAAACCCATCATGTTATGACTATGCTCAACGGTTTAGTCATGGACGCGCTGGTGTGGCACAACGTTCCAGCAGTAAGCGTCACCCCATCATCTTGTACGATAACCCAGAACGGCAGAATAAAATTCTTCGAAGACACTATTTTGAGGATGTTGCTGCAAATGAGTTTCACGCCAGTTCTTTACGGAGACACAACTTTAGACGAGAAGTTGGGTTTCACGGTGCTCTCCGGCGACCAGATTGTTTCACACATAGCCAGAAAGCTCAGCGCCTGCAAAATAGTAATAGGAGTTGATGTCGATGGACTATACGACGCAGACCCTAAAACGGCCAAAAACGCGAAATTGTACACGCATCTGACGCTACGAGAATTGGAGGATGCACGGGGCAAACTGGGCAAGTCCACGGCAGCTGACGTTACGGGTGGCATGCTCGGCAAGATAACCGAGCTTATTCCAGCCCTGGAGCAGGATATTCCCGTGACGATCGTAAACGCCGCAAAACCGAATCACGTTTACAAAGCACTCATCGGAGAAAAAGTAGGAGGCACCATCATAGAGAAGGGATAGAATTGGCTGAAGAAACGAAAAAACGCAAAACAGATCACATCAGAATCTGCTTGAACCAGAGAGCCCAAGCGAGAAAAGCCACAACAGGATTTGAAGATGTCCACTTAGTTCATAGGGCTTTGCCGGAAATTGACAAACAGAAAATCGATTTATCCGCAGCCGTTTTCGGCCACAGGTTTTCTGCTCCCCTCATCGTGGGCGCCATGACTGGCGGAACAGCAGGAGCAACACGAATAAACGCCGCGATAGCAGAAGCCGTGGAGAAACTGCGACTGGGAATGGGGGTCGGAAGCCAACGCGCAGCCATAGAAGACAAGAAACTCGAAAAAACCTTCGCCATAGCCAGAAAGAAAGCACCCACAGCCTTCCTAATCGCTAACATAGGCGGAGTACAACTCGCTCACGGATACGGTCTAAAAGAAGCGAAAAA
>Ga0315310_10002110_pt1 | contig 12483 bp, 20 predicted proteins | sample TDP5_MG_FD_203630 | JGI IMG/M metagenome (GOLD analysis project Ga0315310, IMG submission 203630) | Freshwater sediment microbial communities from Lake Towuti, South Sulawesi, Indonesia - TDP5 | ecosystem: Environmental > Aquatic > Freshwater > Lake > Sediment | place: Indonesia: South Sulawesi... | reverse complement strand
ATACATTGAAGCTGCACCCCAAACCTCACTCTGCGACCGGCGGAAACTGAGAGCTTTGTAAACGCTTCTAGGAGCTGGTCCGGCGTAGGCGAAAAAGGCATGGGGTGAAATTGGGTGGGAAGCGTGAATGCACATAACTGGAATGACTTCTCTTTTCGTTGGGATAACGACAACGCCATACTGAACAGCCCTAGACTGTGTCCCTTTTCCCTGAAGCATCGACCCCCCTCTAAAAAAGACTGGGGAATCAACGTCACCCTTAACAATTAGTTTGTCGATGCTACCTGAATCCAAGATTTCGAGTTTGTCCTTAACCTCCTCTAAAAGTACGTAACCTCTCTTAGGCTGAGAAGCCCGAAGTATCGGAACAACTATGCCTACCGCTTTGTCGCTAAAGCGCCAAGGGTCACCAAGACTGAACTCTTCTCCTTGCTTCAGCTTATCGAGCAAGTTTTCTAAATTCACGTTTTCACCTCCAAATCGGTTTACGCCCATGTTAAAGGTAAACTAAAATATAAGGATAGCGGTTTCCGCCTAGCTTTTGTATGTAGCCAATCTCCTCAAGGTATCTAATTAATAACATTTCGGCGGCTCTTCTCTTAATTGGGTTATTTTTTCGCACAAATTCCAGCGGGATTGGAACCCCGTAGTATTGGAGTCTTTCCAGTTTGACATCGGGAAGGTTCTCCCATGTCAAGTCGATAACTCTTCCTCTATAAACATTCCAGGCATGAGTTGTTGGGGCAAGCCAAGATGCGATTCCCTCGTAGTATTCGATGTTTCTGAAACCGCTAACAAGCGCTAGCATTTGGGCGTTAAAGTAGCATTCCTTTAATCTTGGTCTAAAAAACACGCTGGCTAAGAGAGCCCTATGAAGAACAGAGCTTGACATTGCGCCCTCGAAGTATCTTCCCCTCTCTTTAATGTATTCATACATCCTCTTAGCTGGACCATGGGTAATACGGCTAAGTTCTTCAACATAGTTCACCACAATCCTACCCATCTACAGAGGCACCTCGTCTACGCCTAGTATTCTCTCTATTGTTGAGAGTGTTACTTGTGCTCGTTTGGATAAGACTATGGCTTCTGGGTGAGAAGGTGAAGTTTTATAGAGTTGGATTGCTCTTTCTATGTCTTGTCGGGCTTGGTCTAGACTATACCTTATTTCGGTTCTGGTTTCGTAGGGAAGCTCGTAGTATCGTTTTGGCAGTATACACTTGAGCGTGGGCACCCCCGCTTTCACATAGCCCAAGCATGAGAGCTGCTCTTTCTTTATGGCAAGATCTAAATCAGGAACCGAGAAAATTCCTGTTCCGCTTAAATGGGCATGAAATGAACCAAGAGGACTCAAGCCGTCATGGCAGTCGGCTACGGTTACGGTTTCTCGGCGGCCCCAACACTCACGGCTTAAGTGGAGATCCCCGGCTTCGGTTTGGCACAGCATCACGCCGACTTCACGGTTCTGAGCCTGAGCCTCCTCAATCAATCGGCGAAGTTCTGAACCGTGTCGTTGCTTCAGCTCTAAGGTTTTGGATTCTGGGCCGCGTGGGATTTGAACCCACGAACCCTTCATTTCCAGTGGAAAGGGACTAGCTATGTATGGTGGGGGCGGAAACACTTTTGTCAACATCCATGTCCAAAGGGCTTCCATTTTGGCGATAGCTGATTCGATTTCATGCTTTCCCAAGAAGTCTTCAATTTCTGAAAGCATAGTTTTTATGTGTTCATAGTCTTCAGGGACTAGAACTTGCTTGATAATTTCCATCTCTCCAATGGCTTTTCTTAGCTCATCCTTCGCAGCAAGAGGATTTTCAGGTAGGAAGCCTCTGGCTCGAAAGAAGGCGCGCACAAATCTCCTTGTAGCTTCTTTTATTTCCTCTGGGAGTGTAGGAGTTATTGGGTGTGGTTCAATTTCCTGTCTAAACCTCCACCTTCTCGGAGCGCCCTCAAATTCCATCATCCTTCTGAGACGTCGTAGATTACGTTCAACCTTCTCAAACGCCATCTTTAAACCTCTACCCTCTTTCTTCGGACGACCAGAAACCATTTTCCTGATTCCTTTTTGTACTCAATCGTTACCTCGTGTTCTGAGAGATCGAACCACCATTCGTTCTCGGGCACGTCATCATCTCCCCTAGCTTAACCTTTCCTTATTATCCCTCTTTTTCCTATGTTTTCTCTAGGTAGCCCTCTCTCGCATAATAGATCGTCCCCTCTCTGATTAATTGCGTAATGATTCTCTTCGCTTCTACAGACTCAATTCCATGTTCAGTATAAAGTCTCTGTATCAACTCTGATTCTTTAACCATCCCCATGTCTGTCTTCATTTTAATGAGGGTGTCGACGGTAACTCGAAGTTTGTCTCGTAGGGTTGATTCAAGTTCTGTTGGTCGTTCTGGCTTTTTGAGTTTTTTAATGTCGATGATTTCACCGTTGTCTATTGTAAACTGCACGTAGTCTAAGCTTAGAGCGATTGCCTCGTCTAAGATCGAGCGTGTGATTGGCAGTCGCATTGTTACGGTATCGCCGTCAGACACCATGCATTCAAGATGGGGGTCGTAGTGCCAATCCTTAGCACAGACAAACGTTACTGTAGATTTATCAATTTTTTTGATGAAGCCTTTCACTCTGGGCTCAATCTCTTTCTTCTGGTTTTTCATATTCCAACCCCAGAGCTTCGTAAATGGACTCTTCGGTGTCGCCGGCGACTCTTCTCCCCTCTTGGTCAAAGAGTCCTTCCCCGCTTGCTGAGAGGTGCATGCCTTTGCTTCTAGCTATTGTGCATAAGCGAATGTTGTGGTCGGCGCTTCCGGTTCTGATGAGGAGGAGCGTTGCCCAAGTCTTTGGAGTTGCGGCGTACATGTCTATTTGCTCTCCTTTGTAGAGAACTCTCTTCAACTTCGGACCGTCCAAGACCACCTTTCCCAGCTTTTGTAGTGCCGTGTTCAGACCGAACCAGTCGTGGACGATCACGACTAGGTCGATGTCCTTAACTTCACGCTTCTTCCTTCTCACGCCCCCAGCAACCTGAATCCTCTCGCAGAAGGGTTTTACCTTTCTAATGAAATCCTCTGCAAGTCTCTCAGCTTCTTTGAGTTCCGTTCTCCTTCACCTCCTGACGGTTCTTAGAGGATCTCTAGGACATTGGGGTTCAGCCACTTAAGGTACCCGTTCCTCACTAGAAACTTCATCCATTTTTTTATAGTTCGCAGGTCAGAACCCCTCTCATCCTCTATGGCCTTAATCAAATCCCTTTTGGCACATTGGTTGTAGAACCCGGCTTCTCTCAACCGATTAACAATCGCGTTCGCAACTATGTGACTTCTCGGAATGGCTGGGTTGATTTTGTGTGTAGTTTGTGTGAGGGTGGACTCGTGCTGCTTGATCCAGTGGGCTATGGCGTGTTGAACCTCGGCGCTCAAAACACCATGCAGACCTTCGTATTTTCGCTTGATTAAGGACATAAGAGACTCGTAAACCTTCTCATCGAGATAGATGTAAAGCCCCCTTTTTCCCTCAGGAACCTTTGGCATGGTTAAATCTCCATCAGTTTTATTGGAAGACCAAATTTTGAAATGAGGGACTCTAGGCGTTTCCTACGTCTAGCTTCAAGAGGGGGGGATGCGATTATCGCCGATTCAATCCCCCTGACGGTCAAGTGGTCTAAACACTCACCTATTGCTGAGTACATAGAGCCGAGGTCCCCATTCGTCTTGCATTCCACCCCGGTCAAACAGTTTGTGTGCTGCGTGTGTGTTACGACCAGATCGAACCAACACTTCTTTGAACTCTTTACAAATTCCTTAAAGACCTCTCTCCAAAAGTTTTCATAAGGAACGGGGGATCTCTCAACAACCCTATACCCTGCTTCCTCCAGTTTTCTGATCACCTTTGGGATGAATTCTGCCTCATACGTGAGAGACACCACACACAATACTAGTATTCCTTGCGAATACTATTCTTATTCACTATTATACTAGTGAGTTATTATTTATTATTTATTGCAGCGCAAGAGATACTAGCATTCTATGCAGAGCTCTGAGGGTTAAAGAAGCTTAATTCGGGCTTCTTCTGATGTTCATCAAAGGAATGGATGTCACGAAGTGTTCAAACACACAAACTACACACAAAGTCTCAGTAGATAACATGGCATGGTCAATATCCAAATTAGTAGTGAGCCTCATTTCTGGTCACGACCTGAAAATAGGTTATGCTCAGCTCACATTTAAAATTTAGTCTCCAGACCTATCTAAATTTTTCATAGTCTTTTTACCATTTCTAATATTGCTAACAAAAGCTTTTTAAATGTTCAGTAATAAACATCATTTTGCAAGCGGCTGGCGCCTGTTAGTTACCAGGTCTGGAACTGCTTGCACCTGCCGCCGCCGGCTGAACCCCGGCGGTAGGTTTTCTGTTCGTCTTGGATAAATTTTTTAAAGAGACATGTGTATAAAATCTTTATATGCGTTAGCTATGTACACGTGTTCGTGAGTTGGAAGTTGAAAAAGGCCCATGATTTAATGGTGAAGAGGCTGGCAACTTTCCTTCAGAAGAATGGATTTAAGGTTAAGGGGGAGCATTGGTTCACGGCTTACGAGGATGATGGCAAGACCACCCATTATATGCCGGACTTGGTTGCTGAGCGTGGTGAAGACCGCTTTATAATAGAATATGTGAGGAGACTTACCTCTCTATCGATAAGACATGTCCCTGCCGAGTCTCTTCGTGGATATACATTCGCTTTGGTTTCTTCCTTAGACTCTCCGTCTAGGTGGATCAAACGCGCCTTAACATCGTCTCCAATTCCATGCGAGCTTTGGTTTTATGATTACGCTCATAAAAGGTTAGATAGGTTCGCTCTAAGGATGATGAGTGAGAATGGTACACGTGTACTTAGTTGATTGGGATATACCTAGAGGCGTTAGACGTAAGTTTTACTACGAACTAGCTAAGATTAAGAGGGCGCATGGTCTCCACGGTAGTATGAGCTCTCAAAGTGTTATGCTAATCGATGACGGATCTGTTGCTCGAGAGGTCTATGAGCTTGCAAACCGGTATGGCCAAGCAAATCTCTATCGCGTTGAAAAGGTAGCCTCTTTCCGTAGCTCTTTTTCCTAACACTACTATCGCATAAGCATCTCATCAGCAATCCTTTCCTCTTGAGTTTTGTCTTGTAGTCGTTTCTCCCTCATTTCGTTTTACCCTGTTAAACGAAAGCAATTTGGATTCTACGAGATATCTTAAAAGCGGTTTAACCTCGACCTCAAAGATATTTTGCATCATTAGGTCGAGCTCCTCTTTCACTCCCTCATCACCATAATTCATAGGAATCTCAAGTTTCTTAAGCCTAAAATGCACTATGACATGGTCTCCGCGTTTCCTCTGTTTTGGACAAATCAGGATATAGCCAATGTGTTTCGGTGCTTTTTCTAACGGAAATTTATAATCGATTTCAGTTCCGCCCATTCTAAATGGCATTTTGGTTTACCCCTGTAAAGCAAGTTTTGATTTATATCCCCTGATCCATCCACTCGTGGTTTCAGCTGAGTCAGATCTAAAGAGAATCTTTGCTTTGGAAAGGTCTATGGACTTTTTACATCGATAGCAATTAACAGTCTTGAAGATTCCTTTGTAGCTGAACACAGAACCAATTACTTGTCTGCCTTGAATATGCCCACAATGAGGACATTGAATTACAGCGTATTTCTGAACTTCTTCTTGGATAGTCATTTCGTTTTAGCCCCCATTAACCGATAGACCAATTTCCTCAGCATGTTCCATACAAAACTGGAGTTTCTTCTGAAAAATCTTGGCTTGCTTGTTGCAGCCTTTTATGCTACATTTAACCAGCTATACCATGCCTCCCGGGTTCAAGCTCATCTAAGGGAGAGAAGATCTCCTCAGGAACATCTTTCAATTTTCCGATGGGATGATATTTAGCCACTAGAGTCTTCTGGTTCCACTCGATAGCCCATTTAGGTTTCTTTCTTTCTTTAAGGCATCTATCACAGAGAATCGCGGAAGCAAAACCATAAACACGGAGAATAACGTTTCCCCAGGTTGGGTATTTCCATTTTGCTTCTTTCATTAGGCACATTACATTGATTTCTTTGCTGTCTGCTAGGCTGCCACCGCAGGCACAACATTTAATCTTTTCTTTAATCCTCTCTGATATGTCACTCATTTTTCTTCACCAAATTTCGGAAGATGCCATCTCATGTCGTTTTATCACCTTTAAACGCATGTAATAATTTTACCTCTTCTCCTTGCGGAGCAAAATGACACCAACCAGCAAGGAAATGAAGCAATTCTGAGTCAGTATACTTTCCCTCTTTCCAGAGGGTAAACACTCTTCTCAAACAAAGAAATTTTCGTTTGGTTTCTTCAGGATGCTCCTCCAATCCTCTGCTCCACAATATTTGTAATGCTGGGCAGATATAGCCACGAGGACTACATTTATCAATATTGTCACATGTCTTACAGATCTCAGCCATCTCTCTTCCGATCATTTCGTTTTACCATCCTTAAACGACAAGCTTTCCAACTTTCAGGGTTACAAAGCCATTCTGAATAACAAACCAGATTAGCCCAGCTAGTTTCCGGTAATGTTCTGGATCCTTTTTGATCTCTTCTTCATCCACCATGTAGAACCGCTTACTTTCCCATACTGGCACAAAATATTTGTCTGGATATTTAAGGGAGACCTGCTTTTCGGCTTCTACTCGATTCGGCTCATCGGTTATATCTATTTTCATTTTGTTCCCCTACATTATTATGCCAGTGGGGCGCCATTTACCAAGCCTTCTTTTAGGGTTTTAATTTTCACAGTTTTCCCTTCTCCAGTTCGTTAAAGAAGTCGATGAGCTCCGGTTTCATCCTTATCTCCCCTCTCGAATAATGGCAAAAACCATAAGAAGCCAGAAAGTGAATTATCAGCTTTGATTTAAAATTGGTTAATCCCATCTTTTCTTTTATGTCTCTTTCACGATGCCATTTTCCATCCCTCAATAACTCGAGAACTTGATCAAGGACCGTCATTTCTCTCCCCTATTGTTGCACTTTGTTCGGCTCCCGAACAACTTTCAAATTATTATTTTATGGAAGTTTCTAAGCCTTAAAAAAAAGCCCATTTCAGGATGTTCTTTCATGAGATGATCAACGAACTCTCTCTTTGTTTCTGTGGCATGGAATTGCCTCTGCTCTGCACAGACTAAGCATACAATATTGGAATTCCGGTTTTTGTTCCCAAGCCTCCAGCCCACTTCAATAAGACCTGATGATGTTGAAAGGCAAAAGAATACGTTTTCATAGGAGTCAGCCACCTTCATGCCGCTCCTTTCCCTTTTTTGGAACGGTCCAAAGCTACTGAGCCTCCCTTGGCAACATTCTTCTCAAAGTATTTGCTAATGACAACTCGCAAGACCTCGGTGTCGTTAGTTAATCCCAGAGCATTTTTGATTTCAAGGAATCGAGTTTTGACTTCCCCCTTTAATCTCAACCGGATATCTAAAACCTCCTCTTTAGCCATATTTATCCACACAAAGCAACTTTTTGTGTTTTTTTACCATATAAGTTTTCTCATAGTTGCAAAAAATGGAAAAACTTATAAACACATAGCTTCGCCTATCTTAACGGTGGAAAAATGAGGAAAAAGGTGGGGCACACCGTTTTTCTGGATCCCGAGGACATCCAGTTCCTTAAGGATGAGAGTCGTGAAACAGGGCACAGCCTCTCAACGCTGATTCGGGAAGCTGTGAAAAAATGGATACGAGAGGAAAGAGAGAAGGAAAATTGAACAATTCTCTGTATTTTTGTTCCATAAGGCTTAAATGTGTGGTTGGCAATTTTACACATTTTGTGTCTATATGTGGAGATGTTGAAGATGGGTGATAATGAGGAAGAATTGAGGATTTACCTTAGAGCAGAAGGGGAGACAGCCAAGCGTTTCTCGCAGATAAAAGAACACATGGGGCTGAAGAACGATACAGAAGTCATACGCTCACTCATAAACTGGTATTACAGGGAACATGAAGAGGACCTCCAACCAAAACTCAAACACTTCAACCTTAACCCGGATGGGGTGCTAGTTCATGACCGAGACCTAAACTCCATAGTCCACGTCTACTTCAAACCAGACAACACGATCATCTGCGAGCACTGCGGGGTCAACGGATGCAGACACGTCGAATTCGCACTCTCCCTACCAGAGGTTCAAGAGATCCTGAGAAAACGAATGGTTAAGCCGGAGCTGAATGCTTCCGGAGGCGAGAAACCGCCTAGCCCCAAGGGAAGGGCAGAAAGAGAACAAAAAAGGAAAAGAAAGGAGTGATGAAAGATCATTAATATTAGTAACTTAACATTACTTCTCAGGAGGTGAAAAAGATGGTGAGGAAGGGGCTTATACCTTATGAGCGCACGTATGCTGACTTTGTGAAGGATGCAGGCAGATCTGAAGAGTTTCTGCGAACATGGATTACGGGTGTGATGGCTGGTCTAAATGAGGTGGATGAAGAGACAGCTAAGAAGATTCTGAAGAAATCTGGTGAAGACTGCTGTAAAATCTTCTTGCAAGTTTATGGATATGACTTAAGTGGTCGCGATTTGGATTCCCTGATTGAGCTGTTGGACAGTGATCCAGGTGGCGGATGTTGGAAGGAAACTGATGATACTGTCATTTTCGAGTTTAAACCTGAACGATGCGAATGTACACTCGTTGAAAAGAAGATGGTTGAATTGACGCCTAGGCTGTGTTCAGCGTGCTTCCCCAACTGGCTTGCATACATGTTCGGTACGGTAACTAAGAAAAAAGTTAAAGCCGAACTTATTGAAAGTCTAGCAACTGGTGCATCTAAATGTGCCTTTAGAATAAGACTGATTTAGCCATCATAATCCTTGAGGTCCAATTTTCACAGAAAATTAACTAAAGCATCCGTGGCGATATCCCCCGCAAAATCCCCTTTTTTGTGATTGAGTGTTAAGATTTATTATGAGGAGACGTTGAGGATGCCTGACAATGGAGGAAGAATTGAGGATTTACCTTAGAGCAGAAGGGGTGATAGCCAAGCGTTTCTCGCAGATAAAAGAACACTTGGGGCTGAAGAACGATACAGAAGTCATACGCTCACTCATAAACTGGTATTACAGGGAACATGAAGAGGATCTCCAACCAAAACTCAAACACTTCAAAAAAGGCGGGAAACCCTCCACCAGTAGAAAGAGAGAAAGGGGGGCTGACTGCACATGAGTCAAAGCCACCTCATAAAGAGGGGGTAGGTTCGTCGTCATATCGGCTGAGCTTGTTCCGGAGGCCAGCGCAGTGGAGGACAGCAGGCTTGAGAGGGAGATCCGCGAAGGGGCTGAGAGGCTGGCGTGGGTTAAGGAGGTCCTGAAGGTTAGGGTTAGGCACCATTTAAGGTCCGCAGCCAGGATGCTCGTTAACAGGTATTAACGCAAAGCATAAAAAGCTGTGGCAAGATGTGTCATATTGGAACTGGAGGAGAAGACGAATTGGTTAAGCCGGGGCTGAATGCTTCCGGAGGCGTGTCACCGCCTAGCCCTAAGGGAAGGGCAGAAAGAGAACAACGGTGTTTAAATAAGGGAGAATAGGAGTAAACATTTGGAGGAAAGAAAGTGAAGATTAGCCTCAGAAAAGTTGCGATCGTGCTTGCAATATTGACTATTGCCATGACAGGAGCCGCAGTCTACGCTTACGTTGATTCTTTTAGTCAGCCAGCAAATGGACCAGTCATTTCGGCCTGCGAAGTTGACGAGGTGCCTCCATATGGTGTTCTCATCAATGATCCACACCCCATTCTAATAGAGGCTGTTGAAAATCCTGGTAAACTGATGTACCTTGGGAATGCTCCACCTGAAGATTATGAAGCCGTCATTGAGCAAATTCCTAATTGGACAACCAGTTACTACGTAGAATATGAAGGAAGATACTATGTAATTGGCGTAGGCGAGGCGACTGTTGGATTAGAGCCGTCCCTGCTAAATCAGCTACCTGTGGGATTCTCTGCATTAGCGGTTTGCTGGGTTGTCGTAGGATACTCCTATCACCGCAAGAAGAAAGAGAATAACAAGAAATGAGAAAAGTTAAAGCCATCGTCGGGTTGTTAATTTTACTTTTCGTGGTCTACACTATATCAATGGTTTCAGCGAGAAGCGAGGATTTGGCTGAAGAGGATTTGGCTCTACCGCCTGGGTTGTCAGAGGAACCCGTGGAGGAATGCGAGGGAGACCCCATTGATACGACGAATCCTTACAAAAACATTGCTGGTAGCCCTTTAGGTGAAAGATACCTCGCTGAAGGACCAAGACCGTTGAACGTTCTGGTCTTTGCTGATGAAGAAGCTGTACCACAGATGCACTGGGTTGGAACCCATAGAGTTGGTAAGACAATTGTTAATATCTACAAAGACTGGGAGGATTATGCGGTTTGGCAGATTGAGCGTGGTGACGAAGCGTTGGTTGCTCAGTTCGGCATAGACCTTCGAGTTATAGGTGCCTTAACATGGGACAGCGATGACAGCAAAGAAGACTTTGAGGATCTTTTCTATGAGTTTTGGTATGAGAATGAACACTATTTAAGAAGTGAATACAATGGAACCGTAGTTGACATTATAATCGGCATAACGGCACAAAAAACTTTCGAGGAGCCGCGGCTTGCAGGTCGAGCTGAACCCCTTAATGTAGTGCTTCTTAGATGGCAAGCATACTGGGTTGACGACAATCTGGTTCAACATGAGATTAGCCACCTTTTCTATCTGCTGGACAGACAGTGTGGCGTCTGGTGTGACATGGGAACACAGAAGGTTCTAACAGAAGCTATAATTGAAGACGGTTACGTCTGGGTCTTGTGGTTGACTGAGGTATATGTCAGTTATTTAACTTACGATTACTGTTCCGTCTGCTACAACATCATGAACAACCACAAAGATCGGTTTCCCATACCACCAGGCGATGCAGACTTGGATGGAGATGTAGATGCGGCCGACTATCACATATGGCATGAGAACCTTTGGGCAACCTATCCCAACTGGACGTTCTGGCGGCTTGGTACATATCCGAATAAAGATCCGGACTTCGACAACGATGGGGTCGTTGATTATATCGATGACTTCTACATCTGGGTGAGCAATGCTGTCCTTCACGATGTGGCTGTCACCAGCGTCTCCCCTTCTCCAACTTCTGTTAGGGTTGGCCAACCAGTAACCATAACCGTGGGCGTGTGGAACAAAGGAGACTACACCGAGACCTTCAGCGTCACTGCCTACTACGATGGCACAGCTATTAGTACTCAAACGGTCAATAGCCTTGCCGCCGGAGGTTCCACAACCTTAACCTTCACTTGGAACACGGCGGGCAGATCCCCAGGAACATACACTGTAAAGGCTGTTGCCAGCACGGTTCTAGACGAAATCGGCAAGGCTGACAACACCTGCACAGATGGGACCGTGGAGGTTTATTGGGTTCACGATGTAGCCGTCACCAGCGTCACGCCATCCCCGACCTCTGTTAGGGTCGGCGAATCCGTGACCATAACTGTCACAGTTGAGAACGAGGGAGACTACGCTGAGAACTTCAATGTGACCGCCATCACACTCGAACAATTGGATATCTTCTGGAGCATGGGAGACGTAAACAGAGACGGCTACATTAACGAAGTTGACTTAAACCTGATAGGAGAGCACTCTAAAATCGGCGTTCCATACGACCCAAAATATGACATAAACAAAGACGGCGCTGTCGATGTCTATGATCTCGCGATTTGTGCGGGAAACGATGGCTTAGACTTCTGGACATACTTCGGACTAACACCCCCCCAAATAGTTAACTTACCCGCTGGGAGTTCTTCAACCGTCACCTTCACATGGAACACGGCAGGCATGCAGGCTGGAACATACACAATAAAGGCTATTGCCGGCAGAGTTGCAGGCGAAACAGAAACGGTCGACAACTCCCGCACAGATGGGACCGTGACTGTGGAATACCACGACGTAGCTGTTACCAGCGTCACGGCTTCCCGAGCCAAACTGAATATAGGGGAGTCCGTTACGATAACCGTCACCGTAAAGAACGAGGGAGACTACACCGAGACCTTCGCCGTCACAGCCTACTACAACAGCACAGCTATTAGCACTCAAACGGTCACAAGCCTTACCGCCGGAGGTAACACAACCTTAACCTTCATATGGAATACCGCAGGAATGTCGGGGAACCAGGCTGGAACCTACACCATAAAGGCTGTTGCCAGCACAGTTGCCGGAGAAACAGACACGGCTGACAACACTCGCGTGGACGGATTGGTTAAGGTTAGGATCCCAGGCGACGGGAACTTCGATGGAGACGTGGACATGACTGACTTCTACATCTGGAGAGAATACTTTGGGAAGAGTCAGTGGCCGCCCGAAGTAGACCCAGACTTTGACAACAACGGATACGTGGACATGTGCGACTACTACGTCTGGACAAATAACT
>Ga0315310_10002108_pt1 | contig 12493 bp, 18 predicted proteins | sample TDP5_MG_FD_203630 | JGI IMG/M metagenome (GOLD analysis project Ga0315310, IMG submission 203630) | Freshwater sediment microbial communities from Lake Towuti, South Sulawesi, Indonesia - TDP5 | ecosystem: Environmental > Aquatic > Freshwater > Lake > Sediment | place: Indonesia: South Sulawesi... | reverse complement strand
AAAGTGGATCTCGAAGTTTCAGTTTTCGTCCGATGAGATTTTCCCTAAGTAAAGATACGCCCCATTCCCCGATAAAGCTCATGAAGGGTACGTCTGTTTTTATCCTGGCAAGGTCAAAGCAGAGAGGAGTTATTCTATTCTCATACTCATATTTGATATCCTCGTAGATCAAGGCCAAGATATCTGAGATGCCTAGCCCAGATTGGAATATTGTTACAGCTATGCTTTTATACTCAGGATCCTCCATCATGCCGATGAATTCCGCTACCGTGTCTAGGGTCCAGGGAAACTTGCGGCTTACAGGAAGTGAGCTGGGAAGATCCACGTACCGGGTGCTGAGTTTAATGTCGTAGTAACCAGCGAAGGATTGAACCGCGCTAACGTAGGTTCTAACAGTTTTTGGCGTGTACTTCTTTTCCTCGCAGAACCTCACGAACTCCTTGAAAACATTCCTCGCAATTCTCTTTCTCTGACGTCGAGGAAGCTTCATATCTTCCTCAACAGCATTCAAAAAGTCTGACAGCGATTTTCCGTAGCCTGCCGACCGGTAGAAGGTTAAGAAGGCTTCTAAACCAGGCTGGTAAACATGTCTGGTGCCGGCGCCTAAAGCATCCAGAAACTCCATAGCATCCTCATCAAACATTTAGGCTACCTCTTCGGATGAAAATTGATTTGATGAAGGCACAGGTACAACCACGTGGATTAGTCTGCTTGGATCATCTGAAATTGCCTCCAAAACCTTACCATGAGGACACCCCCTAAGACTAATTCTTGTAACCCTTGCACTCCCCTCCCTGAAACTCGCAAGCCAAGCACCATTGCTTGAAATTATAGTCACCGAAACAATGTCTTTGTAGAACCCTATGGTTTTCCCACAGGGGTTCCCATCGAGTATATCAGCTTCTGCATTACTTATGTCCCGAATCAATGCTTTCCGATTTTTCAGTTCCAGCATAAATACATGTCCGGGTATCGCAAGCTTTTTGGTCAGCTCTACTTTCATAAGCTATCTTCTCCTATTAAGCGAGGGCTTTTTGCCTCTTTTTTCTGGCAGCCGCTTCCTTCCTCTCGAGCACAAATAAGCGATTTTGCACCTGCTCTCTAACTTCTTTCTGTAGTTCCTGGGTTTCCCGCATGACATCGAACATTTTGTCTAAAGCTTCTTTCTCCTTCGGTGTGCCGCATTGTTTTAGATAGCTGTCAACGGTGTTCATCAATTCAATGATTTGTGTTTCTAATTGTAGGTCCCTTTCACCGAGTCTGTGTAGATCTATTTGCTTCTTCAGAAGCATTAACGCATCTGTCTCGATTTTCACTTGTTCTTTTAGAACTTTGAGGTTCTCTCGGATCTCGAGGCCTTGAATGAGTTGCTTGATTCTTTCTTTCGACGTCCATCCTCTCTCCACTCCACATTCGGGACATACGGCCTCACCAGATCTAGGATCGTAGTAAGCCCATGCTCCAAAAGGTATAGAATCTCCGCAGCCTCCACACTGAGTATCTATGGGGCAACGGATCAGCTTGACAGTTTCCAGTTCTCCCGACATTTATTGTGCCTCCGCCGCTTGATCTTCAAGCCAAAATTCTTCATCTTCCACTCGAACTTTCTCCAAGATTTCTTTCTCATCAGTAGTCTTCACACAGTCCGGACAGAAATACCACTCCAATTCTGTCTTCGGCCCGATGAGTTTCTTTGCTATGTGCTCCTCACAAATTCCTCGACGGCATAAGCAGCATACATCTACTTGTGGTTTCCAGCAAAAATGACACATCCAAGTGAATTTCCTCAGCTCTTCAATAACATATTTGGGAGGGCGAAGGTGGTCAACCACTGCTTTAGCAAAATTCTTTGGTTCCCGCCTAACTTCTTCCAAAAAGCTCTTCCAATCCAATCTCTCTTATCCTCCTATATCAAGATGAATCTCGATTTTTTTGTCGATTTCTTCTGGTTTCGGCACTACAAGGTAGTCGATTTCAAATGTCATGGTTTCGGAGGTGTAGCCTCTATGAAAAGTTACATGAGTAGCTTTGTCACTTCCGCTTGCATTGGCTCCAAGAATTCGCCTTCGCCAATATTTTGTATTATCTCGGTATTCAGTGTCTTTTCTTCCGGTTTTGATAAGATCATAGTATTTATGCTTAAGAACAAGATGACAAACTTTCACGGCTTCTAACTCCTATGTGATATAGTGACGGAGGGCTTCACGAATGTTCTCAGGCTTTTCTTTGACTAACCAAAACAGAAATTGCCGCATGGCCAAAGCTAAGTTATGTTCAGCCATAAGTTTCAGGGTAAGTTGTACTGCCTTCCTTAACTCATCCTCGTTAAACTCATGGGAAACGGCAAATAATTTTTTGCAGTCCACTCCTAGTCTGCTCATTCTTTTCTCAGATGCTTTTAGTTCCTCTGTTACAATATCACATATAACATCTAAAGACCTTTTTTGAGGCTTACTCATTAGACCACACCCATCTTCTAACTCCCATTAACCGAAGCTTCTGGTAAGTGGAGCTTTCGCAAATAGCGATTAAGATTAACTATAGCATATCTTTCATCTTTTTTATCTCCGCGAATTTGAGCTATCATACGTCGCATATTCCATTTCTCGATTTTTTTCCACATCTTACTTTTTTCAACCATTTCGGTTATTTCTCCTTAGAAACCCTCTTTTTCAATGTTCCTCTATGCACAATAATATAAACTTCAAATTCTCCCTCATCGTCTCTACAGATAGCCAAGGGTCCTGAGCTTATTATGCCGCCTCCATACAAGAAAGTTTCCCGGAACCAGGTATCTAATTTCCATTGAACTTCTTCCTTACTCATCGGCTCATTAATTGCTTCGATTGCCTTGTACGCTTTCTCAACTATTTCAGAAATTTCTTTTTGGCTGATTAGTGGTTTTTTCTTCATCAGAGATTTCCAACGACTGCTCATATCAACCACCATACATTAACGGTCTCTTTCGTACTCTCTGAAAACCTGCTAAAAGCCACACTAAAGACTTCATTTTTGGGAGTGTCTCAAGCTTCGTGAAAAAATCTTGATGCTGTAACATGTGGTAGTCGTGCTTCCCCTTTAAGATGCTGGTCAACTCTTCTTTTGTATAGTTGTATTTGCAATAGGGACAAATTTTTGATTCCTTTAAACGCTTCCATATTTCTTCTATAAATATTCTTTCCATTTCCTTCGGGTTAAATCCGGTTTCGTCCATAGGTATGTTCGCCTCAGGTCTTTCTTCGATTTTTAAGGTGTTAAGGACCGCGATTTCGAGTCGGACATAAGCATCCAGTATACCTGCGACAGCTTCTGCATAGGCATGGACAAAGCTGAGAACTTTTTCCTTCTTTTCCTTTTCTATCATTTCATCACCTTAATTGAAAGTTTTTCCTTATCTACACCTGCCTTTAAAAGACCGTCATAGATTTGCTTAGCAAAGTCTCCCCGGTAGTAAACTTTGACATTCCCACGTTCAATGTTGGATAGAATGATTTGAAGATTCTGCTGAATGGTATCGATAAAGTGGGTTTCTCCCTTACTGGACTTTTCGCGCACAGTACATATTTCGTCATATCCATCTGGGAAAGTAACCTTAAGTATGCCTACAAAGCGGTTTTTCACTTTTTACCCCTTTACCCCACACTTAGTGCAGGCTTTTTTGGCACTTTATTGAAACCTGGACAGGGAATAGTCCAGTTTCTTTTCTCTTCTGTGGAGCAGGTATCCTGCCCGGTGCATTTATGGCAGCCTTTTATTCCCATGGGATACTTAACCAGCTACCATGCCTCCTATGTCAAGTTCATAAAATGAAACAATCGGCTGAGAAAATATGGGCTCACCAGAGAATCTAACTTCTCCAATCACTTGGCCGTCGATTGGAGGCTTGTTACAGATCAGACGACCGGTTACTACCATTCCCTTTTCTCGATCTATGGGTAACCAAGTTGGAGGCAGATTTGGATACTTCGGATCTTTCCAAAGGACGTATTCTCTCTTTTTCATTTCGTTTGTCCCTCTTCTATTAAGCCGATTTCTTTAGCATGTTTTATACAGAATTGGAGTGTTTTCTGGAAAACTTTGGCTTGTTCGTTACATCCTTTTATGCTACATTTAACCAGCTACACCATGCCTCCCGGGTTCAAGCTCGTCTAAGGGAGAGAAGATTTCTTCAGGAACGTCCTTCAATTTTTCGACTGGATGATACTTGGTTTCCAGAGTTTTCTGGTCCCACTCAATAGCCCACTTAGCCTTCTTCCTTTTTTTGAGGCAATCATCGCAGAGGATGGCTGAAGCAAAACCGTAGACACCGAGGATAACATTACCCCATGTTGGATGTGGCCATTCTGCTTCTTTCATTAGGCACATTATGTTGAGCCCCTTACTGTCGACTAGGCTACCACCACAAGCACAGCATTTGATTTTTTCTTTAATCCTCTGTGATAGGTCACTCATTTTTCTTCAAAAATCCTCCTCTGGAATTAATTCCATTTCGTACGTCAGGTTCCATTGGGTCCCACCAAGAGTTTTTCTTCTTCATCTCCTTGTGGAGCGAAATGGCACCATCCCGCGATAAAGTGAAGAAGTTCTGAATCAGAATATTGTCCTGTTTTGTAAAGTATGAAGACTCTTCTAAGAACAATGAATCTTTCTTTTGCTTCCTCTGGAGATGGCCCTGGATTAAACAGGTGATTTAAGGCTTTTTCGCAGAAGCCGGATAGACTTCTGATTCCTGGGAACGTGCCTTCTTTAATAGCGTCGTCAACTTCCTTCAGTAACTCGGCAGGGATGGTTATTCGTTTAGCTATAAGACCTGATTCTTCGACCATGCTATGTCACAACCACAACAGAGAGTGTACTGATATGACATAAAAAGGTTTCCGTTAACAAACTTTAACCGAAGAAGGCGCCCCTTTGGGAGGAGTCTGTGTTGCCACAGGTCCTCTGGAGTCGACGTTCCCAGTTACCGCAGGGGCACTAAAAGTAGGATCGTCGAAGTATCTAAATTTTTCTCTATCCGGAGAAAAAAATCTTTATATGAAGAAACAGAAGGCTACGAGCATGGAGGTTCCTTGTTTTCGTTGCCTGTTTATGGAAGATCTAAAGGCGCGAGCTTGTAAACCAGCAGATTGTGAGGAGCTGTCGCAATGGCTTTTTCGTGAAGCGAGAATAGGTTTTGCCTTTAAAATGAAGCATCCTAAGGAGATTGTTCAGTTTGCGAAGGCATTAAGCCAAAAGGTTGATCCCGCATTCTCTACAAGAGATATTGCTGCCCTAGTTCAGAAGACTTTTGGAGTAAAAGTTAGCCATGTTACAGTCAACAATTGGATAAACTCTTAGGCCCACCTTGGGCTTCATCGCGTTCAAAAGTAGTTGCTGACAGAGAAGGAGCTGCTCTGCCCATTATAATTTCCAGCCTAAGAGAATTTAAGCTTTTTAGAAAAGTTTGTAGGCCACGGGGCTGTGGAAAGCCACTCGCCGGATGGCGTGGGCGACAAAGGTAGATTCTTCCAGCCGTGGCCTCAAGGCTCGAGGAGGTGATACAGAGTGCCGAAACACTCAGCATTAAAGGAGTGAACTTTTGAATATTTAAGGTTTAGGCAAGCTATTTCATCTGGTGAAACCAGACTTGGAAAGGTTTATATGGCTTTACTTTACTTAGCTTTACCTGTTGATTAAAATGTTAGAAGATATCCTTGAATATGAGTTAGGTGAGCCGTGGAAGTTCGGTGAAAAGTCTTTAGCTGCCGTTGTTCCAATATTGCGGCGTAACGCCGCGCTCCGAGACTACGTTCTTCTGCAAGAAATTCAGGACAAGATGAATGTTGACATAACGGACACGGGATCCATCGGTGCGGCGCAAATTAAGAACCCCACAGACAAGAATGTGTTTATTCGAAATGGTACTCTTCTGAAGGGCACAACTCAAGAGCGTGCAGTAGTGACAGGCTTTATTTTGCTGCCGGGTAAAACTGAACAAATTGAGGTCCAATGCGTTCACGCCTCGAAGGGAATACGTCCTGGAGCATTCTTCGCGGCGGCAGGTGTTGCCCCAAGACCAGTGATGAAGTCTCTAGTGGCTAGGAGAAGTCAGGCTGAAACTTGGAGCGCCGTAGGTCACGCAACTAGGAGCTATATGCTTTTGGCTGCATCAGGACCGAGCCAATACCCTGAACTGCCTGTTTCAGACGACTTGGTTGGTGTCCTCGAGCGGACACAGAAATTTAGAGACGAAGTAGAAAACGTGCTTAAGAAGGTGCCGGGAGACCTTAACGATCAAGTGGGTATAGCCATAATTGACCTCAAGGGGGTTGTGGGCCTCGAGATCTTCAATCACCCTGACAGTTGGAGCGCCTTCTCTAAGAGCGTTGTTAGAAGCTACGCTGACGTCTTGGCTGAAAAGGGCTCGGAACTCTTTGAGATGAAACTAGAGAAAGTTAAAGAAGCGGTTATAGCCTTCATCCAGAAATTAGCTGAGACTCCAGGCGATGTTGTCTACAAGAATGAGTGCTCCACCACACACGCTTTGAAGGGAAAAGAAGTCGCTGGCGAATATACAACTCTTAATACCAAGATGATTCACCTTGTAGCCTTCAGAATAGACGAAGAAGATCTACGGCCTGAACGCCCTATTCGCCTCAGAGCCCCTTATGAAATTCCATCTAGAGAAAGGATAACAGCACCTAGAACAACAGTGCAACCAGTCCCTTCATACTTCACAACTACAGCAGGACCTCCTTCTCGGGAACTGCTCGACAACTACTTTAGAAGAAAAGGTTCATTTCGGCTCCTCAACTCCCTAACGGACAAGAATATGACTTGGAAAGACCTCGAGGGAATTGTTCCCCTTTCCACCAAGACCTTGGCTAAACGCCTTCACGAGGCCCAATCACTAAACCTGCTAGAGCCAAGGACCAGACTGGAAAACGGAAGAAAGACTTACCGGCTCACCCAGGCAGGAAAGAAAGCTCTCCAATGCGCTGCGGAGAGCTAACTCCTCTTTTTTAAACGAAAGTGTCAATTGCGTTAAACGTCACTTCGGGGAGAGTCGAGTAGACTCACATAGACTTCATCTATACGGCACCTATCTGCGAAGAACTTCGAACTAGCAGCGGACACAATTGACATGAAAATGTTAAGTTGATGTCAAGACGGAATTAGTGAAGTAAAGACTAGCCCAAACAAGGTGGGATAGTCATGCCAAGCTGAGACAAGTGAAACGAGGAGGAAAGCCCAGTTATCTCGAGTCGAGTTGAGTTGAGCAAAGGACAGCTAAACAAAGCCTGTCGAGTCAGGAGGAGCGTAGTTGAGGAAAGGCAAGATGAGAAGCGAAGGCAAGTCAGTCAAGAAAAGTCGAGCTGAACTAGCTGAGTGAAACCGCACAGTTAAGAGAAGCAGGTTAGATAAGCCAAGAGTAAATCAGGGAAGCCAAGTCCAGTCGAGAAGGAAAGCGGAGAGGAGTGAGGTTAAGTCGAGAAGGAAAGCCAAGTGGGTCTAGTCAAGAAAGGAGAAGCTGGCGAGAAAAGTCAAGCCTATAGGTCAGATTACATAGTTAAGGTCAGCGAAGCCAAGCACGCAAAGGGAAGCAAAGCGGTTAAGGGAAGTTGAGGCAAACCAGCGAGGGGAAGCTAAGCAAGGTTAATCTAAGTATCGTCCGCATTTTGGGCAGCGCCGGGGGCGCCCAACCCTGGGTCGCCATTTGTAGCCACATTTTGGGCATTCGATTTCATTTGGTATTTCGCTTGACATTTTTCTCCCTCTTCTACATGATGTCGTAAAACTTAAAAGCTTTACCTTACTACATGATGATGTAACCTCATTTAACTTAACTGGAGGTGATCACCACGAGTTATTTAGAGAGAGCACAGAATTTGGCAAACCAAGGCTACATTAGAAAATGGAAACTCACCGGAACCATCTTCAACATCCACGGCGCATACGCTAAAAGAATTCAGAAGAAAGAAGTCAAACGCAGCTCCGTCAGAAAAAGAGAACAACGCAGAGAAGAAGAAGAAGGAAGCCAGGCTGCGGTCCTAGACACTAAAAGCGACACAGGAATACATAGAACCATGATGGACGAAATCGAAGTCCACGCCTTCCCACACGACAAAGAAGAGTGGCCATTGACTCCACTTGGCGGAGCCAGAGGCTACATTGCTGGCGCACTTAAAGCCGCGGCTAAAAGCTACGGAACACAAAGGGGACAGAAATTCTTCGGAATCCTAACCCACATAAACAGAGGTGGAATAGTCATCAAACCAGAATGGATACGACTCAAGGCGAAAGAAGAACCTACCCCAATGGAATACCCAACAATTCTACAGGACGGAAGAACCGCACAAGTAATCTACTTCGACTGGGTGAAGGAAAGCCCATTTGAAATAGAAATATATGAATGCGCGACATATAAACTAACAAAAACATCCACAGACAAGAAAGCCAAAGACCAAACTAAAGAGCAACCTTTCACAACAAACATCATGGACGAAAGCGATTTTCTGATGTTGATCGGAAAAATCCCTGATCAGTCAGTCGGACCAAAAGGCAGAGGTAAGGTTGTGTGGACCAAAATCGAGAAGTGGAAAGATGGCAAGTGGGTAGAAGCTGATGAACTCATCGACCAGACTCACCTTCCCTCATCTGGGCTACCCTGAACTCTGCTTCGCTTGGCTTAACTCTTTGCTGCACTTGTCAGCTTCACTTCCCTTGACTCGTCTAACTTGATTCGGCTCGACTATTCTCTTTTAACTTGCCTCGACTCATCTCCTTGACTTGGCTTGACCCAACTCCTCTACTCGACTCCTCTTCCCTCCCTCGGCTCATCTGGTCCTAACTTTCCTTAGCTGTCCTGGGCTTACCGACTTAACTTACCTTTCCTGTCTTCCCTCACCTTTCCTTGACCTTCTCATCTGGACTAACTCACCTGGACTCCACCTTTCTTACCGTTCTTGGCACTTTCTACAGTTCTACCTCATAGGCACCTAAGAGCTGTTCTATGTTGCTTAATGTTGATTTGGCTCTTTGGCTTAAAGCTACAGCTTTCGGGATGTCTCCTCTGAAAAGTTGTGTAGCCTGTTCTATGTCTCGTTTGGCTTCAACCAAACCAGATTGTATTTCAGCCTTCTTTTCTGGACCATACTCGTAGTATCGTTTTGGCATTATGCACTTAAGATAGGAGCGGCCGCCCCTAGTGTAGCCTAGACACGAAAGCTCTTCTTTTCTTAACGCCAATTCAAGGTCAGCGGGGCTGAAGATGTCTGTTCCGCCGAGGTGAACATGAAAGGATCCGAGCGGGCTTAGACCGTCGTGGCAGTCGACTACACTTACCATTTCGCGTCGACCGTAGCAGGTGCGGCTCAGGTGAACTCCAGATGGACTTCGGCATAGCATCGCGCCTATCTCACGCTTCTGACCTTCAGCCTCAGTGATCATTTGTTTAAGTTCGGGGCCATGCCTAGACTTCAACTCGAGAGTTGGCGCCATGGTGATGTTATACATGATGTTTAACATATCCGTCCCGGGCGGGATTTGAACCCGCGCCCCTTCGAAGAACTCTCGAGGGAAATACTTGGCTATTGCGTCTGTTAACCTGTCGAGTTGCTGCCGTGGTGGTTCGTATGGATTTTGACTTTCGAACCAGAATATCAAAGCCTTTATCATGTCAAGTGACTCCACCATTACGGCGGATCTGTTTGGGTCCATAGGCATTTTGAGGGTCTCTTCTCGTAGCCTCTGAAGGTTGCTGAGATACTGGTCGCGCAGAGCTTTGTAAGACGGATCCTGTATCTGAGTTTTTATCTCTTCCCAATCACCTGCTTGGAGCCAACTTAATGGGGGCTTCGCGGTCCACGTGGTTAATCGTTCCCATTTCTCGCCAACATAACCATAGTGGGGATAGGCGTGAGTCATTTCCCTGTAGATGTCGCCGGTATGGGAAATTATGGTGTCAATGATTTGGGCTTTTTCATGGGGGAACTTGTGTTCTATTAGGCTGTCTTGCATGTCGAACAGAGGCTTGAGTCTGATCGTCTCAGGGAAGACTTCTTCCCACCCCTTCGTTTCTTCTGGAAGGATTTGGTCTCTTAGTAGCCTAATGTTACGCCTGACTCTTTCAACTGGGGCTGTTCCATGACCTTCTATGGGCTCGTATCCTGGACAGGTTTCGTATTCGAAGGGTGCGTTGCAGAACTTGGCATATTTTAGGCACCAGGCGACTCGGCGTGCTCTCCACTTGCAGCGACGTTTGGCTTCAGGTGTCACCTGTTAGGTCCTCCTAATTTTAGTCGTCAACATCATTCGGTCGCACAACGAAGACATGTGATATTCGCGTTTATCCTCTGGGAATCTGATTACGACACAACTAGCATGTTTGTTACATAATTCTACTTTAGCGAGCAGGCTTACCATCTACTTTAGGCCTCCTGTTTCTTCGGGGTGAACGCTTCCCAGCTTCAGAGAGGTCTTTAACTTTTGGATCGGGTTTTGGTGTAATATCAGGGATTTCCCGGTGGATCCTCATGATTTTGGCCTCAACCTTATCGCCTGATTTCATGTTGTATGTGTCTGCATAATCACCAGGAACATAGAGGTAGAGGCCGGCGCCGCCCTTACGGCTTGCCCTCAGAAGGAGGGTAACTCCAACCTTTTCAGTCACTTTTACCATGCTTAAGCCCAACTTGCATATTTAGTCCGGTGCCCTACTAAGGTAGGACCGCCTTCATCAAGACAATTTAACGTAGTCTCAGGACGTATTTTAAAGTTGCCAAACCGTGAAGAGGCCATCTCCTAAAGGGTTCACATGAAAGCAGAGGCAATTCATAAAGGGGAAAGAGGCTAAAAAGTGTGGATTGGATACATTGGTAGCTGAAGTTTTGGTGATGCTGGTGAGGCGGTATTACTTATATTTAAAGTGTGCTTTAAACATTGACTTAGGGCCGGGATGCCGTGGCTTGGCACTCAGGCGCCCCTTCAAGGCTCGCCTCCTGCCCTTTATGGTCACGGAGAGCAACCCCGCCCCTAAGTTAGCTTATTTTTCGTAACCAGTCTTTGAATTTGGATGGTTTCTTTTCTTTCACTTTCACTAGACTCTCTCTCAGGAGATCTGTTGACACCCGCAGGTTCTCAACTGATTTGTTTATGCCTTTCATAACTCGAAGGTGCAGCCGGATCTGTTTAGTTAGGTCAGTGATCGCTCCGGTCTGTTCGGCTATGGCGCGGAGTTGAGGCTTAATCCAGGAAGGCCAGCCTTCAACCGTTTCGATGTGTTCCGGATGGGAACCGTCAGCTTTGATGGTCAGGCCTAGAGGATCCTTGTAGTAGTCGATTTTGAAAGGGGTGACAGGACCAACCTTGAAGGTTCTGTGTTTTTCAGCAGGAACAAGCAGCCGGGACTTCACTTCAGCAGTGCCAGAGTCTAAACCACCCTTCAAGAAGGCTATCTTGACGTGTCTCCGCAAAGTTTCAAAGTCCATTTCTTGGCCGGCAAGGATCCGGACTGTGCCGCTCTTAGGGAAAACCCTGACAGTGACAAACTCGTTATGGAACTCCCGCATGTTGTTCCGGTTTGGAATCACGTACCACTTGTCGACCGGACGTGGCTCACTTAACTTCGGCCTACACTTCCCAGCCTCAACACTAAGTATACTTAACGTAATCATGTCTAACGGATTCTCAAGCTCCCACTCAACCCTGTGAGCCGCAAGAAGGGGTTTTGGGAGTCGCCCATAAACCTTAGTAGTCATCCAGCGTTTGAGGTTACTTTTTTCGACTGAAACCATGTTGCGGTATTTCTTGTAGTCTAAGTTTAGGACCCGGCAGACTTCTTTTGGGCTTGAGTTTGGGAACTGCCAAAGAAATTTGCGTATACGTTCCGTGACTCTTATAGAATCATTAGTATCATTAGTAATGTCTGGCAGTCTTCATCCCAGCCCCACGAGGGATTTGAGCGGGAATCGTCTGGTTGGACTGCACTTAAAACTTTGTTGTACGCAAAATTTATACTTTTTCAGAAAAAACTTCGAGTTGCTTTGGTTTAGTCTCCAGGAAACGTAGTCTAATGGTAGTCTATACATAGCCCATGTATAGTCTACCAGAATCTTCATCCTTTTCGCGAATGAACGGAGTTTTTCCTTGTCCCCCTCCCCTCCCTTGATTTGTCTCTACATAGCTTCGTTGGTCCAAGAATAGTCTATCAGTAGGAGTCATGGTTTCCCCTCTTTAACAATCATTTCGGCTTTTTCTTTGGCAGCATTTATGGCATTTAAAACTAAGGAATGGCGTCATCTTCGTAACTTTCTGAATAATTGGCGATTCGTCCATTAATTTTAGGGTTAAAGCAAGTCGTAGGTCTTGTTCACGCTTAATCTTCTCCATTTGTTCCTTTTTCATTTGCTTCGACCTCCCAAAGTTCCGCTTTCAACATGTCTCTAACGGCCTCACGTATCGCCTGCGCTCTATTTCCATACATCTTCTTTTCATGAACTAGCCTGTCTAGGTC